>JAEEGJ010008730.1_pt1 | contig 27741 bp, 26 predicted proteins | sample 8958761 | NCBI WGS metagenome assembly JAEEGJ01 (sample SAMN16246546, study PRJNA631951) | gut metagenome | biome: gut microbiome; feature: rumen; material: RS-attached | host: Bos | place: Iran: Karaj | collected 2018-10 | reverse complement strand
CCTATACCCCTCCTTAAGCATCTTCATATACTTAAGGCGGTCTTCATAAGTGTGTTTTTTGCGTTTGTTTGACATAATAAAACCCCGAAAGTTTTTTGTCTAACTTTCGGGGTTCATGTCAGATGAAGGCCGTTTTTTTAATATTCTTCCGTATCCAAACCAAGGGTATCTGTGGGTTGCTGGAGGGCCTCCAGGGATTCAAGCCTGAGAGAAAGGGAATCAAGGCGGGCCTTGAGGATATCCAGAGAGGCCTGGTTTTTCTCCCGCTCCTCCTGGGCTTTGGAATAGACGTCCGTGAGGATGGCATCCATGTCGGACTGGCTCATTCCAAGACGGTATTCCGTGATGCCGATATTCTTCTGCTTGAGGTTGTATTCAGCGGCGCGGGCGTAAAAATCGGCCTTCAGACTATCTGTGAGGGCTTCCCCGGTGAAGGAAAAGTTGACGGAGCGGCCTTCAATCTCATAATCGTAGAGGTATGAGCGGCCCACCAGGCGGTTCTCTTCCACGAAGTCGTGGACATTGCGCTCGAAATTATTCTGGGCCACCAGCCTGAAAGCAGTCCAGAGGCTGGGGATAATTACTATTGCCAGAACTATGGACATTATGCGGTTTCTCTTGACGGAAACTTCGGCCGATATTCCCGTGACGGTGCGGAAACGAAGGTATTTCACCATCAGGAACGTTGCCAGGGCAATGAATACGCTGTTAATCACAAAGAGGTACATGGCCCCGAAGAAAAAGTGCATGTTGAGGTGCGCCAGACCGTAGCCTGCAGTGCACAGCGGCGGCATGAGGGCTGTGGCAATGGCAACGCCGGAAAGCACGGTACCGCGCTCCTTGCGGCTGTTTTCCAGGATGCCGGCAAGGCCGCCGAAAAGGGCTATGAGGACATCGTAGATGGTAGGTGAGGTGCGGGCCTCAAGCTCCGTGGGGTTCACAAGGGACAGCGGGGACAGCAGGAAAAACACCGTGGAAGCCAGAAGGGATATGCCCACCATCACAAGGAGGTTCTTTACGGCCGATCTCAGAAGATCCGTGTCATTGGTGCCAAGGGCAAGGCCGGCGCCGATGATAGGGCCCATAAGGGGAGACACAAGCATGGCGCCGATAATTACCGCCGTGGAGTTGACGTTGAGGCCCACGGAGGCCAGGACTATTGCAAAGGCAAGGATCCAGGCGTTGGGCCCCTTGAACCAGATGGAGGACTTGATCCTCTCTGCTGCGGAATCAGTGTCTATCTGGTCATATATATAAGTGTACTGACGAATTCTCTTTTTTATATCTTCCCACATACGCGTGTAATTTCCCGCAATGTACGCATTTTTTTCTTAACTTTGCATGAATAAGAAATACAATCATGAAAGAAATAGCAAGCGGAATCCGCTATATCGGCGTAGATGATCTGGACCTGGACCTTTTTGAGAGTCAGTATGTTATCCCGGAGGGAATGTCTTACAATTCCTACCTTCTCCTGGATGAGAAGGTGGCAATTCTGGACACTGTAGATGCCCGTAAGGCCGATATTTGGCTGGAAGGCCTCGGGGAGGCTCTTAATGGCAGGAAGCCGGATTACCTCATAGTGAATCACATGGAGCCGGACCACTCAGGTGTTATCGGCCGCCTGACAGAACTCTATCCGGAGATCACCATTGTGGCAACTGCCATGGCCATAAAGTTCCTGGGGCAGTTCAATCCTGGGAAAACCTTCAGGACGCAGGCCGTGAAAGAGGGTGACACCCTCAGCCTTGGCGCCAAGACGCTCAGGTTCTTCACCGCCCCCATGGTGCACTGGCCTGAGGTGATGGTCTCATTTGAAGAGGCTACGGGCACGCTTTTCAGCGCAGATGCCTTTGGTAAGTTCGGCGCCATCTCCAAGACTGCCTTCTGGGCCGATGAAGACGACTGGGCCTGCGAAGCCCGCCGCTACTATTTCAATATCTGCGGTAAATATGGCCCCCAGGTAGGAGCCCTCCTTAAGAAACTCCCTGCCGTGAAACTCATTGCTCCGCTCCACGGCCCGCTCATGAGAAACGACCTCTCGGAGTACCTTAATCTATATAAGGTGTGGAGCGCATATGAGGTTGAGTCGGAGGGCGTTATGGTGGCCTATGCCTCCATCCACGGCGGCACAAAGGCAGTTGCAGAGCATTTTGCAGATATTCTGAAGGCGCAAGGCTGCCCCAAGGTGGTTCTTACTGACCTTACCCGCGACGACCGCGCCGAGGCCATAGAGGACGCCTTCCGTTACGGTACGCTTGTTATGGCTGCCGCAAGCTATGACGCAGGGCTTTTCACTCCGGCATATGATTTCCTTCACTCCCTGCAGATGAAAGGCTGGCAGAAACGCCGCGTGGCCCTCATTGAAAACGGCACCTGGGCACCTACCGCCGGCCGCGTGATGAAGGAGATGTTTGCCGCAATGAAGGACATCACCATTGTTGGGGACCTTGTCACCATAAGGAGCGTGATGACTCCCGCCGATGAACCGGCCCTAGAGGCCCTGGCCCAGGCAGTGATGGCCTCCTAATCTATTTCCGGAAGCGGTTTCTTGGGATTTTTGGGAACGCCCAGCTTGAGGAGCTGATGGGCGCTCACAAGTATTGACTGGCCTGAATCAGAGATTTTGGCCGATACTTTGTCATACTCTTCCTGCGCGGCCTTCAGCTTTTCTCCCATTGCGGCGTGGGCCTTGGAGAAATCGGCCACACGGTCTATCATGGCCTGGGCGGCCTTGATGATCTTTTCCTGGTTTCGGGCCTGCTCGTAGTTGGTCCAGGCCACGCGTATCATCCTCAGGAACGGCATGAGGGTTTCTTCAGTTGTGAGAAGGACACCCTGCTGGTAGGCCTCCTGGAAAATGCCCGGAACTAGGGTTTTGGCAAGCTGGAGGGCTCCGTAGTTGGGGATGAACATTATCACGTAGTCAAGGGTCTTGTAGCCCTCCCTTATGTAATCCTGATAACGCTTGGTGGAAAGGCTCTTGATCTGGGCGCGGATGGCCTGGAGGTTACGGCGCGCGGCGTCTTCTTTGAGCGCCGGATCCTGGGCCGAATACCAGTCTGAGAGCGCTTCCATTGAGGTTTTTGCATCTATGATAACCTCAGTGCGGTCCGGATAATGGAGGATGTAGTCCGGCCTCATGCGCTTGCCGCTGTCCTCGTTGATGACAATTGACCCTTGAGCGTCACGGAGTGTTTCCTCACGGTCAAAGTCCCGGCCTTCCTCCATGCCCTCGTTCACAAGGATATTGTACAGGATTATCTCGCCCCAGGTGCCTGTCATCTTGTTCTGGCCCTTAAGCGCCTGGGCAAGGTTATCGGCCTTTGTACCAATTGACTGAGTCTGGTCCTGAAGATGCTTTACAGCCTGTTCTACGGCCGTTTTAAGGGTTGCCGTTCCCTCCGTCTGGGAGCGCTTCTGGGCTTCGAAACTCTCCTGCATGGCCTTGAGGTTCTGGCCAAGGGGGCCGGCAAGGGCCTTGAAGGTTTCCTCCGCCTTCTTCTGTAGGGCTTCCTCACGCTGGGCAAGGAGTTTTTCCGTCTCTGCGGTGAGCTGGCTTTTTACAAGCTCCAGCTGGCTGTCAAATGACTCCTGCTGCAGTTCCCGGAGTTTCTCAGCGTTCTCCAGAGCCGCTTTTGCCTGGATAAGGTCATTCTCAAGGACATTGCACGCCTTCACCTGCCGTGCGTGCATTATGAGGTATGTAATAATGGCGGCAAGTACTGCCGCAACTATAGTTATAATGATTGCCGTCGTATCCATGCTCAAATATACGAAAAACTTTTCAGAATGCTGCGTGCGCAGACATAACCCGTGCTCCAGGCAGCCTGGAGGTTGAATCCGCCCGTTATTGCGTCTATGTCAAGGACCTCTCCGGCAAAGAAGAGACCGGGGTACTTCTTGCTCTCAAGGGTGCTTAGGTCTATGTTTGAAAGGCCGATACCACCCGCCGTAACAAACTCCTCCTTGAACTTTCCCTTCCCGGAAACGGGGTAAGTGTCATGGGTGAGGATTGCGGTAAGGCGGTTGAGGCCCTTGGAGCCAAGTTCCGCCCAGCGGATGTCCGGCCTCAGGCCTGCCTTAGAGATGATATGTCCCCAAAGCCTCTGCTGAAGGAGGGGAGTATTTGAAATCTGCTTTTGCGGGCTCTCTGAGGCCGTTTTTCTGAGCATTTCACGCACCTCATTCTCATTTCTGTTCAGCCAGTTTATGGCCACGGTGGTCTTGTACTGATGCTCTGCAAGGTAACGTGCTGCGTATGAGGAGAGTTTCAGCGTGGCCGGGCCGCTTACGCCCCAGTCTGTTATGAGAAGGGGACCATCGGCCTTGAAAGATGTGCCGGGAATACTTACGGAGGCGTTCACCACAAGGCCCATAAGGGCTGTGAGGCTTTTGTCCGGGATATTCAGCGTGAAAAGTGAGGGGACAGGAGGCACAATTTCAAGGTCCAGGCCTTCAAACATTGATGCCCCTTTATTCATTCCACCTGTTGTGACTACAACGTAGTCAAAACTCTCTCCGTTTACTTTCAGACCCCCGATCACGTCGGGGGTGACGTCATTGCCGGCTTGACCGGCAATCTCTTTGACTGGAGTACCGAGCCGGATATCGGCCCCGTCCATTGAGCGTAGGAGGCAGTGGACAATGTCCATTGCCTCCTGGCTGCAGGGGAACCAGCAATGGTCTTCCTGAAGGGTGCAGGGGACGCCGCGCTCCGTGAACCAGCGGATGGTGTCCTCATTGGAGAATGCCTTCAGGGCACGTTTCATAACGCGTTCCCCGCGGGGGTAGGCATCGGAGAGGGAGCGTATGCCTTCAAAGTCATTGGTGAGGTTGCACCTGCCGCCGCCGGTTATTGCAAGCTTTGCCATCGGCCTTGAGCTGGCTTCAAACACTGTTACGGCTACGTCCGGAGCCATACGCCTTAGCTCCGCGGCGCAAAAGCACCCCGCAGCTCCGGCTCCTATGATTGCTATACGCTTCATTGTTTACAAATATAGCAATCTTAGTCAAGAAAATGATCCAAAACGTGACTAAGATTGTCTGTACTGACAATCTTAGTCATGAAAAGGGTTAAAAACATGACTAAGACCGTTTAAGGGGTAAGTTTAATACTCCGAAGTTTCCTGCCCAGTTCCCTGTGCCCGGGGCAGACTGACTCCAAAAGGGCGTGGAACTGAGGGCCGTGGTTAAGGTACTTCAGGTGACAGAGCTCATGGAGCATTACGTAGTCCTGAAGTTCCTGAGGCAGGGTTACAAGCCGTAAATTCAGATTGATATTCTTAAGGGAAGAGCAGCTGCCCCAGTTGCTCAGATTGTTCTTTATGAATACCTTATTGTACTTGAATCCGTGAATTGCGGCAAGCTGTGCAAGGCGGGGAGGGAGTTCTTCCTTGGCCTGTGCGCGCAGACGTTCAATCTCCGCATTTACCGGAGCTTTGCGCTTTGGACGTCTTGCCGTAAGCCTGAAGAAAAGACCTGTTATAGGGTTAAAGAAGATTCTACTCATCGTCCTCTTCCGGGAGCACTATCTGCTTGTACTGGTTCTTGCGCTTGAGCCAGCGCTCACGGGCATACTGCTGCATATCTGTGATAGTGTCGTTCTCGTCGATGATTTCCATGCCAAGTATGGTTTCCATGATGTCTTCCAGCGTGATGATGCCCTGGAAGCAGCCGTAGTCGTCAATTATGCAGGCTATCTGGTCCTTGGTCTTGAGGAGGCTTTCCCAGATGTCACTCACCGTTGTTTCTTCATGGAAGGCCGCAATCTTGCGCTTGATGGTCCTGAGGCGCATGTCAAACTTGTCCTCGGCAAGATTTTCAAGGGCGTCGTAGCGGAGAATATATCCCGTGATGAATTCAGGGGAGTCCGAATATACCGGAATACGGGAGTTGTGGGAGAGTTCTTCCTGTTTGTAGAACTCCTTGAGGGTCATTGATTCAGGGGCTATGGCTGCCACAACGCGGGGCGTCATTACGTCATAGGCCTTAATGTCGTCCAGTTTTATGATGTTCTGGATAACCTTGTTCTCAGAGTTATCCAGGACGCCTTCCTCCTCACCTATATTTGCCATTGCCGATACTTCCTCACGGGAAATGCCAAGGTCCGGGTCCTCGTCCGATATGGTGTTGTGGAGCTTGTCAATGAGCCACACGATGGGGAAGAGGAGATACACCAGGAAGTTCATCACGCGGGAGAGCCAGAGGAGGTCTTTCCAATGGGATGTACCTATGGTCTTGGGAACAATTTCCGAGAATACCAGGATGAGGATGGTCATTACGGCCGATATGATCCCGAACCAGTGGTCTCCGGTAAGGAGGGTGGCCTGGTGGCCCACAGCCGCGGCACCAAGGGTGTTTGCAATGGTATTGAGGGACAGGATGGCCGACAGGGGGCGGTCAGGGTCCTGTTTGAATTTCATGAAAAGGGCTGCGTTCTTGTCTCCTTCGTCTTCCTTCATTGTGATATAGGAAAGAGGGGTGGACATAAGTACGGATTCCAGCAGTGAGCACAGGAATGAGATGCCCATTGTGAGAAGGAGATATAATATAAGTAAGCCCATTTTCAAGTTTTAACTTACAAAAATACGGAAATTTCCGTACATTTGCATAAATATTTTTTAGATTCCCGGTCAAGCCGGGAATGACGGAATAGATATGAAACAAGAACAGATATTAATAAGGATTTCCGGTAATGACCGCGTGGGACTTACCGCCGAGATAATGGCCATTCTGGCTAAGTACGATGCCCAGATCCTGGACCTTGGCCAGGCCGTGATTCACAACACCCTCTCAATGGGTATCCTAATAAGGATAGATGAACCCCACTCCGGGCAGGTGATGAAAGACCTCCTTTTCAAGACCACGGAACTTGGAAACATAAGCATCGGCTTTGCTCCCATCTCCGACGATGACTACGAGGCCTGGGCCGGCCGCCAGGGACGTAACCGCTACATCCTTACAATTATAGGCCGAAGCCTCAGCGCAGCCCAGATCCAGGCTGCAACGGACGTGATAAGCCGTTACGGGCTAAACATAGACGTGATCAAGCGCCTCACCGGCCGTATGAGTATAAAGCATCCGGAGCACAACGTCCGCGCGTGCGTGGAGTTCTCCGTCCGCGGCTTTTTATCGGCCGATGATAAGAGTGCCATGCAGAAGGACCTTATGTCGATGAGCGCAGAGGCAGGGATGGACTTCTCCTTCCAGAAGGACGACATGTACCGCCGTATGCGTCGCCTCATCTGTTTTGATATGGATTCCACCCTCATCCAGGCAGAGTGCATAGATGAGCTTGCAAGGCGCCACGGCGTGTATGACAAGGTGGCTGCCATTACAGAGCGTGCAATGAGGGGAGAGATAGATTTCAAGGAGAGTTTCACGGAAAGAGTTGCCCTGCTTAAGGGTCTGGATGTATCTGTGATGCAGGATATTGCAGAGCATCTTCCAATAACGGAAGGAACTGACCGCCTTATGTCCGTCCTCAAGACATGCGGATACAAGATTGCTATCCTTTCCGGCGGCTTCACCTTCTTTGGAGAGTACCTCCAGAGGAAGTATGGCATAGACTACGTTTATGCAAACGAACTTGAGATTGGGGAGGACGGAAAACTCACCGGAAGGTATCTAGGAGAGGTTGTGGATGGCCGCAGGAAGGCCGATCTCCTGAAGCTCATCGCCCAGACGGAACACGTGAACCTTGCCCAGACAATTGCCGTTGGAGATGGCGCCAATGACCTTCCCATGCTCAATGAGGCCGGCCTTGGCATTGCCTTCCACGCAAAGCCGCGCGTGAAGGAAAGCGCCCGCCAGAGCATCAGTACAATCGGCCTTGACGGCGTTCTGTATTTCATAGGATTCAAGGATTCCCACCTGGGAGAGCAGGGTAAGCTTTAATGGAAAAGCCTGATTTTGCGGAAGTGCTGGATGTTGCCTCCGACGCCGGGCACATTCTCCTTGAGAACGGCGCGGAGATTTCCCGCGTAGAGGATATCATGGGAAGGATCTCTGCCCACTTTGGCGTGAGTTCCAGCAATTTCTTCGTGCTCTCCAACGGCATTTTCACAACAGGTCAGGCAGAGAAAGTTTCAAAATCCGGCGGCCAGGCATCCACTTATGCCAACGTGGCCTTCATCCCCATCCGGAGCGTCCAGCTTTGCAAGGTGACGGCGGTGAACCGCCTGAGCTATGATATATCGGCCGGAAAATGCACTCTTCAGGAGGCTAAGGAAAGGATTGCCCGTATCAAGAATATGCCCGCAAAGCCCTTCTGGGAGCAGTTTGTGGCTACAACCCTGAGCGCGGCTGGATTCTCCGCAGTGTTTGGTGGCGGTTTCCTGGACTGCACTGCGGCGGGTATTGCAGGGGCCATCCTATTCCTGTTCATGTCCTTCGTGAGTTCCAGATACCTCTCAAAGATAGTTGGCGGCATCTGTAACGCCCTTCTGGTGACTCTTGTCTCCATCCTTTGCTGGAGGGTTGGTATCGGCATATGCCTCAGCAATATAATAATTGGCGCTGTGATGCCGCTTATTCCGGGAGTGCCTTTCACTAACGGCGTCCGGGACCTTGCAAATTCAGACTACCTTGCGGGTATAACCCGTATGACGGATGCAATGCTTGGCTTTTTCTGCATAGCAATGGGCGTTGCGGCGGCCTTCCTTCTGGACGGAGCCGTATTTGGAGGTATGCTTAAACTCACCGGCTATGAGCCCAATCCTCAGACTCAGAGTTATCTTGCCCAGGCCATTGCCTCATTCATTGGAACGGTAGGTTTTGCTGTACTTTATGGTATTGACAGGCCGCAGTATCTTACGGCCGGGGCAATTGGCGTGATTGGCTGGCTCACGTATCTTGTGGCATTCAGAATTCTTGGTGTAGGAGCGCCGGTTTCCGCTATGTTTGCGGCGCTTATGGTGTGCCTGCTGTCACGTTTCAGCGCGGTTCCTACCCGCTGCCCGGCCCAGATCTTCATCATCTGCGGAATCTTTACCCTTGTCCCCGGAGCCGGTATCTTCTGGTTCTCCTACTATCTCACTTCAGGAGAACTACTGCTGGCGGTCGGGAGCGGCTTCATGGCCATCAAGGTGGCTGTCTCCATAGTCCTTGGAATAATCCTTGCCATGGAAATTCCCCAGAGGCTTTTCTCCCATCACACTCATAAGGCTCACTGACGATGGTCCTCCTTCTTGGTGCTACCGGTCTTTTGGGCCGAAACGTCCTCCAGGTGCTTCTGGAGAGGGGAATTGAGGTGCGGGCCCTGGTTCGTTCTTCGCTTGACGTGCCGGGGGTAGACGTTGTCCGGGGGAGTATCCTCTCAAAAGAGGATCTCATGGCGGCGGCGGGTGGCTGCAGCGCCATAATCAACTGCGCCGGAACTACGGATATGACGCTCCCCTCAGTGGAGGATTTCCTTCCAGTGAACAGGGACCTTCCGGCCATGCTTTGTGAGGTTGCTACCAAATCAGGAATCAAGGTCCTTGTACATACAAGCACGGCAAATACCGTTGTTACAGGTACCCCAGAGCGTCCTTCGGATGAATCGGCCCCCTTCGGCCCGCCTTATGACAAGTCTCCCTATGCCGTAAGCAAGAAGGCAGGGGAGGATGCCCTCCTTGGATATGCTTCGGAGCATCCTGAACTGAGGATTGTCATTGTGAATCCGGGCTTTATGCTTGGGGCTTATGACTCAAAGCCTTCCTCCGGCCAGATGGTTCTCCTAGGATGGAGAAAACCCATTCTGTTTGTCTCCCGCGGTGCCAAGTCCATACTTCACGTGAGGGATGCCGCTACTGCCATTGTAAATGCCCTGGAACGCGGTGAAGGGAGGTATCTTCTCACCGGAGAGTGTCTTACTCTGAAGGAGTATTTCCGCATTCAGGCCCGCGTGGGAGGATATCGGCAGCTATGCATAGCGCTTCCAAACTGGATGGCGGGATTTCTAGGCGTTATAGGCTCCACCCTCAGATTCCTCAGGATAAAGACGGAGCTTTACCCTCACAATGTGAAGCAGCTTCTGTATCATGAGTGGTACAGCTGCGCCCGTGCACGCCGGGAACTTGGGTATACGCTCACTCCAGTTGATGATGCCATCCGTGATTTTGTGGATTGGTATTATAAAAAATGTTAATTTTGCAGGTAAATATAGATTATATGGATAACAACCAGCCCAAACCCCAGAATCAGCTTAGCATAGAGCTCAATCCCCAGACCACAAAGGTTTCATACTCAAACCTTGCAATCATATCCCATTCCAGAAGCGAGTTCGTACTGGATTTTGCAACCACGCTTCCAGGCCTTCCCAAGGCCCTTGTGAGTGACCGCATCATCATGACTCCGGAGCACGCAAAACGCCTTATGAACGCACTCTTTGACAATGTCTCAAAGTATGAGGCCCAGTTTGGCGTGATTGATCTTGGCGGCAAGGGCCCCCAGCAGGGCGGCGGCACCTTCAATCTGGCCGATTTCGGCCCCTTCGGCGGAGGTAAGAACTAATATGGATCTATCTAAGATCAAGGCATTTGCCTTTGATATAGACGGGGTAGCCACTGACGGCGGAGTTTTCTGCTTCAGTGACGGGGATCTTCTCCGCACATACGACGCCAAGGACGGTTTTGCAATAAGGATGGCCGTGATGAACGGCTATCCCGTTGCGGTGATTACGGGCGGAAGCTCCGAGAGCATACGTAAGCGTATGATTACCAGCGGAGTAAAGCCTGAGGATGTGTTCCTTCACTGCCGTGACAAAAGGGAGCAGTTCCATCAGTTTGCGCAGCGTTACGGCCTGGATCCCTCTGAGATAATGTACTTCGGGGACGACGTCCCGGACATTGACTGCATAGTTATGAGCGGCTGCGGAGTATGCCCTTCTGATGCAGTGGATGAGGTTAAGGCCGTTGCCGATTACATTACCTCCCGTCCCGGCGGCAGGGGATGCCTCAGGGAGGCCATTGAAAGGACCCTCCGGGAGCAGGGGAGATGGGACTTTAACGCCGGTACTTACAAGAAACTGTTCTAGGAAATGAACCTTCACGGTAAAAGGATAATCCTTGCAAGCGGCTCCCCCAGAAGAAGGGAGCTGCTTAAGGGTTTGGACATAGACTTTACGGTAGATACCGGCAATAATTTCAAGGAATGCTTTAGCCCTGATACTCCCGCAGAGGATGTCCCTGTCCTTATGTCTGAAGGGAAGTCTGCGGGGTTCCATCGGCCCCTGGAGGCCGATGAAATCCTCATCACCGCTGACACTATGGTAATCCTCCCTCCGGAGGGTGGACGGCCAGGGGAAATCCTTGGAAAACCTAAGGACGCCGAGGATGCTGCCCGTATGCTCCGTGACCTTTCAGGCCGAAAGCACCACGTCACTACTGCCGTCACCATCCGCTCCAATTCCCAGAAGGACACCTTCACGGCTACAACGGAGGTCTGGTTCAAGGTCCTATCGGAGGAGGAAATCTCCTATTACATAGATACTTACAAGCCCTTCGACAAAGCCGGGGCATATGCCATCCAGGAGTGGATCGGCCACGTGGGCATCACCCGCATCGAGGGCTCCTATTTCAACGTTGTGGGCTTCCCGGTCCAGAGGGTCTGGGAGCATCTGCAGGCTTTTTTGTAGTACTGGGCTAGTTTATCCCATTTCCCTGTAATCCTCCTCCATATCCCATTCGCGTTCCTGTTCTATTCCCTCTGCCTCCGGGATGTCGAACTCCTGGACGGGGGACAGCAACTCCGATGAGGTCATCTCCTCGATGATCTCCTGAAGGTGCGAAGGAAGACCCGGGAAGAAATCGTATCCCGTCATATGCTCCAAACGGTTGACACTCATCGAGTACCTGTAGATACTTACGCCCTTGACAACTCCCCCTTCCGGGATGAGGAAGCAGATGGATTTCCAGCCAAGGCTCTTGGTTGATTTCCTGCAAAGCGCTACGTAAGTACCCCTCCATAAAGGGCCGAAGACGATGGAGAGTCTGCCTTTGGGACTCTCCGAGAGCCACTGTTGGCATATTTCAGCGACCTCTCCGGGGACACCTGCCGGAATCATACTCCCAGGTCTAAGCTCACACATATTCCAGTTGGGTGTGGCTTTTACATCCTCCCTTCCTGTCCATATCGGGATGTCATATCTGATGAGCCTGTCAATGCCGCCATCGGCCCTTCGTGGAAGACCAAGGGAGGGGAGATAACGCCGTGCTCCTTTGGCTTCTATCCTCGAGGCCTTCAGAGTCTCCTGCGCCCGCAAGGGGGAGGCCGACAGCAGAGCGGTCAGCAGCAGGAGTGAAAGGATATGTAACCTCTTGACAGACATTGAGGTTACAAAAATATAAAATAATAAGGAATAATCCTTCTTTGCGTTTTGGGTTTTAAGCGGCGGCTGCAGAGAGTATGATGATGTGTCAAAGATAGATAACTCTTCCACTTGTAATCCACGGAAAAAATCGCTATTTTTGTAGGATAAATGAGATGCCCGATCAGGTCGGGCATGACGTAGGGAAGGGAGCCGGGAAAGAAAGAAGAGAAAACCAGAAAACAAGATATGAAAGAACTTGCCGCAAAGTACAGCGCAGCACAGGTGGAGGACAAGTGGTATGCCTATTGGCTGGACCATAAGTTCTTCCACAGCGAACCTAATGAAAAACAGCCTTATACCATAGTGATTCCGCCGCCCAACGTGACGGGAATCCTCCATATGGGCCACGTGCTCAACAACACCCTCAACGACGTCCTTATCCGCAAAGCCCGTATGGACGGAAAGAATGCCTGCTGGGTGCCAGGAACGGACCATGCATCAATTGCAACCGAATCAAAGGTGGTGGCAAAGCTGAAGGCCCAGGGCATAAACAAGGAGGATATCGGCCGAGAGGAATTCCTGAGGCATGCCTGGGAGTGGAAGGAAGAGCACGGAGGGATCATCCTCCAGCAGCTCCGTAAGCTTGGCTGCTCCTGCGACTGGGACCGCACCCGCTTCACCATGGAGCCTGCCCTCAGCGAGGCCGTTATCAATACCTTCGTGTATTTCTACAAGAAGGGCTGGATCTACAAGGGCGTGAGGATGGTTAACTGGGACCCAGAGGCCCTTACCGCCGTCTCAGACGACGAAGTTATCCACAAGGATACCAAGAGCCATTTCTATCATCTGAGGTACTACATCTCCGACGGCAACGGAAACCCCACTGACAAGTTCCTTGTCATAGCCACAACGCGTCCAGAGACCATTATGGCCGATGCAGCAATATGCGTGAACCCCAAGGACGAGCGTCATTTCTGGCTCAAGGGGAAGAAAGTCCTGATTCCGCTCATCAACCGTGAGATCCCCGTTATCGAGGACGACTACGTGGAGATGGACTTTGGAACCGGTTGCCTGAAGGTAACCCCCGCCCACGACGTTCATGACTATGAAATCGGCCTCAGGCATAACCTTCCCGTGCTGGAAATCATTGACGACCACGGAAAGCTCAATGAGAAAGCCCAGATCCTTGTGGGCGAGGACCGTTTTGTGGCCCGTAAGAAGATAGTGAAGATGCTGGAAGAGGCCGGAAACCTTGTGAAGGTAGAAGACTACACCAGCCCCGTGGGCTATTCAGAGCGCACTGACGCCGTCATTGAGCCAAAGCTCAGCGCCCAGTGGTTCCTGAAGATGGAGGAGCTTGCAAAGACCGCCCTTGAAACCGTCGAGAGCGGCCGCACCAAGTTTATCCCGGAAAAATACGTGAACACATACCGCCACTGGATGGAGAACGCCCGTGACTGGTGCATATCCCGTCAGCTGTGGTGGGGCCAGCGCATCCCCGCATACTATCTGCCAGATGGCTCATACGTGGTTGAGGCTACCCCTGAGGCAGCCCTTAAGGCCGCCCAGGCCATAAATCCGGCCCTTACCATGGCCGATCTAAAGCAGGACGAGGACGTCCTTGACACCTGGTTCAGCTCCTGGCTCTGGCCCATCTCCGTCTTTGACCCCGAAAAGCCCGGCCATCCTGACCACAAGCCAAACAAGGACCTTTCCTACTATTATCCCACCAACGACCTTGTGACAGGCCCGGACATCATCTTCTTCTGGGTGGCCCGCATGATCATGGCAGGTGAGGAGTTCATGGGAAGGGAGCCCTTCTCCAATGTGTACTTCACGGGTATCGTGAGGGATAAGATAGGCCGGAAGATGTCAAAGACCCTTGGCAACAGCCCCAACCCTCTTGACCTCATTGAGAAATACGGGGCCGATGCCGTGAGGATAGGCATGCTCCTTTGCTCCAGCGCCGGCAACGACATCTTCTACGACGAAGCCCAGATCCAGCAGGGCGCCGCTTTCTGCAACAAGATATGGAACAGCGACCGTCTGGTCAAAGGCTGGGGGGGGGATGCCGCCGCAGCTCAAGGAGCATCGGCCCGTCTTGCTGTTGAATGGTTTGCCGCAAAACTCTCCGACATAGTTGCCGCCGTAGAGGACCATTACTCCAAATTCCGCATCTCAGATGCCCTCATGACCATCTACAAGCTCTTCTGGGACGACTACTGCTCATGGTATCTTGAGGCCATCAAGCCCGCATACGGCCAGCCCATTGACCCCGCAACCAAGGAGGCTACGCTGGAATACTTTGAGGCTCTCCTAAAACTCATCCATCCCGTCATGCCCTTCATCACGGAGGAACTGTGGCAGGACATTGCAGAGCGTAAGGAAGGGGAGACCATCATGTACGCTCCCACTCCAAAGGCCGCTTCATTTGATCCCAAGACCCTAGAGGACTTTGCCCTTGCCCAGGAGGCCGTGAATGGCGTCCGTGGCGTGCGCAGCCAGCGTAACATTGCCCCCAAGGAGGTCCTGAAACTCCATATCAAGGGTGCTGGATTCCCTCAGGCGGTGATTCCTGTAGTGGAGAAACTTGCAAACGCAGAGGTCTCCATAGTGGATGCATTCGGCTCACAGGGCGTCGGATTCATGGTGCGTACCATAGAGATGCAGGTTGAGATGGAAGGCCTCATCAACGTGGAAGAGGAACTGGACAAGGCACGCAAGGAACTTGAGCACCAGGAGAAATTCCTTGCAGGCGTACGTGCAAAGCTTTCCAACGAGCGCTTTGTGAATAACGCCCCTGCCGCCGTAGTTGAGGTTGAGAGAAAGAAGGAGGCCGATTCCCTCTCAAAGATTGAAAGCCTCAAGGCAAAGATAGAGGCACTTGAAAACAACTAGGAGCTATGGCGGTTTTCAAGACTACATTCCCTGTAAGGTACTATGAGACAGACCAAATGGCCGTTGTCCATCACTCCAACTATATACGCTATTTTGAACTGGCGCGCGACGAGATGATGGTCCAGCTGGGCTTTCCCATTGAAAAGTGCGAGGCAGAGCTAGGTGTACTGGTGCCAATAGTATCCGTAGAATGCCATTTCAGGCATCCTGCAAGGATGGGTGATGTCCTCACTGCATCGGCCCAGGTAGACAGGGCCCCTATGGCAAAGATGCGTATCCACCAGGAGGTTGTAAACCAGGACGGAGTGCTTTGCGCTGAAGGAGAGGTGGTCCTTGGCTTCCTGGACAGGAAAACCTTCACCCCGGTGCGCTGCCCGGAGGTGATCTGCGATCTTTTTGAAAAATTCACTCAAAATAACAGTTAATATGCTTCCTCTTGTAATAGGTCATTGGGAGATTATCGCAATTGTGCTGGTAATCCTTCTCATTTTTGGCGGAAAGAAGATTCCTGAACTTATGAAGGGCCTTGGAAAAGGCGTAAAGAGCTTTAAGGAAGGGGTGAATGAGGTTGAGAAGGAGATAGACTCTGCTCCCAAGGATAAACCGGACACCAAGGAATAGAAAGTGGTTCCCGGAGGTGATGAAATGTCCTTCTGGGACCACCTTGAGGCACTGAGAGGCACTATCTGGCGCTCGGTGCTTGGTGTTTTGCTGGCTTCGGTAGCATTTCTGTGCTTTCCCAAGGCGCTTTTCAAGGCCGTTCTGTGGCCTACCCAGGCCGATTTCCCGCTTTACAGGCTTCCGGGCGTAGGCTTTTCGATGGAACTTATAAACATCGAGTTGTCGGCCCAGTTCTTCGTTTATCTGAAGGTTTCCGTCCTCTGCGGCCTTGTGGTGGCTTTCCCGTATGTGATATGGGAGATATGGAAGTTTGTGGCTCCGGCCCTCTATGAGAACGAGAAAAAGGCGGTGAGGGGAGCATTCTCCCTTTCATCGGCCCTTTTCTATCTTGGCGTGGCGGTAGGATACTTTGTGGTGCTCCCGGTTTGCCTGATGTTCTTTGTGAACTTCTCCGTGAGCGATGCCATAGTGAACACCATCTCCCTGAGTTCCTACATGTCCCTTTTCACCTCCATGGTGTTTCTCATAGGGATACTCTTCGAGTTCCCGTCCGTAATCCTGGCACTGTCTTCCATTGGCGTTATTTCCCGTTCCCAGCTTAAGGGCTGGCGGAAATACGCTATCGTGGTGGTGCTCATCCTTGCCGCCCTCATTACACCCAGCGACCCTTTCTCCATGTTTGTTCTGGCCATACCGCTTTACGGCCTCTTTGAACTGTCTGTCCTTCTCTGCAAGAAATGATTTCCGTCAGTAACGTCACGGTATCCTTCGGGAGCTTCAACCTTCTTGACTGTATAAGCTTTCACATAAGCGAGCAGGACAAGATAGGCCTGGTGGGTAAGAACGGGGCAGGGAAGAGCACGCTCATGAAGCTCATAACAGGTGAGCAGTCTCCTACATCCGGCAGCATTGAGATGCCCTCAGGGCTCAACATCGGCTATCTTCCCCAGATAATGGAGCACCACCGTGGCAGGACAGTGATTGAGGAGGTCATGACGGTTTTCGACCACCTCCGGGCAATGGAGGAGGAACTGGAAAGCCTCACGGCTCAGCTGGGGGAGAGAACAGACTATGAATCGGCCTCCTACGAAGCCCTCATTACCCGTCTTAACGAGCTGAACGACCGCCTGGCCCTGGAAACCGGCGAATCCCCGCTGGTGCAGGCAAAGAAGGTTCTCTACGGCCTTGGATTCAAGGAGGATGAGCTTTCCCGCAATACGGAAACCTTCAGCCAGGGCTGGAACATGCGCATTGAGCTTGCGAAGATCCTTCTCTCAAGGCCGGATGTCCTCCTTCTTGACGAGCCCACAAACCACCTTGACATAGAATCCATCGAGTGGTTTGAGGACTATCTGAAGGGCTTCAGGGGCTCTATTATGATGGTTTCCCATGACCGCAAGTTCCTGGATAACGTTACCACCCGCACAGTGGAGATACTTCTTGGGCATATTCACGACTACAAGGTACCGTACAGCCAGTATGTCACGCTTCGCGCGGAGAGGATTGCCCAGCAGACTGCCGCCTATGAGAACCAGCAGCGCATGATAGAGAAGACGGAGGATTTCATAAACCGCTTCCGCTACAAGCCTACAAAGAGTAATCAGGTACAGTCCCGCATAAAGGCGCTTGAAAAGCTTGAAAGGATAGAGATAGATGAGACGGAAAACGCTTCAATCAATCTCAAATTCCCGCCCGCGCAGCGCTCCGGAGACGTGGTGTTCAAGGCCACGGATATCACCGTAGGATATCCTCAGAAGGTGGTTTTCTCCCATGCCGATATTGAGATAAAAAGGGGAGAGAAGGTAGCGCTCATCGGCCGTAACGGCGAGGGAAAGACTACCCTCATGAGGGTAATAATGAAGGAACTCTATCCTCTTGAAGGAGAGGCTAAGACGGGTCACAACGTAAGCATCGGCTATTATGCCCAGAATCAGGAGGATATCCTGGATCCGTCAGAGACAGTTTTCGGGACACTTGACAGAATAGCTGTAGGCGATATCAGAACCCGCCTCAGGGATATCCTGGGGGCATTCCTTTTCAAGGGAGAGGACATTGACAAGAGGGTATCCGTCCTTAGCGGAGGAGAGCGTGCCAGGCTTGGAATGGCAAAGCTCATGCTGTCCCCGTACAACGTCCTTGCGCTGGATGAACCCACCAACCATATGGATATCAGGTCAAAAGATATCCTCAAGCAGGCCCTCAAATCCTTCGACGGTACGCTTATTGTTGTATCCCATGACCGTGACTTCCTGGATGGCCTTGTGGATAAGCTCTATGAATTCCGTGACGGAAAGGTAACGGAGCACCTTGGGACGGTGGCCGATTTCCTCCGGAGGCGCAAACTTGAGAGCCTTCAGGAACTTGAAAGAAAGGCCCCGGTACAGGAAAAAGCTCCAGCCCAGCCTTCTGAGGGCGTGAAAGAATTCCGTAAGATGAAGGCTGTGTCAAAGGAGGAGAGGAAGATACGTAACAGGATTGATTACCTGGAAAAGCAGATATCGGCCCATGAGGAGAAGATGGCGGAAATAGAGAAAATCCTTGCTAATCCGGGAAATAATGACGATATTTTGGACCTCACAAGGGAATACCTGGAACACAAGAGGACTATGGATGAGCAGACGCTGGAGTGGACTTCCCTTATGGAGCAGATAGATAATTAATAATAGTATTGTAATATGAAAGCGCTGATTAACAAGATGTTGATTCTTGCTATTGCAAGTGTCACTTTACTTTTAGCGGCACCTGCTGCACGTGCCCAGTACACTTCCCAGCTGGAAGAGAAGACCATCCCTGTAGGGGAGTTCTCCGGCATTGAGGTAGCCGATGACTTCGAGGTCACCCTCTCAAACGGTCCCTGTGTAGCCAAGGTTACGGTAGACAAGATGCTGTCTCCTTACGTGCAGGTTTATGTACGCGGAAAGGTGCTTCACATTACTTATGACGGCAAAGCCGTCCCCAAGGACGTAAGGCAGTTGTATAAGGGCCGGAATGCCCCCAAGCCCGTTTTCAGGGCAAGCATTTCCATGCCGGAGCTGTCGTCCCTCTTCCTAGGAGGCAATGCAATCCTTAACTGCGGAGATGTCCTTGAGTGCAAGCTCACAACGGATATAGATATTCAGGACAAGGCTCAGCTGAAGAACCTTAATATAAAGGCCGGCTCTGTCAATGTCAATATGAAAAAGCAGGCCCAGGCGGCCTTGAGCATAGATGCCGTGAATAAGGCCGAATTAAAGACAGAGGGCAACGCAAACCTCAGGGCCACCGTCAACGCCCATGACATCATCTCCGCTGCTGCCGGTTCTTCAGAGATTGCCATCACCTCCAAGGGTGAAGATGCAACAATATCCGGCACAAGCGGATCAAAGTCTGTCATAACATTCGAGGGAGAGAAGGCCGTGGTAAATATTTCAGGATCGGCCAGTATCAACCTCTCAGGTAAGGGTGAAGCTCTTTCCGTTCGCGGTGAGAGGAGCGCCAACCTTGAGGCCGCTGCTTTTGATACCAAGACTGCGACCGTAGACCTTAACGGTTCCGTGAAAGCTAATATCACCGTCTCAGAGAGCCTGGACGCCAATCTTGTGGGCGGCAGCACGCTCTATTATACCGGTGATCCCGTGTTCAAAATCGGCAAAGTTGTTCGTTCTACCCTCGCTCCTTACGGCTCAAGCACAAGATAATGATTTACGATTCCCATATGGATACCCCCTCCCAGCTTCTGAGGCTGAGGAATGTGGATATAGACAATAAATACGGCCATGTAGACTTCCCTAAACTCATCAGAGGGGGAGTGGACGGTGTTTTCTTTGCGCTTTATACGCCGCCCCAGATGGCCCCGGACGCCGCTACAAGATACGCCCTGGAGATGTTGTCCGCAACATATGATGCCGTTGAGCGTAATTCGGAGCTATCGGCAATAACCTTCAGTCCGGAAGAGGCCACAAAGAACCGCAAGGACGGCCTTATTTCCATTTTTATAGGTATGGAGAACGGATCTCCCATCCAGGAGAATCTGTCGCTCCTCAGGACTTTCTACCGCCTTGGTGTGAGTTATGTCACCCTTACACATAACGGGGACAACGCTATTGCCGATGCAGCGTCTGAAGGGAAGAAATGGAACGGGCTCAGCCCCTTCGGCCGGGAGGTTATTGCGGAAATGAACCAGCTTGGTATGATGATAGACCTTTCACATGCCTCGGACAAAACCTTCTGGGACTGCATAGAGGCCTCAAAGGCTCCAATCGTAGCCACGCACTCCTGCTGCCGCAGTCTCTGCGGCCACAGGCGCAACCTTACGGATGATATGCTGAAGGCGCTGGGGGAGAAGGATGGATATGTGGGGATAAACTTCTATCCTGCATTCCTCAGTGACCGCTTTGGCAAAGATCCCGCTGAGGCTGCGCTTCTTGACGAAGCCGAGAAAACGGACCAATACTGGAGGCAGTGCCCGTCAGACATTGAACGCACGGAAGCCTGGCATATAATCCAGGACCGCCTGAAAGAAGAGATCTGGCGTCCCGGCGTGAAGGAAGTGGTGGACCATATAGATTATGCTGTCAAGTTGGCGGGCATAGACCATGTTGGACTTGGCTCCGATTTTGACGGAATATGTGTTGGTCCGGAGGGGCTTGAAGATGTCTCAAAGATTGGTGCCGTAGCGGTGGAAATGCGCCGCCGCGGATACTCTGAGAAGGACATTGAGAAGGTTTCCGGCAAGAATTTGATGGATGTGTTCCAACGAGTTGTAAACTGCTCTGAATTAGAGCATTAAGCCTAAAAGTAACAAAGATGTTAGTAAATCTAACATCTTTGTTACTTTTATTGTGTATCAGTACTATAACTGTTTTTCTATGTAAAGCCTCAAGAAATTGAGTGCAGAGGCCGCGAAGCGTTCAATATTGCGCGCGCGGTCATTTTTGTAACAGTATTTTACGGTCCGTGTACCGCGTGGTCCGCTCACCCCAATCCATACTGTTCCGCCAGGATTTTTCCCGTCTCCGTCTTTATCGGCCAGCCCAGTGGTGGCAACGGAATATGTGCTTCCGGTAAGGCGCCTCACGCCCTCTGCCATGGCGGCCGCAACCTCTGAACTTACCACTCCGTTCTCCGTTATGACGCTCTCCGGAACTCCAAGCACATTCTCTTTTACGGAAACTGCATAGGAGGTGACGGAGCCAATGAAATAGGCCGATGATCCGGAAACAGAAGTGAAGAGGTGGGCAATCTCGCCGCCGGTGCAGGATTCTGCAGCCGACACTGTTTCCCCGTGTTCCTTCAGAAGCTTTCCTACAGCTGCCTCAAGGGTGGTGTCATCCGATGCATAGACAAGGGAGCCAAGCAGGCCCTTAAGCGCTTCCAGCTGCGCCTCCAGGCTCTTTTCATCTCCTCCATAGGAGGACAGGCGCAGCCTTATCCCAGTAAGGGTATTGGGGAGATATGCAAGGTGCATATTGGAAGGAAGGGCGTCTTCCCATTTTGCAATTTTCTCTGAGAGGGCCGATTCTGCCATGCCGTACACCATAATATTACGGTGTACTATGCTCCCTGGCTTGAAATGGGCCAGAATGTCCCCTAAAACGGCCGGAATTGCCCCTACTGCCTCATGTGGTACTCCTGGAAGGGCATAGAGCGTAGCTTTGTCCAGAAGGCTTCTGAACACCATTATGGGTGCAGTGCCAAGCTTATTGACTATAACCTCCGCCTTTTCCGGCACCTGTGCCTGCGCAAGATTGATGGGGAGTACGTCCAGGCCCCTTCCTTTCAGGATCTTATGAACCATCTCAAGCTGCCCAGGGTCCTCCCTGTAGCCGTTACTGCCGGAAAAACGCGCCAGGACAGCCTTGGTTATATCATCTTTGGTGGGCCCCAGACCTCCTGTAGTAATTACAATGTCACTAAGGCCGATTTCCCGCCTCAGGGCATCCTCGATGGCCTCTGGGGCATCTCCTACGGAGACCATGCTCCTGACGTGGATTCCGGCCTCTTCCAGAGCCCTGGCAATGTTGCTGGAATTGGTATCCGTAACCTGGCCGATGAGAATCTCATCGCCAATTGTACATATACTTGCGGTAAGCATATTATTTGTTCAGTGATTTAAGTATTCTGATGCGCTGGAGGTGCCCTAGGGATGTTTCTACTGGGATTCCGCGGCTGCAGAAATCAAGCGCTTCCTGTGGAGAATCCGTGTTGAAGATAAGGGGAAGTCTCCCTTGCGTGGCGCTTTCAACATATTCAAAGCGCTTTACCCCATGGATTATGACTCCGTCAATACCGGAGAGGCGGCAATAGTCCAGAAGGGGGCCGATTTCATCCTTAGTAAGGCCGTCAGTGATGCGTACAAGAACGCGCGTATAGCGCTCATAGCAGAGCCGGAGGCTCAGGAGTTCATCCAGGAGCACTGTAATGTCAGGGACTTCCTGAGTGCCTTCTTCCCAGCCGGTATCTATAATGAGGAAATCCACAAAGTCATATAGCAGGGCAAAGGAACGCTGGGTGTCACGCTTAAGATTGACTGCAAGTACGGTTTCCTTCCTCAGGGACTGCAGGCTGGATATCCATTCCAGGATTCCGTCCTTTGGTGGAGTAAGGGTAAGAAAACCGGGTGCGGGATGCGGTATCCTATATGATTTAGAGCTGTTTACGCCCTCATAGGCACCAAGTGGATTCCCCAGTGTAACGCCTGAGAATTCAATTTTGGGGACTTTGTCCAGTTTTTTCTTGAAAAACAGCATCCTTGCGATTATCTATACGGATGCAAAAATAATAAATTATTCTTCAGGATGGAACTCTTCAAAGGTATTGTCCGAGTAAAAAACAAGGATTCTATTCACTTTACGGCCGGAATCTGCAGTCTTCTGAGGGAAAAGATCCATCATGATACTGCCCTCAGCGTCCTCTGAGGCCGCATCCTTGTACATTTTGCCTCTTCCTGTGAGAAGCCATTCAAGGTTAAGGGCGGGGTAGTGAAGCATGAGGCTCTCCAGGAAATCATAGCCGGGCTTGTTGCGGCCGGACAGGATATGGGAGACACTTCCGCGTGCAACGGACAGAGTATCTGCAAACTGAGTCTGCGTGAGATTTTCCGCCTGCAAAAACTGTAAAAGACGCCGATTCATATTCCTGAATTTTGTTATCACAAATATACACACTAAATGTGAAACATCCAAATATGGTTCCTGAGGAACATTTGGAAAGGGGTAGGGTAAATGGAATAAATAATTATATGAAATTTAATTTAAGTAATAATATATAAATAACTGATTATTACTAATATAGTATTAAATATAATGCCAGTTAAAAGGCTTTTTGCAAGCCGGCCGGTTTTATATTATGGATTCTGTTAAAGTAATATAGAATATAAATATATATAAAACACTGATTTTCCGATAGTTAAATTTAAAACAACAAAAGGTGTGGAACACTTTTGCAAGAAAGTATCAGTGCCCTTTTCGAAATGTTAAACAAGTGATGGATTATTTACAAATGTTAACAAATGGCGTGTTGGTAATATTTCACATATGTATAATCATGTTGCGCTCAAAAACTGATTTACGTGATATTTCACAATTTGTGATTAATAGTGTAACTTTGCCCCGAAAAACGAATTCTGATGATACCTGAAATTCATATAGAGGATTACAATTATGGCCTGGAAGACTCCAGGATAGCAAAATACCCTCTTCCGGAGCGTGACGCATCAAAACTCCTCCACTACAAGAACGGTGAGGTCTCGCATACCATTTTCCGCAATTTACCCAATCTTCTCCCTGAAGGGGCAATGATGGTATTCAACGAGACTAAAGTTGTACCGGCCCGCCTCCATTTCAGGCGTGAAAGCGGTGCGCATATTGAGATATTCTGCCTGGAACCCGTCCAGCCTGTGGAATACGCCACGGCTTTCGCTTCTACGGATCGCTGTTCCTGGAAATGCGTCATCGGGAATGCCAAAAAGTGGAAAGATGACGTCCTGACGCTCTACAGGACTGATGAAACCCCTGATATGGGCCTGGAAGCCAGGCTATTAAGCCGCGAAGGCCAGACCGGCGTCGTGGAGTTCTCCTGGACGGACGGATCCCCTTTTTCCCGAGTTCTGGAGGTCTGCGGAACCGTTCCCATTCCCCCGTATCTGAACCGGGAATCGGAAAAGATCGACATTGAGCGCTATCAGACGCTGTATGCCCATATCCGCGGCTCCGTGGCCGCGCCGACGGCGGGATTGCACTTTACGGAGGACGTTCTGACCCGGATTCGGGCGAAAGGCATCGACACGGAGACCGTCTGTCTCCATGTGGGCGCCGGAACTTTCCTTCCGGTCAAGAGTTCTTTGGTTTCCGAGCATCCGATGCATCGGGAGCCATTTGTAGTAAAACTTCAATTACTCAAGGATATCTGCCGAATGGACAGAAAGTTGATTGCTGTCGGCACAACATCGGTCCGGACGCTGGAATCCCTTTATTATGTGGGTGTGAGCTGCCTGGAGAACGGAGCCCCCGAGGATGTCCGTCAATGGGCCCCGTATGAGCGGGAATACCCGTACAGCACCCGGGAGGCCATCGAGGCCATCGTCCGATATCTGGAGGCGAACGGTCTCGACGAACTGAAGGTGGGCACTCGGATCATCATCGTCCCGGGCTTCAAGTTCCGTCTTGTGGACATGATGGTCACGAATTTCCATCAGCCCGAAAGCACCCTTATTCTGCTGGTTTCCGCCTTCGTGGACGGAGATTGGCACACTATTTATGATTATGCACTGTCACACGGGTTCCGTTTCCTCAGTTACGGGGACAGTTCCCTGCTCGTCCGCGCTTGACAAATTGTCGGGGATTGAGTATCTTTGTGTCGTGTACAAAAACCTGATTGACTATGGATATGAATCCTTTCGAGGACATCGCTCCCTATAATGACGAAGAGGCGGCCGCCGCGCTGGCGAAAGTCGCCGACCACCCCAACGTACCCTGGATTTCCAAATACATCTTCAACAACCAGCCCGAAACCTATCTCCGGGACATCCTGAAGAACATCCACAGCGTGGACGAGTTCCAGCGCCTGGTGATGTCCAGGGCCACTGAATGGGTCATCGAGAAGACCGTCCGCAACTTCTCCTACGACGGCATCGCCAAACTGCAGACGGTCAAGGGATGCTATGTCGCTATGTCCAATCACCGGGACATCATCCTGGACCCGGCCTTCACCCAGATCATCCTGCACCGCAACCAGATGCCCCTCACGGAGATCTGCGTCGGCGACAACCTTCTCAAGAGCAAGACCATCGAGGGCCTGATCCGGTCCAACCGCATGATCAAGGTCATCCGCGGCATTTCCGCGCGGGAACTGTATCTCTCTTCCCAGGTTCTTTCGAAGTACATCCGCGAGGCCGTCACCTCCGGCCACAGTTCCGTCTGGATCGCCCAGCGGCAGGGACGGACGAAGGACGGCGTGGACATTACCGAACAGGGCCTGCTGAAGATGCTGGACATGAGCGGCACCAAGGATTTCGTGCAGAATTTCCAGGAACTGAACATCGTTCCGTTGAGCATCTCCTACGAATACGAGCCCTGCGACATCTACAAGGCCCGCGAAATGCTCATTTCCCGCACCCAGAAGTACGTCAAGACGGAGAACGAGGACCTGCAGAGCATCATGGTCGGCATCAAGCAGTGGAAGGGCAACGTGCACCTGAACTTCGGCGACCCGCTCACCGAGGACGAAATCCGCGAAGCCTCCTTCTGCGACAAGAACGACCGCTACCAGATGATCCGCCACGCAGTGGACGTCCGCGTCATTAACGGTTACAAGCTCTGGAATACGAACTACATCGCCTACGATCTCGCGAACCACTCCTACAAGTACGCGGACCGCTATACGCCGGAAGAAGTGGAAGCCTTCACTGCCTACACCGAGCACCAGCTCGACGAAGTGGAGCCGACCCTGAATCGCGAGCAACTCAGGGACATCTTCCTCCGCATCTACGGAAATCCCGTGAAAATGAAGGAAGAATTCGCCTCGGAAGGCTAGAAAAAAAGCGACCCGGAAGGGCCGCTTTTCTTTTAGTTCTTCACGTGAACGTCCAGCTGCGGGAACGGGAATGAGATTCCGTGTTTCGGGATTTCCTTGTAGATGTTCTCGTTGAGCCAGTAGGTCATCTTCTTGTAGTCCTTTCCGTCTATCCAGACGCGGAGCTTGATTTCGATGCTGCTGTCATTCAGCTCATTCAGGTACACCTTGGGATTCTTTGCGCCGGGGGTGTCCTTGGTCAGGATCTTGGGCTGCTGCTTGACCATCTCCAGCAGGATGTCCTTGACCTGGTCGAAATCGGTTCCGTAAGGAACGTTGAATTTGATGCTCAGGCGCTGGGGGGTGCGGCTGCTGTAATTGTCGATGGTGTCGGTCGCGATGGTCCCGTTGGGGATGATGATCTCGCGGTTGTCCGTGGTGATCAGTTTCGTATGGTTGATCGTGATCTCGGAAATGCGGCCGAAGAAGCCCTGGATCTTCACGTAGTCATCCACTTTGAAAGGCTTGAAGGCCAGCAGGATGATACCGCCGGCGAAATTCTGGACAGTGCCGCTCATGGCCATGCCGATGGCCATGCCGCCGGCTGCCAGCAGGGCGGCGATGGAAGTGGTGTTGATGCCCAGGGTTCCGACCATGGCGAGGATCAGTATGATCCAGAGCAGGGCGGTCACCAGGCTCAGGATGAACGAGGACAGCGTGGAATCGGATTTCTTCTTTTCGAACGCTTTCGCGATGAGCGCCTTGGTCTTCCGGATGAGCCAGGCGCCGATGATGTAGATCGCGAGGGCGAGCAGGACCTTGAGCCCGAATTTGACGACGGATGACAAGGTGCTCTGCAGCAGTTCATTCGCCGGCGTGGTACGGATGGTTTCCACGATTTGGGTTCCCTTGGTGACCAGCGTGTCGGCCGAGAACTTGCCGGGATCGACAGGTACGGATTGGAATAGAATCAGCATAGTGTTATAGGTTGACGATTAGATATGCCATGTATGCCGCCCAGACGAGGAGGAACAGGGAGCCGTCCAGCCGGTCGATCTTATCCTTCTTGCCGACGATTAGGGCCGAAGCGAGAGCCAGGGCGCTCACCAGGAGGACGCCGAGGTCCACGTATGTGATGTGGTCGAAGGACAGCGGATGGATGAGGGCCGATCCACCCAGGATCAGCAGGATGTTGAAGACGTTGGAGCCGATGATATTGCCGAGGGCGAGCTGGCCCTTCTTCTTCGCGGCAGCCACCACGCAGGTGGCCAGTTCCGGCATGGAGGTGCCTCCGGCGAGGATCGTAATGGCGATGAACTTGTCACTGACGCCCATGGCCCGGGCAAGTTCCGTGGCATTGTCCACGAAGAGGTTGCCGCCGAGGATGAGGCCCGCGAGACCGCCGACGATCATCAGGAGATAGAGCCAGACGCTGCGCTGCTTGGCCGGTTTCTCATCCTCGTCCGGGTGGTTCCCCTTGAAACTCATCACTATATAACCGATGAAGACCGCCAGCAGGATGCCGCCGTCCCACCGGCTCAGGCCGTCGCGGCCGATGCCAAACAGGGTCATTTCCAGGCCCAGGACGATCAGGAGGACGGTGATGAGGATGTTGACGGGGATGTCCCGCTTCTTGTTGGAAGGGGTCACGCCCATGGGCAGGATCAGGGCCGTAAGGCCCAGGATGAGCAGCGTGTTCATGATGTTGGAGCCCACCACGTTGCCGATGGCGATGTCGGCGTTGCCCTGGAAGGCGCCGATGAAACTGACGACCATCTCCGGGGCGGAAGTGCCCATGCCGACGATGGTCAGGCCGATGACGAACTCGCTCAGGCCGAAGCGCCGGGCGATGCCGGAGGCGCCGTCCACGAGGTAGTCGGCCCCGAAGACGATGAGCGCCAGGCCGGCGATGAGAAGCAGAACCTGAAGCCAGATCA
>JAEEGJ010008728.1_pt1 | contig 27744 bp, 23 predicted proteins | sample 8958761 | NCBI WGS metagenome assembly JAEEGJ01 (sample SAMN16246546, study PRJNA631951) | gut metagenome | biome: gut microbiome; feature: rumen; material: RS-attached | host: Bos | place: Iran: Karaj | collected 2018-10 | reverse complement strand
GTCGAAGAAGGTGGTGGCGGTGAAAAAGAGCATGAGGAGGGTCGCGCCGAGCGTAGCGAGGCGCGACAAGACGTTGGTAATCAGACAGATACCTACAATAAACTCTGCTAAAATCATCACCACGGCAAGCGTCAAAGCAGCGTCGTTCATCCACCCGATGCCGTAAGCCGCAAAGTAATCGAGCATCTTGTATTTCGTCCCAAGCGGGTCAACGCCCTTGGTAAAACTGCTGAAAACGAACAAAATGCCGACCAAAACACGGTTTATCGCCACGCCAGTATCATTGTATCTTTTGCCGTAAACAATTGATAATCCTAATGTTACGAGTATCAAAACAAGCAAAAGCCATGAAAAGGCGGGTTGCAATCCGACAAAGACCGCACATCCGAGCGCCATCGCCGTTATGCCATACGATGCAAAAGCCGATTTCTTCTCAAGAACTGCCATTATTCTTTCTTGCCTTCGTTAATCAAAATCATGCAAAATACAGCGTAGTTTATCATGTCGAAATAGTTCGCGTCGAGGCCTTCAGAAATCAAGGTCTTTCCGTTGTTATCCTCTATCTCCTTGACTCTCAATATCTTCATCAGAATCAAATCAGTCATAGAGCTGATTCTCATGCTACGCCAAGCCTCGTCGTAATCGTGATTTTTCTTCATCATGAGGTCGAAGGCGTCGTCCAAGACCTTTTTATAGAGACTTGAGGCCTTTTCAAAGTCCAAATCAGGCTGCTCCACCACGCCGAGCTGCAGCTGTATTATCGCCATAGCCGAATAGTTGATGACACCGATAAACTCAGGCTCAATGCCTTCATTTACAAGGTGTTCCTTCTTTCTCTGCAGGCTTCTGATGCGGTTCGCCTTGATATAAATCTGGTCGGTGAGCGATTCGGTGCGCATGATACGCCATGCCGCTCCGTAGTCTTTCATCTTTTTGTCGAAAATATCGCGGCACTGCGCAACAACTTGCTGATATTCTGCTGTCGTATCCTTCTTCATTGAAAAATTTTTTATAATTTTGCGTTTGTAAAATTACACATTTTTATGTTACGATTGACTACCAGAGGACATTTTTTTTCGTTCGACCGTCCAGTGGTGATGGGAATCATGAACGTCACGCCCGATTCATTCTTCGATGGCGGTAAGTATCAAGGACTTACGGCAGTTTTAGAGCATTGCCACAAGATGGTTTCAGATGGTGCCGACATCATCGATATTGGAGCTTTTTCAACCCGACCAGGCAGTGCTCGCATTTCCGACAAGGAGGAGATTGACAGGATTATTCCTGCTTTAAAAGCCATCAGAAAAGAATTCCCAGACATCTTGATCTCCATTGACACATTCCGTCAAAGTGTTGCTAATCAATGTATTGAAGAAGGAACCGACATCATCAACGATATCTCGGGTGGACTCTTCGACGAAAAAATGATTCCGTATGTCGGCAAGAACCATATTCCTTACGTTTTGATGCATATCACCGGCACTCTCGAAGGGATGCATAAGGAAGAAATCATAAGCGAGAACGTCCATGAAAAAGTGCGACAGTTTTTCGAAACACAGGTTAACAAACTCTTGGAATATGGTGAGCAGCAGATCATTTTAGACCCCGGAATCGGCTTCAACAAGACCATCGAATGCAACTTCGGACTACTTAAAGACATCGACAAATATCGCATCAACGACTTGCCGGTTCTGATTGGTATTTCAAGAAAATCGTTGATTTATAAAACATTGAATATCAGTCCAGAAGAAGCACTCAACGGAACTACTACTTTAAACACCATTGCTTTGCTAAACGGTGCTGATATTTTGCGAGTTCATGACGTGAAAGAGGCGGTGGAAGCGGTAAAATTAGTTCGAGCTGTCATTTCGACTGAAGCGTAGCGGAATGGAGACCTGAGCTTGCGAAAGCATTCACCTCTGGTGAATAAATCTCAATCATTTGAACGTTACATGATTGTTTGTCGGAGATTTCTCGGCTCCACTTCGTTACGCTCGAAATGACAGTAGAACAATTTCTGCGATTTCTGCGTGATAAAAAATAAAAATCTATTTTGTGTAAAAAATTATTAGTATTTTTGCAGATTATTTCGAATGTTATGGTTGATTTGATGATAAGTGCTTTCATTCAGATTCGGTTTCTGGATATTTTAGACATAATCCTGGTGGGATTATTGCTGTATTTCCTATACACGCTGGTGAAAGGGAGCACTGCGATCAATATCTTCATCGGCATCGTGGCGGTGATTATCGGTCTGAAAATCGTGACTTTGCTGCACATGGAGCTCCTCACCTACATCCTCGGCGCTTTCGTCAACGTAGGTTTTATCGCGTTGATTATCATCTTCCAACCTGAGATCCGCCGGTTTTTGCTGAGCATCGGCACATCAAAGTTCGCCATCGGATTCCGTAAGTTTTTCGCCCGTTTCGGTGTGAAATATAAAGAAGCCGACGATACCGACCTCGACCCTATTTGCGATGCATGCATCTCGATGGGCAGCGATAAGGTCGGCGCTTTGATTCTTCTCACGCAAGAGAATGATTTACAAGACATTATCGACACCGGTGTGGTCATCGACGCTATCATCAGCAAGCCATTGATTGAGAACATCTTCTTCAAAAACAGTCCGTTACACGACGGTGCCATGGTCATCACCAACAACAAAATCGTGGCGGCACGCTGCATCCTTCCTATCACGCAGCAGACGCGCCTTCCCGGCAGCTACGGTCTACGACACCGCGCTGGTATTGGTGTTTCCGAGACTCACGACTGCATCGTCGTTGTGGTTTCAGAGGAGACAGGAAGCATCCGCATTGTCTTCGACGGCAAGGTCTACGACGTGAAACCTCGCGAGATGAAGGCGAAGATCAAGGAGATTCAGAGCAGGAAGAGGATTTAGCCGTTAGCCGTTCGCCATTAGCCATTAGTCTTTAGTCTTTAGTCGTTAGTTATTAACATGCTTTCGAGCGAAGCATTTTTCTCCACCGTCATTTCGAGCGAAGCGAAGCGGAGTCGAGACCTGAGCTTGCGAAAGCATTCACCTCTGGTGAATAAATCTCATTAAACATAGACGGAATTTACAAGAATGACATGATTTTTTCTTTTTCAATTTCCATTACAGCCATAACGTTAAACAATAAAACACCGCATCACCTGGGGCGATTTCCAATTTTTATAACTATGTTTTACGATGCTGATTCGGTTTCAAATCTATGATGCAAAATTACATTATTATTGATACAAAACCAAACTTTTAGAAAATTTCTTCAAACATCTTACTGTAAGCCTCCACTTTCTTTTCAAAAGGCAACGGATAGGCTCGAGATGATGAAGGCAAACGGTATAATTTAAGGTTTTCTCTTAATGAAAGATTGCTGTTCGGTGATGGTATTTCACTGATATTGAAATAGTTACAGACTTCGACTGTGGCTTTTTCGCCTGTAGTCGCAATGGCTTTGCATTTAGGAATCTGTTTCAACAAAGCGTCGATATCGGTGCGCTCGACGATTTCCAAAAACGCATCGGAAGCATTGTCTTTCAAGCGGTTAACGGCAGTGGCAGTGTCGAACAAAGCTATTCCTTTTTCGTTTAAAAATGCAATTATCTCATTCATTTTGAAGCATTTACGCTCCAAATCGACAAAATGGTTCTTGTCGTTGAACCATATCGCACCCTCGATACGCCAGTGGTCGTTTATGAAATTTGGGTAGAAAAAGTCCATGCACCAGCGCTTCTTCGGCGGCGGGAAACTGCCGAGGAACAACACCTTGGCATTGGTAGGAAGAAAAGGCTTAAGTGGATGATTTTCAATCATTTTATCTCTATAAGATAATCTTGTTGGGTCTGATAGAAATACCTTTCGTATGGGTCGTAGCGGAAACGATTGACGGTGTCGATCCGTCCATCTTGCTGACTATCAATGTATTTGTTCATCAGAAAATCATAACAATAGCCGGCATAGAGCTTGCCTAAAATCTTCGCAAACTGGTAAAAACCGTCAATATTTATAGTGTCGCAAGAGGTTTTTGCAACAATTTTATTCGCTTGATAATCAATTTCAAAGTCGACATCAGTGTCATTGAAGTAGTTCTGTTCGGTGAACGTCATCATGAAGGTGGTGTCATTGGCCAGGTCGAACCATGCGGCGACATTCACCACATCGACTGGCACATCCATGCAGTACCGATGATAGTCGACCCACTCGCAAAACTGCTGAAGCTCACACATCTCCGTCACCTCGATGCGAGGTATCTCAATCACCCAATGCGTGGAGTCAGGTTGTGATGTCTCGTCCTCCCAATACTCCACTGTCAAGCCATAGTCTTTCAATGTTTTCTGCATTGTTAAGTAAATGATATCCAAGAATTTATCATCATCTACTTTATCAATTACTTTAACTTGTTTCTCAAGGTGTTCAATCTGCATTTGAAGCGACGAATCGGCAAGATGCTCCGGGATGGAATCGTTACGGAGGTTTCTCTTGACGAGGCGTTCAGGCATGTAGAGCGCGACGACGGTGTTTTTGTTGTTTTTCACAAAACGCCGCGCGATGCCATACTGCTCCGAACACGCTGAAAGCAGCAGAATTAGCAATGAAATCAATATCAAAAACTTATTTTTCATATCTTTTTATTTTTAGCCTCATTAATCTCACGCAGAAACCGCAGAAACCGCAGAAACTTATCTTTCTTAGTTATTCTTCCACAAATCATTCAGTTAGCTTAGGCTCGCAGAAACCGCAGAAACTGCAGAAACTTATCTTCCTTAGTATATTATTCCACAAATTATTCAGTTCGCTTACGCTCACGGATTTCGCAGATTTGTTAGAATAACGTTAATTGTCCGTCGTTATTGTTATCAGCGTCTTCTGCGTGTTCCGGAGTTTCGGCAAGAGGTTTTTCTTCTAAATTATCAGTGGAATCCGAGTGAGATTCTTCTTTGTCCGTATCTGTGAGTTCTGCATGAGAGTTATTTTCCTCTTCGAGAGGCTCTTCAGGCTCCTCTTCTGCTGGAGGCTCTGGCACTTCAAACGGCTCAAGGAACTCATAGTAGTTCACGTCGTGTGCTGAGAGACGCTTGCCTTTCGCCTTGTAACTCTTCACTCCGATGTATTCATCGACGTTAACTTCTTCATCTTCAAAGTGTTTGCCGCTTACGCCATCGTTGAATTTCAGCAACAGTCGTGGCAAAACGTCCATATTCAACATCAAGAACTTGGCATCCTCGCCTTCACCGATGAATGAGATTCGTTTGTTCAAAGGAGTATCATCTTCGACAGTGAACCTCTTGATATACATCAACTTGGTCTCCGATTCGATATACAAAACGGTGAAAATCGTCTCAGGCTCGAATTTGAAAATCATCGTCATGTCATCATCGAAATGCGTCGAGAGGTCGAAGTTAGTGAGACGGAACTCGCCGTTGGCGTGAATCTGCATTATCCTGTCGTTGCCGGAATAACGGCCAATCGAGGTGCCGCGGCCGTCGGCGTTCAGACGCTTCACAGTGTCGTCGTACCATATCTCCCTTGCCGAGAGGGTCGAAACGCCTTCCTCACGCTTGAAAATGCGGTTTACGCTGTGATTTGTGAGCTTATTACCTCTACTTCCGCGTCCTTTGATGTCCAAAGTGGCGAAATCGTAGTCGAACGACAGCTTTTTCAGCTTCGGAGCGGGACGCAGCTGCACCTTGATTACTTCTGCCTCTCCGTTAGGATTCGCTGAAAAATAAGCCACTTTCGAGCCCGCCTCGCCCATCGTCAGGTCGTAAACCTTGTCGTGAGTGATGCCATCGACGTAGAATCGCTTGACATAGTAAGGATTTCCCGGCTTTCCGTTGCGATAAACCATGTTGTAGATCGTGCGTTTATCGCCTTTATGATAGATATTTGCGTAAATGACCTTCTCCGGTCCGACGAAGAGCTTCTGCTGAAGCTTAACCACCGAGAATGTGCCGTTTTCACGGAACACGATGACGTCGTCGATGTCGGAACAGTCGCAGACATAGCCGTAAGCGTCTTTGTTTTGCTCTTTCTTAAGGCCTGCGCCGGTGCAGATGAAGCCTTCCTCCTTGTTGACATACAGCTTCTCGTTGTTTGCAGCCACAGCCACAGCCGAGATATTGTCGAAGTTGCGGATTTCGGTCTTACGCTCGCGTCCTTTGCCGTATTTACGTTTTATTTCCTCGAAATAATGGATTGTGTAATCCACAATATGGTCGAGGTCGTATTTCACCTGCTCTATCTGTTTCTCTATGTCAAGTAATTGATCCTCAGCCTTTTTGATATCGAATTTAGAGATTTTACGTACAGGTTTCTCGCAAAGCTTGAGCACGTCATCGCGAGTTATTTCCTTCTTCAGCTGCTCACGATACGGGTCGAACGCCTTCTCGATGGCATCGACCTGGGCGTCAAAGCTCGGAGCGTCTTTTTCCAAAATCTTGTAAAGACGTTTCTCGAAGAATATCTTCTCCAGCGAAATCCAGTGCCATTGGCCTTCCAGCTCGTCCAAGGTGTTTTTAAGCTCCCAGCTCAACAAATCGAGTGTGTGGTCGGTATTGTGCCTTAAAATGGCTGAAATGGTCGTAAATTCAGGTTTATCGTTGTGAATCACGCATGTGCAGAGGCTGTTCAGCTTGACCTGGCATTTCGTGAAGGCGTAAAGCGCGTCGATGGTCTGGTCGGGTGACACGCCAGGAGCCAGATGAATGACTATTTCAGCGTTTTTCGAAGTGTTATCATCAACGCGGCGGATCTTTATCTTGCCTTTTTCGCCAGCTTGAGTGATTGACTGAATCAGTGTCTCTGTCGTCGTTCCGTAAGGTATCTCAGTGATTACCAATGTCTTTTTGTCGAGTTGGGAGATTTTTGCTCTCACCTGCACTCTTGAGCCGCGGCCGCCGTCGTTGTAGCCACGGACGTCGATAAGACCGCCTGTCTGGAAGTCGGGATAGAGTTCAAAAGGCTCGTCTTTAAGGTAAGCTATTGACGCATCGAGGAGTTCGTTGAAGTTATGCGGCAGTATCTCGGATTTCAGACCCACCGCGATGCCCATGGCGCCTTGGAAAAGCAGTAACGGGAACTTCACCGGCAGCGAAATCGGCTCTTTGTTACGGCCGTCGTAAGAGAACGTCCAATCGGTCGTTTTCGGGTTAAAAACAACGTCGAGAGCGAATTTTGACAGACGCGCCTCGATATAACGTGGAGCCGCCGCGCCGTCACCGGTGAGGATATTGCCCCAGTTTCCCTGGCAGTCGATAAGCAGGTCTTTCTGACCGAGATTCACGAGAGCGTCGCCGATGGAAGCGTCGCCGTGAGGGTGGTATTTCATGGTATTACCCACGATATTCGCCACCTTGTTGAAGCGTCCGTCGTCTATCTCCTTCATGGAATGCAGGATACGGCGCTGCACGGGCTTCAAACCGTCGTCAATCTCAGGCACGGCACGGTCGAGGATGACATACGAGGAGTAGTCCAAGAACCAGTTCTCGAACATACCTTTCAGCGGCACCACACGGTAGCCGTCGCCCGACTGCACAAGCATTCCCGACTCTTCTTCCGCCGTAGGATCGAAGCCGTCGAGCACCTGCGTGACATCGTCGCCAATCTCAGTTATCTCATCAAGTTCCTGATTTTCAATATTTTCATCGTCAAAATCTGCCATCTGTCTCAATATTCATTGTTAATCTACAAAAATACAATTTTTTTTTATTTCCAGAACCTCAAGACCAAAATTTCTATCAGCAATGCTGCTAACGCTATGATAATGAATGACTTCCACAGCATTGAGCGGCGCACCATCATCTCCATCACGTCATTGGAACGCATGTCGTCGGCTTTCATGACAGCAAGGACATTTAATCCATTGTCTTTCAATAATTTATCAACATCTTCCCTATCCCAAAACTTCATATTTGATTCAAGACGGCTGTCGTTCCACGCAGTTGTCGCAAGCACCTCATCACCATGGTCAATGGTATAGAATCCGGCACCAGGGAGCTCGTCGTAAAGCCTTATCAGCGCTCTGTTGTTGCGCAACTCGACCATCGGAATCATCTCGAAGGTGTTTTCATGGTCGCGGATTCGGATGTCGCCTTCTGAAAATGCTGTCAAATCATTGATTGTCAGTTCTTTATCAACACCAATTGTATATGAAAGCCTGTTCACCTTACCGCCAAGCATTGCTATCTTGTACATAATCGGCACGAAGAGCGAGTTTTCGGTGAAATTGGTCCAGTTTTTATCAAATTTTGATGCAAAACCGAAGACATATCCCGCTCCAACTTTACTTAAAGTAAAGAATGAAGTGCCGTTTTGTAAAGAAATGAGTGACAATGAGTTAGAAAAACGCTTTTTATCAATTTTAACGTGCTTAAATACCTTAGGCATATCGGCATTGTCCGGAATCTTCACGAAGATGTCATCAAAGAACGGATGACTGGAGGCAATCATGGAAATGCTTAAGGTATCGTCTGCGCTTTCAGAGGATTCAGGGTCTTCCGAGGGGAGCAGAACCACGCTGCAGCCGTCTTTTGCCAAATCCAAAACTGACTGCATCATTGTTTCATTGACGATATCGTCGCCATTGACGATAATGAGTTGGCAATCAGAGAGGTATTGCTGGTCGATGCGGCGAGGGTCGATACGGGTGTAATTGAACAATGAATCGTTGGCGAACAATGTCTGAATAGCCGAAATGACATTATCCGTCGACAATTCCACAATTTTGATGATTGGGCGCACGTTCAATGTGAAATAATACTCATCGTCAAATGTTATCGGGAAATCGTTGATTGACGCGATTCCCATCCCATTATCATTCAAAACGAACTGCATCACGACCTCATTTCTGCCGTTTGCGGGAACATCTATTGTGTTGAATGCCACCGCTTTACCATCTATCTCGAAATTCACGGGGAGGCCTTTTATCTCCTTGCCGCTCTCGTTGACGACGCGCACATTGACTTCATTTGCAAGACCTTTTTGCAAAATCGGTGATGACAGCCACACCGTGTCGATATATATATTTTGTTGATAATCAGACTTTAACGGCATTGCGACAAGCTGAATTGCCGAGTCAGCGACGACACCGTCGAGGTTCATCATGTTGTCCTGGAAGTCGGAATATATGAACAGCGAGGCAGATTTGAAGCCGTTACGCTTCATTATCATTTGCAGGTTCTCATATAAGTTATTGAAACTCATTGGAGAAGCTTCTGTCTGCATCGCATCGATGCTCATCAGCATCTCGTCTTGGTTCATCGGGTATTCGTTATCAGGCTGACGGCTGTTGGTGAGCAGCACAAACCTCTGCGAAGGGCTGATATTACTGACGATTTTACGTGCTGACGCCCTTGCATCCTCAATCAATGAAATCTCCGACGACTGGCTCTGCATCGACATCGAATTGTCGATATAAACAGCGACAAGATTGTCGGCATCGTCGGTTTTCAGTTTTTGGTCAGGGTTGTAAGGATATGCGAAAGCGAAGACGAGTGCGGCGACGAACAACATCCTCATTATCAATGCGATAATGTATTTCAGCTTCTTCGTCTTGGCATTCTCCTGCTCTATCGTCTTCAGCGTGGCGGTGTTGCTGAAATACACTACCTTATGCCTTCTGAAGTTGAAAAGGTGAATGATTATCGGGATTGCCAGAGCGAGCAACCCCCAAAGCATATTTGGATAAAGAAAACGCATACCAAACTAATTGGCATTTCTGACCAATCTCACTGAGAAGCCGTTACTGTGGTAATAGTGTTTGCCGGAGTTTACGTTGCGGTCGTAGATATACGCCGCGAATGCGCCTGCGCTGTCGTAATTGCTTGACGACCAATAATATCCGTCCTTGTTGATGCCGCTTACTCCTGCGCCTTTGCGGCTTCCTGCGTTTGGCAAAAATGCTGCGCCCTTGGCCTCAAATTTATTGGCCCAGTCGGTTTTGTTAATGACGTTGTCATCGAAATCGGCGCCCATTCTGTTGGTGCCATCAAGTCCGTAATACGAGCTGTTCCAGTTGTCGGGCAGCAAAACCAGGCCTTGTATGCCGTTGACGGTGGCTTTTGCGTAACGGATTCCGGAGGGGGTGTTTCTTTCGTCCAAGACGTAGCTCCACTCATCTTTTGAGAGGGTGCGCCAGCTCTTTCCGCCGCCGTTTGATATAGGGTTCTTTCCCCAGTCAGAAAACGAGGTGTAATCCTTGTTGTTGGTGGAGTTTTTCGTCGGATTGGAGCCTGTTCCCCATCCGAAAAGGTCTATCCAGCCGTTGTTTTTGTCAGAAATCTTGCTGTTGGCCTCACCCAAAACATCCCATTGATGTTCGGCAAAGCGCCATTTCTTTGTTGAAGCCTGATATTGCAGATTGCCTTTCGCAAAATAGACTCTTTTTGTCGAGCTTACTGAAAAACCCGAGCCGCCCTTAGGTTGTTGAGGCTTATCCTGTTTAACCGCAGGTTTTTCCTCCTTTGCAGGCTTCTCATTTTCCATCAGAATCTCTTCCTCCACAATCATTTGTTCTATGGTGCCGTCATCAATATACTCTTCATTTTCTTCCGTTATCTCCATCTGTATTGCCTCCTCTAAGATCTGCTCCTCCTTGTTTTGCTCAGCGGGTGCATTTCCTTCGAACATCATCGCGAGGTATTTCTCCGACTCGGTATGACCTTTTTTTGCAGCTTTCGAGAAACACTCCGCTGCTTTGGTATAATCCTTATTGTTATAATACTCAACACCTTGCTGATAAAGTTTCTCCGGTGACGGACCGCAAGCCGCCACGCAGACAGCCATAAATGTCACGATTAAAAGATTGCGCAAAACAGTTCTCATATTTTATCAATTTAATTTTTGCAAAAATACAAAAAAAGGTATAATGTTTGGTATTTTTTAATGATTTTATGGGCTTTCACCAAACAAAGAGCAAACCAGCTCCTATTTCCCGTAAGGTTGTTGTCCTTCGGCGGCTGAAGGCAATGGAGAGTCTTCTGAAGTCGGATAATTGCCGATTTCGTAAAGGAATTCGGGGGCGAAACCAATCTCATTGTTCCAATCGACGGTAAACGGATCAAGTTTGAACGAGCGGAAATAGTTGATATCCTTGAGTTTGGTGCAAACACCCTTCTGCATCAACGGCTCAAAATCGACGACCCGAGTCACTCCGTTGTTGAAAGTGAGGCGAAGCTTGTAATCTTCGACATACTCTGCGGCAGTTATTGCCAATATCTCATTGTTTTTCATCATCTTAAAGGTTTTATATTCACTGCCGACTCGCTATTCGACAATCGTTTCCAGTTATCCGACAATTCTTCTCTATGTAGTTCAAGCCATCGTTTTACAAGTCGTTTAGCTTGCGGAGGCAATGAGCCTTTTAAAAGTTTTCCATCCTTTATTGATATCAAAGCCGACTCTCCATCGTAATAAACATGAAAATGCGGTGGATTGTGGTCTCCGATAAACATGTAAATAATGATTCCATAGAATCTTGAAATTTCTGGCATGTTTTTAAACATTTAAAACGTACAAAGTTACGATTAATTTTCAGATGTGCAGCCGGAGGAGGGAAAATAAATTTAAACATATTCATGCATACCTAATAAGTATGACTACAAAAACAGTCACAACAAGCGCGATTTCGGCAAAATTTTTGTAAAGAAATCAACAACAATAATGCCACTATTTAATCGAATACTACTTTACCAGAATTTGTTCGATAGGATGATTCCAAAATCATAACAACCTCTTCGGAATAGCAATACTCGTAACAGTATCGTAGTTCGACATAATAGTCCGTGCCTACGATTCTGTACAGATTGGTATCTTCTTTTGTTAATTTAACAACATATTTGCCGTTATCCAACTTAGTGGGAACCAGAACATATTTAGCGTCATCAATTCTACCGTATGAATTACATGATTTTGAACCTGACGGCAGTTCGACTTTTTCATATATCGCTACGATATCATATTCAGTGGCATAAAGAACTGATGTGATTGATAAAAGGGCAAATAATACAAGAAGCTTTTTCATATTATTAATTTTTATCACCAGACTTTTCTTCTTTTTTAATCTTTCTCGAAACAATCCAATGAAATTCTGTTGCGACACGATCGTAATCACCATCAACTATTACATAAGTGTTTTCTAATTCCCAACCATACTTGGCTAATTGATTCATCGCATCAACCATCGTATTAAAAGTGATTTTTTGACCGTTAGCATCTAATAGATGAGATGCGAATTTCTGGTTATTTTTCCCAAAAACCACTTCAACTGTAATCTGAGTTGTTCCAATGTGCTCGTTTCCAACGATTTCAGCATATACTTTGTCTTGAGCAAACAATATGATTGTAGAAAAACAAATAAATAGAAGTAATGTTATTCTTTTCATGAGTTATAGTTTTTAATTTTCAACATTTCCTAGACCTCATACAACCGTCATCAGCATTTTGACTCATAGTTGTTCATTTTAAGTTACAAATATGGTTTAACCACATCAATTGATATAGCAAAATTAAGATTTGCGCCAGATTGATCAAAACCGGCAGTGGTAATGCCAATAACCTGACCATATTCATTAATCAACGCTCCGCCACTACTTCCGTGGTCTATTGGAGCATTTATTTGAATGATATCATCACCTCTCAGCTGAGATATTTCGCCAGATGAAAAAGTGTTTTCTAAGCCTAACGGACCACCTATGGTATATACTTTTTCTCCAACCTTGGGCTTTTTATTGCCTATTGGTATATAATTAAATGATTTACCGTAAGAATCGACTTTAAAAACGATGAAATCATCTACTTTGCTCTTAGCAATTACTTTACTGATTTTATACGTGTTGCCATCCGAAAGTTTTAACACTTCATATCCAATTGCAGTTCCTTCAAAAACATGATAATTACTTACTGCAATTCCTGAAGAAGAAACAAAGAAGCCAGAGCCCTGATAATCATTAAAACCATCCGATGTAAAAACCATAAAAACAGCGGAATTGAATTTTTCAAAGATTTGGGCTCCTGTATATGCTTTTGAATTTGATGATATGTTAGTGGGTGTATTTGTAGTTCGCCTACTACGTTGTTCAACATTGTATATATTGGGCGTCGGCTTATCATTATGAACGCCAGCACGTCTTCTTACACATGATAAGAGAACTATCGATATACATATAAGAATAAATACTTTTTTCATCACTTTATTTCTCCTGGCTTTGGAATGATATGTATTACAAATCTTTGATTCTTAGTATTATATCTATTGTCAGGCTGTTCTCTAAATTTACTATCCTTGCCACTGCCAGATATAATCAATTCACAATTATTAATACCACCCCTGTCATCAAAAAATATTTTTCGATTTTGCCATAATTTAACAAGGGATAATGCTCTTTTATAGCTTAATTCATAGTTTTCTGTGTATGAATCATTAGATGTTTGTCCTTCTATTATCAATAAAAACTTTGCATCTGGAATATTTTTTTGAGCCCATAACATTGATTGCCTTATTGCTTCACCTGCTTCTGCAAGGGTATTTCTGACATCTTTAGGTATATAGATAGTATCATGCTGATAAGGCTCATTAAAAGACACAGTAATATTTTTTAATGTATGTCTTTTAAATTGTTCATCAAATTGAAAATAATTAGTATCAATAGTATGCGTAGCGTTTTCTATCTCTTTAATTTTATCCAGTTGTTTTTGGGTCGCAATCATTTGGCCGCGCATATCCTCTCTTTCATCACCAATCTTCACCATTTCTCGATGCAACAAAGCAATTGTAATAATGAAAAGAACAAGCATAATGAAAAACAAACTAGTCATCAAGTCAGAATAGCTTGTCCAAAAAAACGATTCTTTCTTCTTTTTGCCCATGTTAGAGAATGTTAAAAACGGATAAAATAAACAACAAACATGCTGCACTTAATAATGAGCCTCCAGTTATTAATAAAACTTTTGCCCATTTTGGCAATAGTCGTGGCTTATAATTATTGGAAGGTTCGGAATATCCATAATTTGAGATGTTCTCAATAGATTCGATTATACGCAACATCCGTTTGTTTTGCTCGTCGGTTAGTTTTTCCATTCTTTCCATGCTCGATTTAACTGCAGTTAGATTTTTCAGTTCATCGATTAGCACAGTTGTTTCTTTTAATTTATTCTCTAGAGCAAGCTGTTGTTCCGCAGATGATTTTTCTAATTCGGAGAATTGTTTCTTAACATTGTCTTGCATTTCAATCAGAGCTTCTTGCAATGCATTATCAACAATGCCAACAGCCGCTGTCATATTGGCTTTTCTTTGTTCAATCTCCCCAAGCTCAGCCTCAAAGAACTTGCCCATTCGTTCAAGTGTTTTAGTTCTTTCTTCCGCTGCATCAAGTTTATCGTTTAATTCCTTGACTTGTATGAGATAGCTTTCTGAATTATTTAAATACTTACCCAGTTTTGACATTACTGAAGAACATTCGGATAAGTATTTCGTAAGTTCACCTAATTCTTGAGTGCTGTTCTTTAATTTGTCATATACAGCTATGTTAGCAGTGGCTATTTCATTGATTCTTAATCTCTGAATAGAATTCAAAACTTCTGCCTGACCTCGATACGATTCATTGACCTTGTCAAGAGTCGTTCGCAATTCTTTTGTGTTCTTAGAAAATGTATTGTTAAAATCATTGAGGTTTTGCCCCATCTTAACAAGAGTGCCTGATACATCTGACGCTAATTGAGGCAGAAGTTCTGCTTGAATCCAACTTAAAAAATCTGTTTTAGAGTCTTCTAGTTTTCTCTTTGATTTTTTAAATAATATTGATCCGATAGTTGTTAATAATATACCTATAAAACTAGCTATCATTGCTAATGCTATACCAGTTAACAATGACGAGACACCCTCTGAACCAGAATTATCTGCTTTCAGTTTTATATCAGCATGTTGGTTTTGAGCATATCGGACTAATCTTACAGCTTTGTAATCGTCTATTTCTTGGTTCTTAAAAACAATAGTATCTCTGTTATCAACAACATCATATAAGCTATATCTGCCAATAATTTGTTTTGGCTTGGTTTGGTATGTAACCATGTCATAGTCATTTGACAATAGTTGTTTTAAACCACCTGTTGAAATCAAAAAAATAACACCAAGGAAAATTCCAAGGATGGTACCCATAAGACCCATATATAAAGGAGTCGGGATTTGGGTATCGATTTCATTTTCTTTAGCATCACAATTCCTTTCGACTATATCTTTCATCAGATGGTAGTCGCTTGTGCCTCCTTTATTTTTCAATAAGTAATTGTTTATGCTATTGATGATTTTGCTAAATGTGGAATCATCTGCATAACCTTTATTTTTGACGGAATTAATTTTGTTGGATAAATAAGATTTCGCCTTGTCAAGCTCCTCTTCCGCATCGTTCAAATATGAGTCATCGCTTATTAGTAAATCACGTTGTTCTTGAATATCTTTTTCTATTTTTGCAATATTTGCAACTGATTCAGATATTGTTTTCGCATCTTTACCTTTGAAAATCACAGAATCATAAGCATATAATTCGTCGGTTGATTGTGGAAATATGTTTCCAAAATCTTGAATATCCTTAAACGTTTTGACAAACAAATAACACTGAACCCCAACTATTATAAGAACTACTATGAGGATTAAAATAATGTGTCCCATATTAAACAAATTTTACATTAGCTTTTTTAACGACTATCCACATATTTTCATTTGTTTTTTCTGCAGTTCCAGCTTCACATTCAATTCCAGTAGATGAATTGCCATCAGATGCAACATTACAAGCATAATTGAGAAAATCTTCGCAATTTAAAATCCTGTCTTTTGCCCCTTCATAAACAGAAAATGATGCTTCATTGCCGTCTGTTATTTTAAGGGAATAAACGGTAGTATCAGTTGGGTGTTCATAAACTTTTAAGAGCATATCTTCTCCGACTTTTGATGCATACATAGTTTTGATTTGTGAAACCGGTGTATTAATTTGAGATGAATCTATATTGTTTTTCTCTAATTCATCAAGACGTAAACATTCTCTTACACGATCAACAATTATATCAATATCCGCATCTGACATACTATAATTGACAACATTAACACTTTGTCTTTCAACCTTTTTATTGGACAGACTTATCAAAAATGCTACATCTTCCTTTAATTTGTCAATATTGTATTTCCTGTTGACGCTATCACATGATTCCCTATCAAAGCTATTAAATAAAAGTGATAGCAAAACAAGACATATTATGTTAGATACCAATAAAACAACGACCGATATCCATAGATATGTGTGATTATATTCTTTTATTTGTGCTGTATTTGTTTGATGTATGACATTATTAACGAACTGATTAGCAGTAGAGTCAATCACTATCGTAGTATCAGTAATAGGATTAGTAGATACAGGTGTATTGCTGTTGAGCTCTGTATTTCTACTACAAGAGTCCAAAACCATTGAATTGAACGCTAGTATAGCTATGATGCAAAAAGTTAATATTTTCTTCATAATAATTCTATTTTGACATTTCTCTAGCTAAATTATTTAACATACCAATAATTGGATAGAAATATAGGGTTTCCTCAAGCTTGCAAGATACATCAGCATTCCATGTCTTTAACTCATTTATACGAGCTTCCAACGCCGATTTGGCATACTCTTTGAGTTTGACATTGCAAATCTTTTTGATATCTGTGGATTTTCCCTGATTGATTCCAAAATATTTAATATAGAATTCCATGTTGTCTTGTGACAAAGCATAATTAATAAGCTTTTCGGTTTGATTAATAACTTTGTCTAAGATATTATCTGAAACATCGCTATAGCGAACATTATCTATTGTTTGATTGTCATCAACACCTAGTAAATTAAATTTCAATCTTTCCATTTCATCGAAATCAATATCACTGTGTGTTAATATACCGCCTTTACATGTGGCTTTTTTAGGATTCTCTTCAAGGATAACATCTAACTTTTCGTTGATGTCATATTTTTCACCATAAACGTCTTCAAAAATTTTCTTGGCAAATTTTTGCAATGTATTTTTGTCTGTTGATAGCACCTTTAATGAATTGGCACCATTACCACTAAAAGCAATTGTTAATGGTTTCCTTAAATTATTACATTTCATTTGTTTAGCAATGAAATACAACAAGGAAACATAAAACATGACAAAAACGCATTTCAAACTATCATCAGCTGATAGTTTATCTTGGAAATCGAGTGCTGTTATATTGTTCTTTTTAACATCTCTGTTGCTTGACAATGCATAGAAAAATGCTATTATATCAGATGATTTTTTCTTAGTAACAATATCTCGTAAAGCACCGAGCAGGGTGTTTAAATTATTAAGTTGCAGAGTCTCTTTGTACGAATCCAGGTATTTTGAAACAAATCCATTGTTATCCGAATTGTAACCAAAAGCATCTCCAAATATTGCATTAGATGCAAATCTGAATGAAGACATCATCTTTGGTTTTGAATCTTCTACAACAAATATGTCGCTTGTTTCTCCACCGATATCTATTGTTAGCACACTTGATTGCGCTCCTTGTGTTGTTTTGTAATATCTGTACGGAGCGATTGATTCCGGAATACCTTCGATATTATTAGAATTTCCTCCAAAATATTTTGCATATAATTCATTCCAAATCTTTTTCAACCCATCAATTTGATGTTGAACCATACTAGTTGGATAGAACCATTTAATTTGAGTTGTTTGAAGATTACCATTATTGAGCAGGACTTTGTTTCTCAGCAAGAACATGATGTTCTCTATATATAATTCAACTCTTTTACGCTCAACATTGGACCACTTTAAGTTTGTAATTACCGAATAGTATCTCGAACTCAATTCCTTTTCATATTTAAATGGAATATGAGTGTTTGCAAGAGTATATACTGGCATGTTGTAATTAACCGAATCGCATTCAGCATATGCAGTTCTCATAGGATAACCATAAGTAGTTCCATCAATAACATATGGTATAAAGTATCTTTCATAAGCTGCTTCGATGTCAATATCATCGCCATAATCAATATGTAATTTGGAGAATTGCATATCATTCTTTGTGATGGTAAACATCTCTGATGGATTGCCACCTTCGCTGAATTCAATATGTGTATTGGTAGTTCCAAAGTCGACAGCAAATGAAAATTGTTTGTTGCCATTGCTCTTTTGTAATTTTGGAATCAACAATCCGCTGTTGTTTCCAACAGAAATATTAAGATAATCAAATGAATGCTTTTCGATTATGTATGCAACAATTCCGCACGTGTCCGTATTTTTTTGTGTGTGAACAACTGGTATAGTTGTGACTTCGTTTTTATTATCAAACACTTTAAGGTGAATATCTGCTTCGCCTTTATCAAACACGGCTATTCTATAATAAGCGTAATCATCATTAGTCTTTACAGGAGGAATAATGCCCAAACCGAATTTCTTGTTTATAATACCGCCATGATTTTGACTGATATTAGCAACATCATTAAGGTATAAACGCTTGTATTCTATACAGCCTTGTTTGATAGGAATGCGAAGAGTAACATTGACGCTTCCGTTAGCGACATTCCTTAATTCAAACATTTTCTCTCCATTAGGCAGTGTTCCTAATAAATCCTCAATAGTAAAGAAATTAAAAAACAACTTTTTAATAGGCAACAAAAATGACTCTGAAGTTCTGTTATACCCACCATCAAAATACATATCTTTATTAATTTGATATGGCATCTTTATGATGTTATCTTCCAGAAAATCACTAATTGTAAGATATGGGTGCTTTTCACCAGTTATAGGTAATGTTCTATTTTCCCATTGTACATCATCCGAGAATGGAGCAGAATTGTTAGCATTCCAAGTAGTTGTGGTATATCTCAAGCCAGCATACTGATTTCCTTTTTCTATAGGTAAAACCATAGGTTTGTTATCTCCTGAATATACCACAGATGCTATTTCAAAATCACTTTGAATCTTTACATTTGGTCTAACAAATAGCGACAATTCATTAATAACACTTACATTATTGTTGTCAACTACCAACTGTTTATAGTCCTTCAACTGATCATTGTTGTAATTACGAATCTCGTTAATAATTTGTTGTTTCTGAGGATTCTTTGCCAATTCATTTAATGTTGCAGTGAGATAATCTGTAACTTCAGTAAATTCAATTGCAAATCGAGGATAAGATGCTTTTAGAGCGCACAAATATTTTACATATTCAATGTCACGTTTATATAACGGCTGGTAATCACTATCAAAAGGTTTGTCATTGCCATCAAAAGAAATGTATGGAGATATTCTGGATAAATCATTTGCGGAACTGAAAAATAATGTACATGGCGATGTCGCTCCAATAATATCATTGACTTTACTATTAGGACCAATATACTGCAGCATATAAATCCTTTGCATGTTGGAAAAATTATATGTTGTGCCATCTTGATCCATATACATTTCAAGAGTTTCACCAACAATTTTATGTGACGAAACAGTTGATTGCATTAAGTCTAATAAATCATTGGTTTTGTCCCAACAAACTATTCTGATATTATCCTTAAATCTGTCATAGTTAAAAAATATTTCACCAATATCCAAACTGTCGGATACCATTTTGTGATATATTGTATTACCATCTAAACCAGACAAGACAACTTCTTTGAAAGCATTTTTAACCAGATCTATTCTAGCAAATGGCGATGGTATAGAAGTTATTTCATTTCTTGGCGTGGCACCATTGGGATCTTTTATTTGCTTTATAACATTTGTGCTATATGGAGCAGACTGCTGCCAATCTGATATAGTGTTATCACCTGTATGTATTCTAAAAACCTTGGACATAACTTATAATTTGAATTTTTTTTCAACTAAACCATTTAAAGTATTATAGAACAAATCCATATATGATTGCTCTTTGTTAGTTCCACCCTTTTTGTGGCGATTTAGACAATCATCAATCAAAGCATAATTTGATGATAATAATGCTGATAATGGGAATGATATCTTATTGGGTTTGTAGTCTTTAACTGATTTGAAAACTTCATATTCGTCACCCAACTCAAACATTGTTAAACTTCTGTTGTTTGATGATAATTCAGACAACCATGTAAAGAATTCCTTTTGGAAATCTTTCAACTGTTTATAAAAAGATCCGCCAAAGAAACCGTCATCTAGTTTTCTGTCGATAGCCCAAGGCTGGTGTTTATATTGTTTTTCACAACAATTTTCGTTATATTTAGCGAATAAGAACATGTCTATAAGAGGCTTTGCCATAATAGACTTTGTGTTTTTGGCAAAATCGGACAAAACGACACCATTAGAGCCGTTCTTCAGATCATTAATTCCGAACTCTTTATGAATAGTTTGAAACGACCTATTGTTAATGTTGTTTGCAAAATCAACTATGGCTAATGCAGATATTAATTCAACGATGTGGGCATCATTTTTTTGATCCGTGCCGCCTTCATGATTTGCATACGCATTGTTAATGTCATCTGCAACATAATATAGCGCATCAATAGAATTATTGCCGGTAATATTATTATCGTAATATGCGAGTGCTGATTTTGTTTTTGATATGAATGTTGTAGAATCAATTTCACTTGTATTATCCTGCTTAACATTAAAATACGGTAAAACTGTTATACCTCCAATTACAGATGAGTTAATTGCAGCAAAATTTGGCATGGTTCTATTGCTTCGTAATGTTTTTAACAACAAAGGGAAACCACTGGCACCGGTACCACCAAATATAGAACTGATAATAAAAATCCTATCATTTTGCTGGAAATTGTTTGCAAACTCAGCAAACTGTTGAGATTGTGAAAACTGATTTAATACAACGGAACCTATGTTAGGATTGCCTTTAAAGCCCACATTCATCTGTGCATTTAAATTCTTTTCAGAAAACAACATGGACATAAGCATTTGATTATTCGGGGTCATTGAACTAACACCCATGTAATCTTTAAACAGCTTTGTTTGTACGCTGTTTTCTAAAGGCAATTGAAAGTTTTGAGTAATTTCCCGAATTTCTGTCTGGAAGAATCGATTATCACACCCATCATCATATTTCAAATCTTTCCTGACTTCAATATAGTTTTTCATCAATGTGGCAGTTCTGGTTAAATCTCCGCCAGCTGTGTCGGGATCAATGATAATCGGTACTATTGTGTGGCCACCACAATCAACACCAGATGCTAATAACATGGTCAAAGATCTTAATACTCTAGACCCTGTTCCTCCTATTCCGAATACATATATTTTACTCATATCTTAGACTTTTTAAAAAATTGGTGAATGTTTGCAGTTCTTGCTCCCCCATTTTATTATCATAGAGAATAGGAAGAATAATACAAATGTCCAGCAAAAACTTATGAATGAAAATGGGAAAAAATGTGTCATAAAATCATATGGTAAATCCATATTTTGACTATTGTATAAGTCAAATAATTGACCATATGATATTCCAAATGCTATCATAAAATTGGCAATAGATGTTAGAATATTAAAGGTAAGCCACCAAAACCATCTGTTTAATCTTGGATGATTTATTATATAATAATATGTGATGCATACTAAGCCAACTGTTATAAGCATCCATATAAAGATTGGAGCGTATGCATTAATTGCATACATGTCATCTGAAAAGCCCTCAATATAAGCGCCTCCCCATAATTCGTAAAAATTAGCTATAAAATCTTGTAACATATCGGTTATTTATTAATTGTTATACTTTGACTAAAATATTTATCCTGTCCTTTGTCATAAGCTTCTTTGATACCATTAACAAAATAGCTTAATCCAAAAGTTTTACTTTGTTCATTAACATCCTTATCTATATGAGTGTCATTTTCCGAAGAGCAACTGATGATCCAATCTGGCAATAGACGTTTCATGGATAAAGTTAAACTAGGTGTTAGTGTATTAGTTGTAGATATCTTGATAATATGGGTGCAATTTTGACACGAGTTCCTATCAACAGGTGCTATCGATGCGTTATTGATTTTTAAAACTTCATCTACAACATAATCGTCAGAAACTTCATATAGATTAATATTACATTTTTCATCGTCTGACAATGGGATATCTCGTAAATCTATGGCTATCGCAAATGAAAAAAGATGTCTGTGACTATCAATTCTTGCTTCCATTATAGTAGTATCATCTACTTTTTTAAATCTACCTACTTTATACGTGTTAAAGAGAACACTACATCTTGGATTAAGATTGCCGATGTCAGTTAAAACATATTTGTTTTTATACCCATTCATTTTTGTGATATCAAAATTATTATTGAATGTACCAACCAAACTATTCTCGCCAATCACACACATATAATACGGTCGTTTACAATCCAATGTTTGAGAGGCCTGACCAGTTGGGTGCTGATAATCCCAATAATTTCCATTGAATTGAGAATACAGCTGTATTATTGTAGTCGAAAGAGATTGCCTGTGTTTATTTTGAAGATCTTTAGATTTGTTTAAAAAAGCATGTAATGTTTTGTTTTTACATTCTGCCAATAACACAGGGACTGTTTGTGCTCCCGATATTGAATATATATTATCAGATAATAATATCGAGATTGTATTATTGTCCGTTTGGTTAAGAATCATATCGACGATATTGTTTAAATCAGTTGATGCTCCATTACCATGTGATTTGAATTGTTGAGGAGACAGCATGTATTGCGCAAAATCAAGCAAAGTTTCATTGTCTGGCTTTTGCATGTATATGATACTCCTGTTTATATAGTGCAACTTGATATTCTCAACATTATAGTAAAATTCTAGCCATGCTAACATATTTTGAATTGCATCCTGATATTCTGAAACTTGATTTATAAAACCATTCATACTCCCAGAATTTTCAATATAGATATTGATTTGAGTCGGCTCATTTGATGGCAACGTTGCTGCCATGATTGCATTGTCATCAACAATTGTTCCATCATAGCTCAAGCCGGTAGATTGTTTTTGAATATTGACGGTAGGTGCATTCCCGTCTGTTCTGCCTCCAGAGTGTCTATCTCTAGGATTCCCACAACTGATGAGAATAAAAAATAGAAAGATAGATAATAATAGTCTTTTCATAATTAACATGTTATTTATTCAAATGACAATAAAAAAGCGTGGAACCTAATCCTGTCTGACATCCGGGTTACCACGCCCACCAATCAACAAGTTATTCCACGCCGTAGCATACGGCATTTCGTAACTCACCTTGATTGGTAAATAGTCCTCTCGCGAGGACCTGTGGTAATTCGGATGTCAAGGATTGCTACAAAAGCTTATTCAATACGCTTATTTTATACTAATTCTATTTATCTGTTTCTTGTTTTCGTTTTACATTACTCATTAAACGCTGCAAATTTAGCAAATGGATTTAAAAAAAAACAAATAAAATTTAAAAAGTTTTCAACAATTAACATTTCTGGGCTTCGCCCCCACCGGGTTCACTGCACGGGCCAGAACGGAAAGTGCGGTCAGAGTTTATTTCCGTTCTTGATCTTTTAGTTTCACTGATTTTGCTTTGTCTCAGCATAGCTCAAGCAAACTTGGCTCTGCATTCGACTTGAGCAAAATTCGGTTCATTTTCCATCAAGGGAAAAGGAACAAAAAAACATTTTTTCAAAAAATTCTTGACAATTCAAAAATTCTTTATATCTTTGCAGTGTGGTTATAAGGTATAACCCCAACCGCCTTTGTAGTAGAGTAGCACCGTAATCGGGTTAGCAAACTACAGAAGCGGTTTCTCTTTTACGATATTATTCTTCTCGTTATCAAATGTTTGCTGATCAATGAAAGCATAAGGCTTATATACTCCATTGCTTTTCATTCTTCTCACACAAAGATAAGTATTGGCACCCAGCCGTCGGCTGTAATAAGCGAAAAAAGCACTTTCGGGATGTTTGCCATCAGCAGTCTTTCTCCATCCTTCATATGTAGCTCCGAGCAAATAACCTTCAAGATTCTTTGCCCATGCATTTTTAACTGCATTAAATAAGTTATTCTGCGTATTTTTGCTCACGATCGTTTTTATATCCGATTTTGTAATCTCAACTTCCATATCGATACCATTTGATATTGAAAATCTTTTCGGATTTCCTTTGTAGGTTTCTGCAATTTCAAGTGCCTCTTTACGAAGACGTTTACTTTCCAAATAATAATCTTTTTCTTTCACATCGTTTATATTTATCAATTCAACAATAAAAAACACTTCGCAATTATGCGAATCTCTTCTGGTTCTTTATGTTTTACGATGCCTTTGGTTTTGGCATAAATACTAATGCAAAAATAGTAATATTTCCAAAGAAATACAAACTTTTTTAAAAAAATCTCTTCAAGGCTTCGCCCCCACCGGGTTAGGCATAATAAATATTTTTGAAAATCCGGCCAATAATCCAAAGATTTTGCTTATCTTTGCAATCGTATTTCCTACCAAATAATAAAGAGCATCGTAAAATTTATTAACCGAAGATGAGATCGCAAGTTGGCGACAGGGAATGGTATTGTTTAATAAATTTTAAAACGATGGAAAAGAAAATTATTAAAAAAGACAAATCAACGCTTATTAGCGTTCATGATGTTGAGAAACTCATAGTAACAATCAGAGGAATTCAAGTGCTCATCGATCGCGATTTGGCTTCTCTTTATCAAGTGGAAGTCAAGCAAATGAATAGACAGGTAAAGCGCAATATTGAACGTTTCCCCGAAGATTTCATGTTTCAACTAACAAAAGAAGAATACAATAGTTTGAAGTGCCAAAATGGCACTTCAAACGAAAGAGGCGGCGATCATCGAGCATTACCCTATGCATTTACGCAGCAAGGTATCGGAATGCTTAGCGGATTGCTTCGAAGTCAAGTGGCCATTGATACCAACATTAAAATAATGAGAGCCTTCGTGGGAATGCAGCGGTATATCGCAGCAAGCTTGGAAATCTTTCAGCGTTTGGACAGAGTTGAACTACAGCAATTGGAAAGCAAACAGTGGATGCAGACAACCAATAATAAAACAAATGACATTCTAAATAAAATTGAAGCAAAATCGCCTAAATTACTTCCCGAACAGGTATTTCCGACCGGATGTATATGGGATGCTTGGACTTACGTTTCAGATCTTGTCCGTACTGCTAAGGACAGAATTATTCTGATTGACAATTTTGTGGACGACCGCGTAATATCCTTGCTCACTAAACGTTCCGATGGAGTCTTAGCAACAATCCACACCCGCTATAATGAGCAATTTTTAACCGACTTGAAAAAACATAATATACAATATCCGGAAATTGAATACAAACAACTATCCAACAGAAATCATGATCGTTTTTTGATAATCGACGAACAAGTCTATCTGCTTGGTGCCAGCCTAAAAGATATAGGTACCGGTTTATGTGCAGTTACCCAAATGGCAATCGCTCCAGATAAGATATTGGAACTATTATAAAAGCATCCTTGAACTATGATTGCCTATTCAAAATAATTATACAAATTAAAATTTTTAGTACTTTTGCAAAAACATTTTCAGACAATGGCAAAAGATTTAAAACCTCATATCGGGATCTTCGGGCGCATGAATAACGGCAAAAGCTCGATAATCAACAAGTTAACGGGACAAAAGATGGCTATCGTGTCGGAACAGGCAGGAACAACCACCGACCCAGTGAAGAAATCAATAGAGATTTTCGGCATCGGCCCGGTGATTCTCATCGACACCGCCGGCATCGACGATATGAGCGAACTCGGCAAACAACGCGTGGAGAAGACTTACCAGACTCTGAAAGAAATCGACTGCGCGATTCTGGTGATTGCAGGTGAGGAATTCGCAGAGCCGGAAAAGGCAATAATCAACGAGTTTAAAAAGCATGAAATACCATTTATTATAGTCCACAACAAATCGGATATCTCAAAGCTCCCGGAAAACCACAAAAAAGCCATAGAAAACGAATATTCCACCAGAATATTGGAGTTCAGCGCCTTAAACGATGATGCGAAAATGCTTCAAGAGGCTCTGAAAAATGCCATCCCCGAAAGCGCCTACAAAAAAGCATCGCTGCTCGGAGGCATAATAAAACCCGGACAAACCATCGTCCTGGTGACCCCAATCGACGATGAGGCCCCCGAAGGCCGAATGATACTGCCTCAGGTGATGGCAATACGCGACGTGCTTGACAACGACTGCATCTGCGTGGTGCTGAAAGAGACAGCTCTCAAACAGTATTTCGACAACAACCCGAAACCGGCACTGGTGGTCACCGACTCTCAGGTGTTTGCGCTGGTCAACAAAATAGTGCCTCAAGACGTGCAACTCACAAGCTTCAGCATCATCTTGGCCCGACTGAGAGGCGACTTCGAGAATTATCTGAAAGGCACCCCTCACCTGTCGAACCTCAAAGACGGCGACAAGATTCTCATGCTCGAGTCATGCACCCACGAGATAAGCTGCGGCGACATCGGACGTGTGAAACTGCCGAATCTGATAAGGAAATTCACCGGAAAAAACATCGAATTCACTTATCTTTCCGGCCTCACTCCCATCGAAAACATCAGTCAATACGCTATGGCGATACAATGCGGCGGCTGCATGGCAACACGCAAACAGCTCATCAACCGCACAAACATGGCAGTAGAAAACGGCATCCCGATCAGCAACTACGGAATGGCGATTGCTTATATGAACGGCATCTTTGAAAGAGTTACTTCAGTCTTTAGTCTTTAGTCTTTAGCCATTAGACTTTTTTAAAATTATTTTTTTTAATTTAAAAAAAAAGAGTATCTTTGCAGGACCAACCAACAATAGTTTGTAGATGACCTAAGGTTGAGATAAGTTATTGAGACTGAGGGCTTTACAAATAAAAAGTCAGAGCCGGAAGAGCTAAAAATCCGACGGCAAGGGAATTGAAACACTTCTTTTCTCAGCTGGATTTTGTTGTTTTAAAAGGAAAATAACAAATAAAAAGCTAAAAATATGCAATTTCATCCTGAAAAATGCCGCATCCCTGACGAGCCTAACCGCCCGTTCATCTCATCGGAAGAGATTTGGGACTACATCAACAACACCAAGAGCACACCGGAGCGCGTGCGCGAAATCATAGAGAAGTCATTGGCAAAGAACCGCCTGACGATGGAAGAGACAGCTGTTTTGGTCAACACCACCGACCCTAAGCTCGTCGAAGAAATAAAAGAGGGCGCACGCGAGTTGAAACGCCGCATCTACGGCAACCGCATCGTGCTGTTCGCCCCTCTCTACGTGGGCAACTACTGCGTGAACAACTGCAGCTACTGCGGCTTCCGCTCATCGAACAAAGAGCAGATCCGCACCACCCTCACCGACGAAGAACTCGTCCGTAACGTGGAGGCTCTGGAAGACGACGGACAGAAACGACTCATCTTGGTCTATGGCGAGTCACCGAAATATTCACCAGAGTATATCGCCCACACCGTGAAAGTGACATACGCCACAAAGAAAGGCAAAGGCTCGATCCGCCGCGTGAACATCAACGCAGCTCCATTGGATGTTGAAGGCTTCCGCACAGTGAAAGAGGCGGGCATCGGAACATATCAGATCTTCCAGGAGACATACTGCCCTGAGATTTACAACGAATATCATCCGATTAACACCAAGAAAGGCGATTACAACTACCGTCTGACCGCCATGGACCGCGCTCAGCAGGCTGGCATCGACGACAATGGCCTCGGCATCCTCTTCGGCTTGTACGACTGGCGTTACGAGGTGTTGGCAATGATTCGT
>JAEEGJ010008726.1_pt1 | contig 27747 bp, 23 predicted proteins | sample 8958761 | NCBI WGS metagenome assembly JAEEGJ01 (sample SAMN16246546, study PRJNA631951) | gut metagenome | biome: gut microbiome; feature: rumen; material: RS-attached | host: Bos | place: Iran: Karaj | collected 2018-10 | reverse complement strand
GATTTTGTCTGCCCCACCCTGCAAAGGAAGGAACTTGTTTATTTCAAGCTGAAACAAGTCTACCGTGTCGCAGTGAAGAGTCATAAGACTTTCTTCCAACTGAGTAATTATGTCGGAAGAAGTCTTAGCACTGGTTGCCGTAGAAAGGAATACGTTGCGCTTAATGTCAAACAGAGCTTCGCCCAAAAGCTTTTCGCTTGCAGCAGTTTGATGCGAAACATCAAAAAAATTAATTCCCGCATCGTAGGCCGTGCGCACAATCTTTGCAGCCTCTTCGTCTGATGAAGCATCTGCAAGGCGCATGGCACCAAAAGCAACACGGGAAATTAATAAGTCTGTCTTGCCTAAACGAACATATTCCATAAAAACTAGCGGAGAACCGGCTTGTAGTTTTTGATTGCCTTCTGGATAAAGAATACGAGGTCGTCGAGGCTAACGCGTTCCTGTTCCATTGAATCGCGGTAACGTACTGTTACAGTGTTGAACAATTCGTTTGGAGTTCCGTCATCTTTCTTTTCCTGAATTGTGTCGTAGTCTACAGTTACACAGAATGGAGTACCAACTTCATCCTGGCGGCGGTAGCGCTTACCAACAGTTCCAGAAGTATCGTAATCAGTTACAAAGTCTTCCTTGAGCATGTGCTGGATTTCCTTTGCTTTTTCTGCAAGTCCGTCCTTCTTCATCAAAGGCAATACTGCAACTGTGATTGGTGCAAGACGTGGGTCAAGGTGAAGAACTGTTCTGTAGTCTTCTGGTTCACCTGGCTTTGCAACGTTCTGTTCTTCGTAGCCTTCGCAGAGGAACATAAGGAAGTTTCTGTTCAATCCGGCCGAAGTTTCGATTACGTATGGAACGTACTTTTTGTTTCCGTCTTCCTGGTCGATATAAGACATATCCTTCTTTGAGTATGTCTGATGCTGTGAAAGGTCAAAGTCTGTACGGCTGTGAATACCTTCGATTTCTTCAAATCCGATTGGGAAGTTGTAAGTAATATCGTAAGCATCCTTAGCGTAGTGAGCAAGCTTGTCGTGGTGGTGCCACTTGAGCTGCTTTTCTGGAATACCGTACTTCAAATAGAACTGCCAGCGGTCTTTTCTCCAGCGGTCGAAGGTTTCGTCTTCAGTTCCTGGTTTACAGAAATATTCCATTTCCATCTGTTCAAATTCACAGGTACGGAAAATAAAGTTTTTGAAAATAATTTCGTTACGGAATGATTTACCAACCTGAGCAACACCAAAAGGAACCTTCATGCGGTTAGACTGAACAATGTTCTTAAAGTCTGTAAAGATACCCTGACATGTTTCAGGACGGAGGTAAATCAAGTGGCTGTCATCTGCGATTGGTCCCTGATATGTTTTGAACATAAGGTTGAATTCGCGGACAGCAGTATACTTGCGGTTTTTAGATCCACAAGTAGGACAGTTGATGTTTGCATCGATGAAAGCTTTCATTTCATCGTGTGTCATTGTGTCTACAGGTTTTCCTGGGTTTACATCAGGATTAGCTGCAACAAAGTCTTCGATTAATTTATCTGCGCGGTGGCGTGCATTACATTCAATACAGTCAACCATTGGGTCACTAAAGTGATCAACGTGACCGGATGCCTTCCATGTTGTGTGATGCTGGAAGATTGCAGAATCAAGACCAACTACATCATCATGAAGTTGGGTCATGTAGTGCCACCATTCATTCTGAATATTTCTTTTGAATTCTACACCAAGCGGACCGTAGTCCCATGCACCTGCCTGGCCTCCATAAATTTCTGAAGCCTGATATACAAAGCCTCTTCTCTTACACAAGCTGATGATTTTGTCCAAGGTACATGCGTGTGTGTCTTTTTCGTTATTTGCCATTTTTTATCTCCTTACGACTCTGGCGTGGGCCGTTTTGTGATTTTCCGCACAGTCGGTTCACAAGGAATGTGCCTTCCTGCACGTTTTTTGTTGTATTCGTTGAGATTAACATAAAAATGCTTCTTATACAATGATATTCTTTTCTTCCGGGCACTTTTCAAAGAATTCTTTGATTGCCTCGCGAAGCTCGTCATTACCTCTGGCAGCTGCATTTACAAACTGGGTCTGGGCGTAGTGGGCAAACTTAAAGTTCTGGCAAAAATAAGTAAAAAAGCGCTGCAAACGGGTTTTGTAGAACTCTGGTGGCTGATATTGTTCTATTAAAGAGATGTAGTCGAGGCATAACTGTTCCATGTTGATAGATATTGCATCATCATGTGGCCCTTCGACATGCTCAGGAACCGCGAGAGTTGCGAGAGTTTTAAATATCCACGGCATCTGCACTGCGGCGCGGGAAATCATCACACCGGCAATATCCGGACAGCGGACAACGGCATTTTCAAACGAGGCTGCATCCTTTACATTTCCGTTCAAATAAACTGGCACACGGTCTTTGTACCTCTCGGCTAACCTCTGGCAATATTCATAACGTGGTGGTCGTACCAGTTTTTCCTTTTTTGTACGCGGATGCAAAGTCAAAAGTTCAACTCCCTCCCCTACAAGCATGTCGCAAAAATCAAAAAAGCCGGCATCGGTAAAATTGTCATCGCCCAGACGCAGCTTTACACTCAAACGTTTATCCACCGGTACAACTGAGCGCACAGCCTTTACCATAGCCTGTGTTTCGCTTCTGTCCTTGATCATCCAGGCAATACCGGCACCATACTTATAAATATCCGGAGCGGAACAACCCATGTTTATATCAATTCCAATTCCGGGGAGCGCTGCCAGACGTTCAGCCGCCACCTTCATGTTTTCTTCATCATGACCCGTAAGCTGCCAGACCACTTTAGAAGGCACAGGGGCAGGATCAATATAATATTTTTCAAACGGCCCGCCCGTAAGCAGCGTTCCTGCGTTTATCATTTCGGTAAAATATTCATCGCAGCCGCCAAAGCGTTCAATCAAAGTTCTAAACGCGGGATGAGAAATTGTTGCCATGGGACCGCATACAAATACCATAAGAGAAAACCCCTAATATTTTTCTTTAAAAAACTATTTCAAAGGTATATACTATATTTTATGAAAAGATACCTTAATATTTTATTCATTTTATCATTCTTTTTTGTAACGGTAAACGCATACGCCCAATTTTCAGAGCTTGATAATTATGTAACACGCACATGGACAAGTACGGACGGGCTTCCGGGAAATTCTATGTCGGATGTACTTCAATCTGATGACGGCTATATGTATTTTGGAAGCTATGAGGCTCTTGTACGTTTTGACGGCTACGAATTTAAAAGCATAAACAAATATTCAAACAAAGAGTATTCCTTTATTTCGGCACGTTCAATTTTTCAGGATTCACAGAAAAACATCTGGGTAGGTTCTAACGACGAAGGTGTCCAGAAAATAGGCAAAAATTCAACACAGCAGTACTCTACCGAAAACGGACTTCCAAATAATTCTATCCGCGCCTTTGCAGAAGACAAAGCTCACAACATCTGGATTGGTACTGCAAGCGGAGTTGTATATCTTACTCCAGACGGCAAGTTTGTAACTCCAAAATTCGAAAGCGAAGAAAACATGGATTTTATTATCGTAAGCCAGTTTTACAAAGACACTGCAGACAGGATCTGGATGGTAACCTCAGAAAACAAGGGACTTTACTATTATTCAGACAACATATTCCACCGTTTTTCACAGCTTGATGACGAAGGCGATTTTATTTTTTCATGCATAACCCAGGATCCTAACGGAGACTTTTGGATAAGCCTTAGCGAAAAAGGACTCGTTAAATTTTCAAACGGGAAAATCACAAAAATAGAATCGGGAACCTTCCTTGACAACACACCGGTTTACGACATTTATTTTGATAAATACGGAACCATCTGGTTTGGAACCCAAAAAGGAATTGTTCTGTGCACAAATGGAGTTTATACAACCTACGAAGGCACCAAATCAATTATGAACAGTACAATCAACAAACTGTTCGAAGACCGCGAAGGAAATGTATGGGTAACCACCGACTCCGAAGGTATAGGTAAAATAAGCCCCGGAAAATTCCGCATGACAATTTTGAATACCGGCGTTAATGCAATTTGCGAAGACAAAAGCGGAAACGTATGGGTTGGTTCGGATGAAGGTTTGTTATGCTATAAAAATGGAGACGACCGTGTAGAAAACGAAGCAACAGAATTCTGCAGCAACACACGTATACGCCATATTGCGCTTGCCCAGAATGGAGACCTGCTTGTAAACTGCTACACTGCTCCGGCTCAGGTTCGCATTACAAAGAACGGCATACTCAACTGGACAACGGATGACGGACTTGCAGGAAACAAAACCCGAGTTTCTCTTGAAACAAAATCGGGCGACCTTTACTGCGGTACTACAACAGGACTTTCCATAATCAAAAAGGATGGTTCAATTCAAAACTTTACTTCTTCAAACGGCTTTAATAACGAATATATTATGTGTCTGTACGAGGATGCAGAAGGCCAGGTATGGGTTGGAACCGACGGTGGCGGTATATATATTCTGCGCGACTATAAACTGGTAAAAAAGTTTTCTCAAACTGATGGTCTTGCAGGAAACGTTGTTTTTAAAATTTCTGCCGATAAAAGCGGTGGCTTCTGGATTTGTACCGGAACAGGCATTAGTCTTGTACGCACAGACATAACAAATAACTTTGGAGACACCACAATCTGTAATTTTACTTCGGAACAGGGGCTCCAGTCCGACTCTATTTTCCAGATGATTCCTGATACAAGCGGAATTGTATGGATGGTAAGTAACCGCGGTATTACTTCTACCCCACTCGAAAATTTTTATCAGATTGAAAACGAAGAACGCGAAGACCTTAACATTAAATTCTATTCTCAAAATGATGGTCTTAAATCCAGCGGTGCAAACTCTACAGCCCTTAGTATGATGGACTCTCATGGCCGCATATGGTTTACAATGACAGACGGTTTTGCACTTTATGACCCGCTTAAAATACGAAACAAAAACGTACTTCCACTTGTTCAGATAGAAAATGTAAAGGTTGACGAAACTGAATACACAGACTTTGACCAGACCATTATCATTCCGCCGGGAACCAAGCACATAGACATTAAGTATACAGGTTTGAGTTTTATTGCGAGTGAACAGAACCGCTTTAGCCACATGATGCAGGGCTTTGATACAAAGTTTTCTGATTATACAACCAACCGCACGGTTTCTTATACAAACCTTAAGCCTGGTGAATACACCTTCTTTGTAAACATTACCAATGCAGATGAATTTACTTCTCTGGAGCCTGCAGTCGTTCATTTTATTCAAAAGCCTTTTATCTACCAGCGTTACGGATTCTGGATTGCTGTAATTTCGGTATTAATGGGAATAATTGTGCTCATCTTCCTGCTTGTAATTCACACAAACAAAAAGCGCCAGCTCATGCTTGAAACCCAGATTCAAATGGCAACCGTAGAGCTGCAGATGGCCAAGGATGATTCCGACCGTCTTTTGCGCAGTATTCTGCCTGTTTCTATTGCCGAACGCATGAAAGGTCTTGCCGGCGAACGAACAATTGCCGACAGCTATAAAAACGTAACTGTGCTTTTTTCTGATATTGTAGGCTTTACAAAAACTACAAGTAACGAATCGGCAGAAAACATTGTAAGTTCTCTCAATGCCCTTACTTCACGTTTTGATAAGCGCGCAGCCCATATGGGTGTAGAAAAAATCAAGACAATCGGCGACGCCTACATGGCAGCCTGCGGTGTTCCAACCCCTAACGAAAAGCATGCCGAAACAATGCTCAAGTTTGCTGTTGGAATGTACAAGGATCTTGCCGAATACAACAAGAACGCAAAAATCAAATTTAATATAAGAATTGGTTTGAACTCAGGACCTGTAATTGCCGGTGTAATTGGCGAAAACAAGTTTATCTACGATATCTGGGGCGACACTGTAAACGTAGCCAGCCGCATGGAAAGCGCCTGCACCCCTGGCCACATCCGCATCACCCAGAGCGTCAAGGACCTCATCGAAACCCCAACCCGCCACCTAAAATGCCGCATGGAAGAATGCGACGTCAAAGGCAAGGGCATGATGAAGACGTATGAATTGTAAGGATTAAGCCTCCGACTCTTCCTCTTCCTTCTTGGCTTCTTTTTTATCCTTTATGTCGGCAGCACCGATAAAAAAGCAGATAAAGCCTATGAAGGCAGAAAGAACGGGGGCACAGCCTTTAAGAAAGGAAATAACGTCTGCGCCCCAGGCAAGCGGCCCCATAGGCAAACAGGCAAACACCGTAAACCCCACAAAAAGAATTCCCAATATAATAGTAAACATTTTGCTCCTCCGCCCTCCCCGCGAAATATCAATGTTTTATTTTAACATATGATATATGGATTTACAAATAAATAAAGACGTAGATTGCCACGCCCTTCGGGCTCGCAATGACGAACGCCTTATGTCCTCGCAATGACATTTTGGGTATTGACATAATCGAATATATGTTGCATTTTATGTCTTAGAAAGAAATATTACTAAACGACCCAGCAAAATAGCTAAGTTTTTGTAAGAAAGTGCTTTTTGTCGTGCGTATGTGCGGCTTATCATTTTTTTAGATTGAGGTCACTTGAATGAAAGGAAGTCAGGTTACCATTGATCATGTATCCAAAAAATTTGGCGATTTTGTAGCCTTGGATGACATCAACTTTACTATTAAACCAGGAGAATTCTTTTCTCTCCTTGGTCCTTCAGGTTGTGGAAAAACCACACTTCTCCGCATTATTGCAGGCTTTGAATTTCCGGACGACGGAGTTGTTCTTTTTGATGATAAGAACGTCATTCCATTAAATCCAGACAAGCGCGAATCAAACACAGTTTTCCAGACTTATGCACTCTTCCCGCATATGACTGTTTACGAAAACGTTGCTTTTTCGCTGCGCCTCAAAAAAATGTCTAAAGACGAACTGGACAAAAAGGTACGCGAATATGTTCACCTTGTTCAGCTTGACCAGCATATAGACAAAAAGCCAAATCAGCTTAGTGGTGGACAAAAGCAGCGTGTTGCAATTGCACGTGCACTCATCAACGAGCCAAAGGTATTGCTGCTCGACGAACCGCTGTCTGCCCTTGATGCAAAGCTCCGCGCCAACCTTTTGATTGACCTGGACCGCCTGCACGACCAGATTGGTATTACCTTTATTTATGTAACACACGACCAGAGCGAAGCCCTTTCTGTTTCTGACCGCATTGCAGTTATGAATGCAGGTCACGTACTCCAGATTGGTACTCCATACGAAATTTACGAAAGCCCTGCAACTCAGTTTGTAGCTCAGTTTATTGGCGAAACAAATCTTTTTGATGCCGAGGTTGTAGACTGCGTTCCTCACAAGGATGCAAACGGCAACGACGACTTTATGGCTACCCTTAGCATTCCAGAACTCGGTAAACAGGCCCCACTTGCCTCTGATACAGAAGCAACAGCAGCCCTTGACCGCTACATGCAGGTTACTGATTATGAAAACACAGACAAGGGACAGAAGGTTGCCTTTACAATCCGTCCTGAAAAAATACGTATTACACTTGAACCGCCACAGACTGGTGGACGCACAGATGTAAACGTATTCTGCGGAATTGTAGAAGAGCCTATTTATTCCGGATTCCAGTCAAAGTTCTATGTAAAGCTCGATACCGGAAAAATCATCAAGGTATTTAAGCAGCATACAGACTATATGGACGACGGTCCTGTTATTCAGTGGAAGGATCGTGTATATGTTTCGTGGTCGGCAGAAGACGGCTACATTGTAGAAGACATAAATAAGTAGTGCATGCCGTATGAAAGATAAGACTTTGAAAAAAGACCGTGAAAAGCTCATCACCATGGGCTCCTTCTACGGCTGGCCAATGGGCCTTTGGTTCATGATTTTCTTTGTTGCTCCGCTCATCATCATTTTTATTTACAGCTTCCTTAAAAAAGGAATTTACGGTGGTGTTGAATGGCAGCTTTCGTTTAAAGCGTACAAACAGATGTGCAAGCCCGAATACGGCTTAATTGTACTGCGCACTCTTAAGATTACAATTTTGTCTACGCTGTTTACAATTCTGGTTGCAATTCCAAGTGCTTATGCAATGGCACGCAGCCGTCACCAGACTCTGTTTTTGTTCCTGGTAATCATTCCGTTCTGGACAAACTCGCTTATCCGCATTTTTGCCTGGATGAGCATTTTGAACAACGACGGAATCTTAAATCAGATTCTTATGACTCTGCACCTTACAAAAGAATATGTTCCGTTCCTTTACAATACAAAGGCGGTAATTCTTGTAAGCGTTTACATGTACATTCCATATGCAATTCTTCCAATCTTTACTGCAGTAGACCGCTTTGATTTTTCACTGCTCGAAGCTGCACGCGACCTTGGTGCAACAAAGCCTCAGTCAATGTTTAAGGTTTTGATTCCGGGTATTAAGAGTGGTATTGTTTCGGCACTCATCTTTACTTTCATTCCGATTTTTGGTGCCTATACTGTTCCGCTCCTCGTCGGCGGTAAAGACTCCTACATGCTTGGTAACATCATTGTAGACCAGGTACAGAAGACCCGTAACTGGCCTTTGGCTGCAGCCTTCTCAATGGTACTCACTGTTATTTCTGTAGCGGGTATTGTATGGATTACACGCTCTAACAGTCAGGAAGCCAAGCTCAAGACTAAGACTACAAAAGAAGAAAACTATGTTGGAGGTACAAACTAATGGCAAAGAACGTATTTATTGTCATGCAGGATGCCCTCCGCAAGAAAAAGCCTGTTTCCGAAAATGCACGTCATGCACGCCGCACCTGGAAAAAAGCCGGACAGCATAAGTGGTCTTTTTCCAAGACAGTTTTGTGGATTACCCTGCTCTTCCTTTTTATCCCGCTGTTTGTAATCATTATTTATTCGTTCAACGAAAGCAAGGGTGCAGAGTTTACAAGCTTTAGTATGCGCTGGTACAAGGAGCTTTTCTTTAATTCCAATGCGCTCTGGCAGGCTCTTTTGAACAGCTTGATTGTAGCCTTCTCTTCTGCACTTGTTTCAACCCTGCTTGGAACAATGGCTTCTATAGGCGTAAACTGGTATAAGTTCAAGGGAAAGAAATTTATTCAGACCCTTACATATCTTCCTATGGTTCTGCCTGAGGTTATCATTGGTATTTCCATGGTAATCTTCTTTAGCGGAATCCATCTGCCGCTGGGATTGTTTACAGTTTTTGCAGCACATACAACCTTCTGTCTTCCATTTGTATTCCTTATGGTAAATGCACGCCTCGATGAGTTTGATTATTCAATCATCGAAGCCGCACACGACCTTGGTGCAACAGAACGACAGACAATGCTCAAGGTAGTTGTTCCTGCAATTTTCCCTGGCATTCTTTCGGGATTTTTGATGGCTATTACAATGTCGCTCGAAGACTTTGTAATTACCTTCTTTGTATCTGGTCCGGGTTCAACAACCCTGCCGCTGTATGTTTATTCTATGATCCGCTTTGGCGTTTCACCTGTAATAAACTCACTTTCTGTAGTTATGATTTTAATTACCTGTACCATTGCCTTCCTCTGCCGTAAAGGTTTGAAGGGCTTTGCCGCAGGTCACTAAAGGAGAAATAAATGAAAAAATTCTTGCTTGTTTTGACAGCAACATTGTTGGTCGCTTCTTCTCTTACAATCACTGGTTGTAAAAAAGAAGATGATGGAGTTTTGTACCTGTACAACTGGACTTATTACACACCTGATTCAGTACTTCAGGCTTTTGAAAAAGAATTCAACTGTACAGTTAAGGTAGATACCTTTGATTCAAACGAAGTTATGTACGCCAAGCTCAAGGCTGGTGCAAAGGGATATGATATTACCTTCCCTTCTCAGGACTACACTTCTATCATGATTAATCAGAAAATGATTCAGCAGATTGATCAGACAAAATTTACAAACAAGAAGTACATTAATCCTGCATGTAAACAGCTTATGACTTTTGACCCTGATATGAACTGGCAGGTTCCTTACTATCTTGGTATGGCAGGTATTGCTGTAAACAAGCTCAAGGTAACTGATTATGAAAAATCATGGAACATTTTCTCTCGCACAGACCTTAAGGGCCATATGTCAATGATGGACGATATGCGCGAAGTTATTGGTGACGCTCTTGCTTACCAGGGACTTTCTGTAAACACAGTTGATGATGCAAAGCTTCAGGCTGCAACAGATCTCATTAACACGCAGTGGAAGCCAAACCTTGTTAAGTTTGATGCCGAAGGCTTTGGTAAATCCTTTGCAGCCGGAGACTTCTGGGTATGCCAGGGTTATGCCGAAGTTGTATATGGCGAAGTTCCGGAAGACAAGCAGGACGAAATGATTGACTTCTTTATTCCAAAAGAAGGTGGTCCACAGTACCTCGACTCAATGGTTATCCTCAAGGGTGCAAAGCACTATGACCGCGCTATGGACTTTATCAACTTTATCCATCGCCCAGAAATCTATGCAATGTTCCTTGATGACTTCCGCTTCCCAGGCTTTGTAAATCTGGAAGCAGACAAGCTCCGCACTACTGTACCAATGTACAAGGCAGAAGAAATGTCTGGTGGTGAACTCAAGCTCGACGTAGGTGCCGACCTTGAAAAGTTCAACGAAAAGTGGGAAACAATCAGATTTACTGCTGACTAATAATAGAGACTAAAATGATTACATTCAGCGATGCACAAAAATTATTAAATGACAACAACCAGTCGCAGGTTTTGAAGTATTTTGATAGTCTGGATGAAGGAGCCAAACAGGAGCTTTTACAGCAGATTGAAAATATTAACTGGGACGACCTTGGCAAGATTGGAAGTACTTCACAGTCACAGCGCGGGGAATTTGCGCCTCCGCCTGCACTTAGCATGGATGAAATTGCACAGAACAAAGCTGCTTACGAAAAGCTTGGACTTGATGCAATAAAAAATGGCGAGGTTGCAGCAGTCCTTCTTGCAGGCGGCATGGGAACACGTCTTGGCTTTGATCTTCCAAAGGGCTGCTTTGATGTCGGACAGACACACCACCTGTACATTTTTGAATGCCTTATTAATAATCTGCTTGAGGTTGTAAAAAAAGCCGGTGTTTATGTTCCTTTATACATAATGACCAGCGAAAAAAATGATAAAGCAACACAAAGCTTTTTTGCCGAGCACAATTATTTTGGCTACGACAAAAGCTTTGTAAAATTCTTTATTCAGGATATGGCCTGTGCCGTTGACTATGACGGAAAGCTTTTGCTCGAAGAAAAAGGAAGACTTGCTACCTCCCCTAACGGAAACGGAGGATGGTTTACTTCTATGGTAAAGGCAGGGCTGGACAAGGACCTGCATGCACGCGGTGTAAAATGGATAAACATTTTTGCTGTTGATAATGTACTTCAAAAGATTGCCGATCCTGTTTTTGTTGGAGCCACAATCGACGGTAATTATCAGAGTGCTTCAAAGGTTGTACGCAAGGTAGAGCCTCACGAAAAAATGGGACTTTTGTGTCTGGAAGACGGCAAGCCTTCTATCGTTGAATACTACGAAATGTCAAAGGAAATGGCAGAGGCCAAAGATTCAGACGGCAGCCTTACCTACAAATTTGGTGTTATCCTTAACTATCTGTTCTCTCTTGCTAAGCTTGAACAGATTGTAAACGACAGCCTCGAAGTTCATGTTGTAGAAAAAAAGATTCCTTATATTGATGCCGACGGTAACAAGGTTTCTCCAACCGAACCTAACGGCTACAAATTTGAACTGCTTGTTCTTGATATGGTTCACATGATGGACAACAACCTGGCTTTTGAGGTTGAACGTCAGAAAGAATTTGCACCAATCAAAAATCTTCACGGAACAGACAGCGTAGATTCTGCAAGGGAATTGTTAAAGCTCAACAACGTTACGCTTTAATTCTATACTCTACATATCTTACACGACCGGCTTTTACGGCTTCTTTAATTCCTTTTTCGTGGGAATTAAGCTGCGAAGAGCCGGTTTTTACTTCTATAAGAAGAACCTCATCAACCTGGTCACTCTCAGAAAGCCCCGGAAATGCCACAAAGTCTACAGGCTTACCAATAAAGCGAGCATCGGCAGGGTCACACGGGAACTCCGGCAAAAAAGGTGCAATCTGCTCTGCAAGCTGCCCGCCCTTTACAGCTCCCGACCGTTTTACCGCATCCTGGCGCACTTTTTTAAGACGGCGGTTTATAGAAATTTGCTGAATAATTAACAAAAGTACCAGCGCAATTATGACGAAAATCAAAAGTAACGTACTAAAAGAAAAATTGTTTAACATAATATAACATGATAAAGGATTTTTTATGAAAAGACTATTGATTTTTATATCAGGCGCCATTTTAGCGCTAAGTATGACCACCTCACTCTTTGGCCAGTCAACTAAATTTGAATTTAAGCATAAGAAGGGCAACTCGGGAAGCTATATTTCCACAGTAGAAGAGGACGTTTATATAAACAACGTTCCAAGCCATCATTCCGAAATCATAAACCGTATTTCTTCTTCCATGACAAATGTTGCAGCCGACGGAGAAGCCTTTATCTACGCCACTTACATGACAACAGAAAATACTATAAGCCAGCGTACAGGAAGAAGCCTTTCTTGGGGTGAAGAAACCACCTCTGTATTCAGCCGAAAGAAAAATGGTGAGCTTACAATTTCTGATGACATCTACCTGCCAACCGTACGCAATGTGCCTGTTTTTCCTGATAAGAAAGTAAAAGTCGGCGAAACCTGGACTGCCAAAGGAAAAGAGGTTCAGGATGTGCGAAAAGCCTTTAATATGGAAAAAGCGCTTATCTTCCCTTTTGAAGCAACCTATACCTACAAGGAAGATACAACCATAGACGGCAAAAAGCTTAATGTTATAGAAGTTGCCTATGAATTTTCATATCAGGCTACCGAAGAACAGCTTAATGCAGGCCAGACACTCACTGGCTCAACAGGCTGGTCTAAGCAGACGCTTTACTGGGATAACAGCCGCGGTTTACTTGACCACTACGACGAAGAGTTTTTGATTAAGATTGGAGACCTTTACGGAAACCTTTATGTATTTACAGGAACTGCTCATGCAGAGCTTACAGAGTTTACTTCAATAAATGATGACAGCACGGTAAAACAACTGCAGGACACCTTTGATAAGCTCAAGCTTGATAATATTTCTGTAAAGAAAGGCGACAAGGGACTTACAATCAGTCTTGATAATATCCAGTTTGAACCGGATTCCAATGTTCTCCTGGACAGCGAAAAAGCCAAACTCAAGAAAATTGGTGAACTGCTCAAAAAATATTCCAATGACCTTTTGATTACAGGCCACTGCGCCGACCGTGGAACTGCCTCTGCCCGCCAGAAGCTTAGCGAAGAACGCGCCGAAGCCGTTGCATCATACCTCATAAACCTTGGTGTACGCGACCAGTACCACATCTTTACCCAGGGAAAGGGATCAAAAGAACCGGTAGCCAGCAACAACACCGAAGAAGGCCGGGCTAAGAACCGCCGTGTAGAAATTACAATTATGGATTAAAGTGGTCCCTGAGCCTGTCGAAGGGCCCCCACACGAAGCCTTCCTTTCCAAAGAATTCCGGAACTCTTAATACGCCCGCTTTTTATGAGCTGGGCAAAGGTTTCTACACTGTCGTTGTGATTCCAGACATTAAGGCCCAGCGTTTTATGCAGGACTTCATTCATGCGCGCTGCGTGTTCTTCCTGGGCGTCGTCCCTGGAATAAAAGTTACGGTTCTTTTTTATGAGCTGCCAGGCACGCTCCCAGTCACTCGCTTCATACTTAATTCCAAGACATACATCACAGCCGCTGCACACTGCCTGTTCTGCTCCAAGTGCATCCAGCAGCACCTGACGGCGGCACGAAGTTGTTTCTGCAAAATCCCGTAATGCTGCTTCACGGCTACCAGGTTTATACACAGAATAATCTATACTGTCCTGCAGGCTCCATAACAAAATTGCTTTTGCAATGCTTCCGTCACGACCGCCACGCCCCGCTTCCTGAATATAAGCTTCGGCTGTTGCAGACGCCTCCAGATGCACAACAGTTTTTATATCCTTTTTATCTACGCCCATGCCGTAGGCACACGTTGCACAAAGCACTCCGTCACGGCTGTTGTAAAACCATTTCTCAACCGATTCCTTTTCTTCTTTTTCCAAGCCCGCATGATAAAACTGGGCAGTACCTTCTCCAAAGCAAAAGTTTAATTCACGGGCCATATCTTCACTCTTGCCACGGGTTCCGCAAAAAATAATCATGGGACGCTGTTCGGTTGCGGCAAGATACAAAGCTTCCTTTTTCTTTACTGCGGTCTTGCGTACAAAATAGTGGATATTCGGGCGGTCGCTTTCGCTACGAACAATGTGAGCCTGACCTTCAAACAAAATCTGGGCAACACGTGACAAAACAGGAGGGGACGCTGTTGCAGTAAAGGCAGTGATTACCGGAACCCCAAGCTCCTTTAAAACTTCTCCAAGCCCCAGATACGAAGGCCTGAATGAATCTCCCCATTCAGAAACACAGTGAGCCTCATCAATTGCAACATGACAGATTCCAACCTGCTTTAGCTGTTGGACAAGACTTTTACTCTGAAGCACCTCGGGATTCGCAATTATGATTTTTGCACCTTCACGCAACTTACGGAAATTTTCTTCCCTCTCACGTGCACTCTGACCACCACGAAACATTACACTACGCAGGCTTCCTTCTTCCATACGCCTTTGCTGGTCTGTCATAAGGGCAAGCAGCGGGTAAATGACAAGAGTTGGTCCGTCCAAAAGCAGAGCCGGGACTTGGAAGCACAGAGATTTACCAGCACCTGTCGGCAAAAGAACAATCTGCCTTCCCCTGCAAAAGGCATCGTCCTGAGTCTGGATAGTCTGCTGCCCCTTAAGGTTTTCGTAGGCCTCCATGATGTTTGCAACAACCATTCTTTGCCACGGAAACATGTAGCGTATCCCAAAGTTTTTATACGCAGCCAGGGCTACAGGGTCGTCATCATAAATCGAGTCGTTCTCATCAATTTTTATTAATTCTTCCATACTATAGTTAACAAAAAATTTAGAGAAATTAGGAAGTAAATTTGGGGAAATTTAAAAAAAAGTGGAAAAAAAGATTAAAAAAAGGTTTATTCGCCGCCTTCGGAAGAACCATCTTCTGATTTTTCTTCTTTCTTTTCTTCCTTTGGTGGCTTTTCTGGCTTAGGTTCCTTGGCCTTCTTTGCTTTCTTAGGGCGTTTTTTGTATGTTAGAATAAAATTGGCGGTCCACATAAAAAAGAGCATTACAACAAGAGTAACTATAACGCGCCAGTCCTTCAAAACACCTGCTAACAGGGCAAAAAATTCTTTAATCTTCATAATATATTTATCGGCAGACAGTTCCCAATTCTAAGGATTTTTTCTATAATAGCGCGTATGGTAGGAATTATTGATTTTAATGCGGGAAACATTACAAGCCTTGAGCGCGCGCTGGAATATCTGGGAATTCCGTATGTTACTTCTAAGGATCCGGCTGAGCTTGCTAAAGCTAACTGTGACCGCTTTATGTTTCCAGGTGACGGCGACGATGCTTACGCTATGAGTGAGCTTAAAAAAAGCGGCTTTGATGTTTTTGTACGCGAACAGGTTCAAGCCGGTAAGCTTTTGTTTGGAATCTGTGTCGGTTCTCAAATTATCTTTGAACATTCCGAAGAAGGAGACACAGAATGTCTTGGTCTTATAAAAGGCCAGATCAGGCATTTTTATTCAATTAAACCCGAACTCAAAAATGAACATATGAAGGTTCCTCATATGGGCTGGAATAACCTTAGCTTTGAAAACGGAGACTGCCCTATCCTCAAGGGAATCAAAAATGATTTTGATGTTTATTTTGTTCACAGCTATGTAATTTGCCCGGAAGATTCTGCTGTTGTAAAGGCCAGTGCCGATTACGGAATTAAGGTTCCTTCTGTAATTCAGAGCGGAAACATTTTTGCTACCCAGTTCCACCCGGAAAAAAGCGGTGAAATGGGAATTCAGATTTTAAAGAATTTTTGTGAGATATAACTTATGCTTAAAAAACGAATTATCATCTGTCTTGATGTAAAGGACGGACGCACCACAAAGGGTGTTAAATTTCAGAATAATATAGATATCGGCGACCCTGTAGAAATGGCAGCAGAATATTACCGCCAGGGTGTAGACGAGCTTGTTTTTTACGACATCATTGCATCTGCACGTGGCCGCGGTCCTATTCTTGATCTTATTTCCCGTGTTGCAAAGCAGGTATTCATTCCTTTTTGTGTTGGAGGAGGAATTGGTACCATAGAAGACATTCGCTCCACCATCCTTGCGGGCGCAGAAAAAGTTTCGCTCAACAGTCAGGCTGTCAAAAATCCCGGTCTCATCACAGAGGGCGCCCGCGTCTTTGGAAGCCAGAGTATTGTTCTTGGAATGGATGTACGCCGTGACCCGACTAAACCAAGCGGTTTTGGAACTACAATAAACGGTGGTCGCGTAGATACAGGACTCGATGCACTTGAATGGGCAAAACGCGGTGTAGAGCTTGGAGCGGGAGAAATTGTCTTAAACTCCATGGATGCCGACGGTACAAAAAACGGCTACGATATTGAACTTACACGCCTTATTTCAGAAAATGTTCCTGTTCCTGTAATTGCAAGCGGTGGTGGCGGAACCCCTGCCCACTTAGCAGACGCACTTACCGAAGGAAAAGCAGACGCAGCACTCATAGCAAGCATGGTTCACAACGGCACCTATACTGTAGGTCAGATTAAGAATGAGCTTGATAAGATGGGTGTTCCTATGAGGATGTAACGCAATACCTTGCTCTGCTGGTTTCCGTCTCAAAAACATCTACAGCAAAAAGTACAGCTTCCTGCTTGCCCGGTATATATGACAAATCAATTCCCTCGTTTTTAAGCAGACTCACAATTCCATCATAAATATACATTGCAATACGTTCTGCACTCGGGTTGTTATCAAAAACAGCGAGATCATTTAAGTTAGTGTGGTCTAACTGTTTGCAGACATCTCTAAGCGCTGTCTTGAGCTTTGAAAAATCCATGAGCATGCCGCCCTCGTTTAAAACAGAACCCCGCACGTGTGCATAAACCTTATAATTGTGGCCGTGCAGATTTTCGCACTTGCCGTTGTAATCTTTTAAAAAATGTGCCGCAGCAAAATCGGCAGTAACTCGTACTTCAAACATAGCATGATTATATCATATTTACAGAACAATGACAAAAAAAATACAATTCGCTATAATAAGAATATGACAAAACTTCTTTCGCAGATTCTGCCGGCGTTCGAAAACGCAGTGGTGGCGGCAGATGGAAACAAAATCGATGATTTATCAGAAATAAATAATATTCCTGTTACAAACCTGGTATTCGACTCACGCCAGGCCGGAAAGGATTCGCTTTATTTTGCACTACCCGGAACTCATACCGACGGAAACAACTATATTGCACAGGCAATTTTAGCAGGTGCAAATGCAGTAGTTTTTCAGGGAACGCTTTCTCCTTCCCAGCAGTCAGATATTGCAGAAGCAATTCTCAAACGTACAATGAACAATGCACTTAGCGATGAAACTCCAAAGTTTGCACCAGCCCTTATTAAGGTTCCGGATGCACGCTTTGCAATGGCACCGCTTTCTGCACGCTTTTATGATAATCCGAGTGAACGCCTTATTGTAATTGGTGTAACCGGTACCGAAGGAAAATCAAGTACCGTAAGCTTTATCTGGCAGCTGCTCAAGGCCACCGGTGAAAAAGCTGGTTTTATTTCTACAGTTGAATACTCCTTTGGAGACGACGCGCTTCCTAATCCACAGCATCAGACAACACCGGAAGCACCGATTATCCAGCATCACCTTAACAAAATGCTTCAGAACGGCTGCAAATATGCAGTTATAGAAGCTTCATCCCACGGACTTTCGACAAAGCTCAACCGCTGCGGAAACATTCTTTTTGACTGCGGTGTTTTTATGAACGTAACGCTCGAGCATCTTGAATTCCATAAAAACTTTGAAACCTACAGACACGACAAAGCAAATCTGTTCCGTGCGCTGGACAAACACAATCACATAAAAACTATTGCGGGTGTAAAGCAGGCAATCAATTCAATTGGAATTGTAAACCTGGAAGATCCGTCGGCAACATATTTTATTGAAGCAACAAAGCACAATGTTTATGGCTTTACAACCGAAGGCAAGGCCGGAAAAGCAGCGGCAGAAAATGGCAGCAATGCTACACCACTCCCGTCAATTCCGGAAAACCTGCGCTACATGACAGCAAGAAACATTGCAAGCGCAACCTACGGACTTACCTTTGATGTTGATGCAGACGGAATAGACTCACTTTATCCGGAGCATTATGATCCGGTACAGCCGCGTCCTCGTACACACTTTAGTGTAAAAGCAGGGCTTCCGGGAGCCTTTAATGCCTATAACCTTATGGCAGCAATAACAGCAGTAAGCAGTGTTACAGGCAAAAGCTTTGAAGAACTTGCCGAACTTGTTCCTGAACTTACACCTATAAAAGGCCGCATGACTGTAATTGACCAGGGGCAGCCTTTTGAACTTATAGTAGATTACGCACACACACCTTCCAGCTTTGAAACAATATTTCCGCCAATACGCAAACGCTGTACAGGCAGAATGTTTGCACTCTTTGGAAGCGGTGGAGAACGTGATCTTACCAAGCGTCCGCTCCAGGGACAGATTGCTGCAAAGTTCTGCGATGTAATTGTTCTTGCCGATGAAGACCCTCGTGGTGAAGATCCGGTAGAGCTTTTAAAAATGATAGCAGACGGATCAATCAAAGAAGGAAAGGTTATGGGTGAAAATCTTTTTATCATTCATGACAGACCGCAGGGTATTCGCGAAACCTTTAAGATGGCAGCCAAGGGAGACATTGTTCTTCTGCTTGGAAAATCACACGAAAACAGCATAATTTATAAAGATTACACAATGCCTTATGACGAAATAAGTGAAGCAAAAAAGGCATTACAAGAGATGGGATATACACAGGGGGAATAAAATGAATATTGCAGTGATATACGGAGGCCGTTCAGGCGAACATGAAGTAAGCCTTATTAGTGCCGCAGCAATTGCAAGTGGAATTAAAAAAGATAACAAGGTGATTCTGATTGGAATTACAAAAGATGGCCGCTGGTTCCTTCAGCCGGATAGCGAATACGAGAGAATCTGCAAAGACACAAAGGCAGTTCTTACAATTAAAGAAGACCCGACCATGGCAGTTACAATTGTACCAGCCGGAAAAAAACAGGCCTTCTTAGCTGGCGGCAAACCACTTGATATAGATGTAGTTTTCCCTGCCCTTCACGGAACCTATGGCGAAGACGGAACAATCCAGGGGCTTTTTGAAATGGCAGACATTCCATACGTCGGCTGTACTCCTCTTGCTTCTGCCCTTACCATGGATAAAGAAAAAACAAAAATGATCTGGGAAAGCGCAGGACTTCCTGTAGTTCCTTATGTTTGTATAAAGCGTTTTGTGGTTTTAGACAGTGTAGTTTATGATGCTGTAATTGAAGATGTTGAAAAAGAAATTGGATATCCGATGTTTGTAAAACCATGCTGTGCGGGCAGTTCAAATGGTGCTTCAAAAGCAAATAACCGAAAAGAGCTTAGCTTTGCAGTTATGGAAGCCTTTAATTGGGACGACAAGATTTTGATAGAAAAATCCCTGAACAACGCCCGTGAAATTGAATGCAGCGTTACAGGAAACTCTGTTACCTTCCCTGCTGACAGTGATGTAGAAGGTGTAACAGCTTATATTCCAGGCGAGATTGTACCTAATCATGATTTTTATGATTTTGATGCAAAATATAATGATCCTGATGGCGCAAATCTTTTAATTCCTGCAGAGCTTAGCGAAGGTGATCTTGAAAAAATCCGCAAGACTGCCTGTGCCGCCTACAAGGTTTTAGACGCAACAGGCCTTTCACGCGTAGATTTCTTTATAGACCGCGATACAAAACAGGTTTACTTAAACGAAATTAATACATTGCCGGGCTTTACACCAATAAGTATGTTCCCAAAGATGTGTGATGCAGCGGGACTTAAATTTGAAGCACTTGTAGATTTGTTGATAGAAGAAGCTGTGGCGAGATACGAAGCAAAGAGTAAGCTGAGTACCAGCAGATAAAAAAAAGCCCCTCGCGGGGCTTTTTTTCTAGCAGTTAAGTAAGCGGAGGATCTTTCCCTGGAGAATCATAAGAATCAGGTCAAGGATCCAGATAATGTTCCATCCGAGGAACAGGCGAAGAATACCTGCAATGATTTTTCCTTCTTTAAATCTTGTGAGGAAACCACAAAGCCATGAAGTAACAGGAATGATTGCAAGAATAATGCTTACAAGTCTTCCTAATCCAAAATAATCTTTTCCTTTTGCCATAAAAGCACTCCTTTATAAAGTAGATAATATTATTATAAATCATTTTTGCAGAAAATAAAGGATTTTTTTTAAAATATCTTTCAAATGTCCAAATTGACTACAACGCAATTCTGTGTTAATATTATCTAATTATACTAAATAAAAATTTAAAAGGGTTAATAATATGAAAAAAGGTGTTCTTTACACATTTGGTGCATCAATCATTCTTATCATTTGTTTTATCGCATTTGTACTTCCATCATCATTATCAAGAGCCGCAGAACAGCAGGAAGGTTTGGTATTCGGTAAATATAATGGTAAAAAAATCAGCTATGAATATGGTTCTGATTTTACAAATTTCCTTTCACAGTATGCAGATATGTTCCGCAGCAATGGTCAGGAAATTACACAGTCTAATCAGTTCACACTTTACAGCTACGCATTTAATTCAACAGTAATTAAATATGCACAGGAAGATGCTCTTAAAGCAGCTAAATACGAAGTTCCACAGGAATCTATCAACCGTAAAATCAAGAATTACTTTACAGACAGCGATGGAAAGTTCTCTAAAAAGGCTTACCTCCAGGCAGATGATTCTTACATTAAGCAGATTACAGAAAGCATAACAGAGTCTTTGTACACTGGACGTTACTACGACGATAACTATGGTACTTCTGCTACTTTTGGCGGCTACAATCTTTTTGGTCTTAAATCTTCACAGGCAGAAGAAGAATTCCTTGACAATTTTGGTCAGGAGCTTCGCGGCTTTAAGATGGTCCTCTTCTCTACAAAGGAATTCCCAAGAGAAGAACAGGTAAAATACGGAAAAGAAAATTCACAGAAATTTGTAAAATATGATCTGTCAATCATCACTGTAGAAACAAAAGATATTGCAGACAAGGTTGCTTCAAGAATGTCTAAGGGACAGATTACTTTTGAAGATGCAATTGCTGAATACTCAGACAAAAACTACAGCGATTCTGACGGAAAACTTTCTAACAATTCTCAGTATCAGATTGAAAACCTTATTACAGATAAAGATTCTGTTTCTAAGGTAACAGACCTTGCTGTTGATGAAATAAGCCCTGTTCTTGAAACAACAATCGGCTACTCAATCTTCAAGTGCAATGGTGCAGCTACTCAGCCAGACTTTGATACTGATGAAACACTTAGCGATGTTCTTAATTACATTTCTATTTACGAAGCAACTGTTGTAGAAGACTACTACGCCGATATTGCAAGAGCTTTTGTAAAGGAAGCAAAAAACAGCGATATGGAAACTGCCGCACAGAACTACGAAAATGTAACAATAACAGACATTGCTCCTTTTGGATTAAACTACGGTTCTGTAAGTCTGTTTGATGCAATGGATACTTCTGTTACAGGACTTACTTCTGCAGATAAAAACGAAGACTTCCTTAAAAAGGCATTCTCATTAAAGCTCAATGATTATTCTGAACCAATCGTACTCAATGGAGACGTTGCCGTTCTCCAGTACACAGAAGCTGCAGTAAAGCAAGCTTCTGAAGAAGAAAAAGAGTCTGGTTACGAATCATTAATCGCCGACATTGATGAGAATTCTTCTCAGTCAGTTGTTTTCAGAGATCCAAAGCTTGAAAATGACTTTATTGCAGTTTACTTTGATAACTTCTTAAATTCTGCATATTAATCTTGGATAATATAAATAATAATTCAAAAAAGCCCTGTCTCGTTCAAACGGCACAGGGCTTTACTGTTTCTTACGCAGATAAATTTCTTTACTCAAAATACGACCCAAAAAAATCAATAAATCAAATAATCCAGAACCTAAATATCTTACCACAGACTCTTGTTTTATGTGTCTCTCCGGTTCTGAACTACGGGCTTGCTGAACTTTCGCAAAGGCTGCCCGAAGACTGTCTTATGATAGGCTGCGAACTTGATAACAACTTATTTGATTTTATACAGCAGAATAAAGACACACCTGAATGCGATTTTTCTAATATAAAAAACTTTTCTTTTGTTACAAAGGAAGAACTTTTTAATCTTGGTCCACAGATTATAAAACAAAAACCTGGAACCTTTAGACGAATCATAAGAGTTGATTTTTCTGCAGCAGCGCAGTTTAATTCAGATATTTATAACCAGGTTGTACAGAACGTTACAAACGCATTCATGACCTATTGGGCCAACAGAGTAACACTGGTAAAGTTTGGAAGAAAGTACTGCACTAACTTTTTTAAAAATCTTTCTATTCTTGATAAAACAACTCCAATTCAAAAATATTTTGGTGCTTTTGAAAAACCAATCCTTGTTTTTGGGGCCGGAGAATCTGCACAGGATGGAATTAAACACATAAAAGAAACTTCCCAAGATAATTACTATATTCTTTGTGCCGACACTGCCCTTAAGCCTCTTGTTGCAAACAACATAACGCCAGACGGAGTTTTTATTGAAGAAGCTCAGAATGTTATCTGTAAATGTTTTATTGGAACACAAAATCCAGACCTCCATATTTTTGCAGGTCTTTCTTCGGTACACTCAATCACTAGATATTTTAAACCGGAACAGATAAGCTTTTTTACAACAGAATTTACACAGGCTAATTTTATTGACCGTTTTGAACAGGATGGTATTCTTCCTCCAAAGAACGAGCCTTTTGGCTCTGTAGGAATTACTGCCTTTTATTACGCCAACCTTTTCCGTAAGGATGATTCTATTCCAATTTATACCTACGGTCTTGATTTTGCATACTCTGCAGGACGCACACATACAAAGGGCGCCATGGCCGATAATGCCCGCTTCCAAAACTCAAACAGAATAAAGCCAGACACAAATTATGCAGCAGCGTTTTGTGAACCAGCATTTAAATGTGGAGCCATGTACACAACGCCTATAATGCAAAGGTATAAACAGATATTTGATGAAATGTCCCTTCGACAAGCTCAGGGCCCCCATGAGGACAGTGTGGTTCCTGAGCCTATCGAAGGACCACAAGAAACACTAATCAAAGAACGCGACTCATTACAGGAATTAAAGGACCTTTTAACCGGAGAAAAACAACTTCCAGCAGACCAGCTGGAAAAAGAAATTACACACCTCATAACCGAGCGAGAATACTTGTACCTGCACTTCCCGGACGGGCATAAGTTTGCATATACGCAGTCATTTTTGAACAGGGTTCGTTTTGAGATTGATTACTTCTTAAAAATAATAAGGTGGTAAACCTAAAAATTGCTTTCGCAATTTTTTTAACGGTTTGCTATTGAACACCGGCCGCCAGCGGCCTTACACATCTTCCTTCTCTTTCAAAACAGCCAAAAACGCACTCTGCGGCAACTCTACGTCCCCTATCATCTTCATGCGCTTTTTACCTTCCTTCTGCTTTTCGAGGAGCTTTCGTTTACGGGTAATATCGCCACCATAACACTTGGCAAGAACGTCCTTGCGCACAGGGTTTACTGTTTCGCGGGCAATAATCTGGCTTCCAATTGCACCCTGAATTGCAACCTTAAACTGCTGGCGGGCAATTTCACCCTTAAGGCGTTCACAAACTTTGCGTGCACGGTCAACAGCATTGGCTTTAAAAGTCAATAAAGACAAAGCATCAACCATTTTTCCGTTCAAAAGAATATCTACTTTTACAAGGTCTGTCGGGCGATAACCAATAACCTCGTAATCAAACGAAGCGTAACCACGGCTATAACTTTTAAGGCGATCATAAAAATCAAACAGAACTTCGCTCAAAGGCATTTCGTAGCTTAATTCAACACGTTTTGTATCAAGGTACTGCATATTTGTCTGAACACCGCGCTTTTCTGTACAAAGTGCCATAATTGAACCAAGATATTCAGCCGGTGTAATAATCGAAGCTTTAATATATGGCTCTTCTGCGTCTGCAATGCGTCCCTGAGGATATTCAGAAGGATTATCAATATACATATCTTCGCCATTCTGAAGATGAAGCAGATAGCGTACGCTTGGAGCCGTAAAGATAACAGCCTGGTCAAAGTCACGCTCAAGACGTTCCTGGACAATTTCAAGATGAAGAAGACCTAAGAAGCCGCAGCGGAAACCGTTACCAAGCGCAAGCGAATTATCTTTTTCGTAAACAAGACTTGCATCATTGAGTTTAAGCTTTTCCATACTGTCTTTAAGCTCTTCGTAATCGTTAGAATCCATAGGATAAATTGAAGAATAAACAACAGGCTTAACTTCCTTAAAACCAGGGAGCGGCTCATCTACACCGTTTGCAACAGAAGTAATTGTATCACCAACCTTTACATCGCTTACAGTTTTGAGCCCGGAAATAATGTATCCTACGTCTCCTGCTTCGAGCACACCTGTTTCTTCGTAATTAATCTTAAAAATACCGCACTGCTCTACTTTGTATTCACGGCCGCTGCTCATCATCTTTATAAGGTCGCCTGTCTTAAGACTTCCTTCCATAACGCGGACGTGAACAACTACACCGCGGTAAATATCATAATGACAGTCAAAAATAAGAGCCGCAAGCTTACCGTTTGGGTCGCCTGTAGGAGCCGGAAACTTTGTTACAATTGCTTCCATAAGCTCGTCAATACCTTCGCCGGTTTTTGCAGAAACACACAAAGCCTCAGAAGAATCAAGTCCAAGCTCGTTATCAATCTGAGTTTTGCACGAAGCAATATCTGCAGAAGCAAGGTCAATCTTATTAATTACAGGCACCATGGTAAGATCATGCTCAAGCGCCATGTACATATTACTTACAGTCTGACTTTCTACACCCTGAGTGGCATCTATTAAAAGCAAGGCTCCTTCACAAGAAGCAATTGCTCTGGAAACTTCATAAGAAAAGTCTACGTGGCCCGGAGTATCTACAAAGTTTAATTCGTAATCGTGACCATCCTTTGCGTGATAAGGAATTGTTACAGCCTGACTTTTGATTGTAATTCCGCGCTCACGTTCAATATCCATGTTATCAAGAATCTGATTCATCATCTTGCGGTCGTCAATAATTTTAGCCTTTTGAATGAGACGGTCAGATAAAGTAGATTTACCGTGGTCAATATGCGCTACAATACAAAAGTTGCGCTTGTATTTCATTTCTGTCATCAGTTTTCTCCGTACGTAGACGTATTAAAAATAATTTGGATTGTCGTAGGAAGCACCGAGCCCTATCTGGATTTTCAAGAGTCCCTTCTTTCTTCGCTCAATTTGAATCAGAGCATAGAAGACTTCGTTTTTATCATCAAATGCAACATCCTGAAGTTCAAGATTATCATTTTCTGAAAAACTATTCTGGTCTGCAACGCTTCCTTCCAGTACGTATTCTATTCTATAGGATTTTTTATTTATTGTCGATGAACGCACCATTTTGATTCCAAAAATCGGAATAAATGAATCATCAACAAAATCACTTTCAAAGACTTCTTTAAGAGGAGCTTCCGGTCGTTTATCTAAATAGAACAAAACATTTTTTTCCTGACCATTATGAAGCACAGTTCCGCAGATTATTGTTCCAGGCTCATACTTCATACACAAAATCTGGAATTCTTCAAGACTTGTAATAGGCTTGCCATCAGCATTAATAATTACATCATCAATTTCAAGACCTGTATAACTTGCCGAACCACCAGGCATTACATATTGAACTTCAAGACCTTCTGAATTATTTCTGATTTTTTTTGTGTGACCATAAGAACCAAGCCAGCTATGCTTTAATTCATCACCACGGTACAACAGCGGCAATTCCTGTTTTAAGTACTCAACCGGTATTGCAAAGTTGAGTCCCTGGAACTGCAGCATGCCCGCAAAAACAATTGCCTGTACAGTTTTGTTAGAATCAATCAAAGGTCCGCCAGAGTTTCCTGAGTTTACAGCTGCATCAATCTGAAAAACTTTTCCTATTGTAATCAAGGTGCGCGAAGTTGAAGAAATAATTCCACTTGTAATTGTTCCTTCAAGACCAAGAGGGGTTCCTATTGCCGAAATTTTATCTCCTACCTCAAGCTCAGAACTTGAACCAAGAGCAAGAACAAAATCAGGTTCGTAATCAACTTTTAAAAGAGCAAGGTCTAAAACAGAATCCCAGCCCACAACTTTAGCAGGAATCTTCTTTTCCATATCAGACGGAAGTTTTATAAATACCTTGCAATTTGTTTTTCGTTTAGGATTTACAACCTCTGCAATAACATGATGATTTGTAACAATGTAGCCGCGTCGGTCAATAAAAAATCCTGAACCAATTACAATATCTGCATAGCCTGCTCCGTTTTCAACCTTGTAGCCCTGATCTACCCAGATAGTAACTGTTGCATTTATACAATCGCTTATTGTAACAGGAAGTTTTTCTTTATCTACAGTGAGGCCCGGAACATCTTTATATAATTCCTCTACGCATTTCTCATACTGATTATCGTGAAGAAATTCGCTTTTGATTTTTTGAGGGAACAAGTGCTCAACAGAAAACAGCGATTTATACAATCGGATTGCACCCGCAAAATCATTTTCTTCCTGCGCTTTCTGAACCTGCTGCAAAACAAGCTCAACACATTCGTTTATAATTTCTTCATCTTCCAGGAGGCAGGCTCGGAACAAAGCACGGGTACTTTCCTTTTCCTGCAATTCACGGATTGTTTTAATTTCGTTTTCAATTACATCCTGATCGGTATAATCAAGAGGTTGTGCAACACTTTCAGGCTGTTTTATTGTTTTACAACCAAACAACCCAAGGCACAATAATACACTAATAAAAAATCGTGGTAATATTTTTTGTTTTTTTAAACTAACAACTTTCATCTTATTCTGTCTCAGCTTCTGCAATTTCTGTTGGAGGAACTATTCTTAAAAAATATGCACTACCAATTTTTATTACAGACACCCTGTTTTCTTCTATTTTTACAAGCATTACAGCACCATCTGTTATGCCATCTTTTACAGCATCGTATACTGCTTTTTCCTGTTCAAGACTTCCCTGCTCGCCAACCCAGTAAAAGTTTTTAGTCTGACCTTTAATAACATCAACAAGCTCGCCTTCATATTTGAGAACTGTCGGAACTCCATCTTCATTCTGAAGTGAAACAAATTCTGTACCATCCTTTGCATAAAAGATAGTCTCTTCTGTAAGCTTTGTATCTGGGGCATCAGGATAACGGATATATTCGTAATCAAGATTTCCATCGCTGTCTGTATCCCAGGAAGAAATTTTTCCATTGTTTCCAAGATACTGCTCTGAGAACTCTATGAGTGTATCACCGTTGCGGTCAACTTCAATTTTCTTTATAAATAATTTTTCGCTGAATACATTCTCACCAAAAATATTTTTTACAATCTGAATATCAGTCTGGTCTGTGTATTTGTTTTCATTATCAATATCAAAGGTTTCGGCAGTTTCA
>JAEEGJ010008724.1_pt1 | contig 27752 bp, 21 predicted proteins | sample 8958761 | NCBI WGS metagenome assembly JAEEGJ01 (sample SAMN16246546, study PRJNA631951) | gut metagenome | biome: gut microbiome; feature: rumen; material: RS-attached | host: Bos | place: Iran: Karaj | collected 2018-10 | reverse complement strand
GACGCCCCGGTCCTTCAGCGTTTTCAGCTTGGCCCGGTTGGGGTCCACCAGGCGGACCTCATTGGCACGGGAAAGCAGGGCCCCGAACAGGCAGCCCATGGCCCCGGCGCCCAAAACGTCGATCTTCAACCCTTTTCCCCCCTTCGATGAAGGACGGCTCCGGTCACTTTCCACATTTTGTCATCCTTCCCCCCTTGATATTTCGGTGATGCTGTGGTACATTAAGAGTGCGGGGCGGACCGCCTGGCGGCCCATCCGCAAGGAAACCCTGCGGTGCTCGTGATGGGCTCTGTTAGAACCCACATCTTTTATAAGGGATGCCTCTCTCCCGCCGTGAATTGCAGGCCTCCCTCCCCTCCCGCCTTGGGCCGGACGGTGGAGGACGTTGGAAGCAGCGAAGCAGCGGGGCGGCGACCCACCTGCATTTCGTGCAGGTTATAAGAGGGCTCACACGGCATTCGCGGGCTTGACCTTCAACCGAAAAAAGTGCCTGATTTCTGGTTTTGATCCGGAATCCAGGCACTTTTTCATTGCTATGGGTGGGTCAGTCCACGTCCTCGTCGTCGTCAAAGAGGCGCTCCATGAAGCTGGCATAGACCCGCTCCATCTCGTCCTCGTCGTCGATGACCTCCAGCAGTTCTTCCCCGTCCTCCTCCACGACGCGGAAAAGGATCATCTCATAGGGCTCCTCGTCGTCCTCGCTCACCGGCAGGAAGGCCCGATACTCCCGGCCTTCAAATTCCAGGCTGTCCAGCAGCTCCAGCTCGTACTCCTGCCCGTCCTCGTCGGTGATGACCACGAAATCGTCCCCGTATTCGCTTTCCTTAGACATAGGCGCTGCTCCTTTCAGAGGTATGGACAAATTGTACCCGTTTCCCCGGGAGAAAGCAACAGGAAAGTTCGGGGAAAGGGCCAAATCCGGCAGCCGTCATGAAAGGTTCACGCTTTCTTCATTGACAGGCGGCGCCTTTGGGGTATATTATGTTAGAACTCTTTGGTATTTCCACCGGCGGAGGTGAAACGCATTGCTCAAAGACTGGTTCCGGAACCTGAACAAAAAGAAGATCGCCAAGGAAGCCGTCGTCACCACCGGCAGCGCCGTGGGCAGGATCATCGGCCTGGCCGTGAAGATCGTGCTGACGGTGCTCCTCATCGCCATATGCACCGGTTTCCTTTTCGTCGTGATCTTTTCCGCATATGTGAAAAACACCATGAAGGACGAGCTGACCGTCACCCTGGACGAATTCAGCCTGAACCAGACCAGCACCATCTATTACTTCAACAAGAACAGCCAGCAGTGGGAAGTGCTGGAACGCCTGGCCGGCCTCAAGGGCGACCGGCAGTGGGTGAACTACGAAGACCTGAACCCCTGGTTCGAGAAGGCCGCCGTCGCCATCGAGGACCACCGCTTCTATGACCACCACGGCGTGGACTGGTTCCGCACCTTCGGCGCTTTCTACACCGTGTTCTTCAGCGACACGGACGACGTGTTCGGCGGCTCCACCCTCACCCAGCAGCTGCTGAAAAACGTGACCCACTACGACGATTTCACCGTCAAGCGCAAGCTGACGGAGATCTTCCGCGCCCTGGAGCTGGAAAAGACCTATACAAAAGAGCAGATCATCGAATGGTATCTCAACGCGGTCTTTTTCGGCAACCGCTGCTACGGCGTCCAGTCCGCCGCCCTGAAGTATTTCGGCAAGGACCAGAGCGAGCTGACGGCGGCGGAATGTGCCTGCATCATCGGCATCACCAACAACCCCAGCGCCTACAACCCCTATCTCCACCCCAAGGCCAACAAGGACCGGCAGGAGATCATCCTCAAGGAGATGTACGACGAGGGCTACATCGAGACGGAGAAGGAATACAAGCGCCTCAAGGCCGAAAAGCTCAACTTCGGCACCAAGGAGGACAAGGAAGGCGAACAGCAGCGGATCATCGGCGTGGACGGCGACGTGACCAGCTGGTATGTGGACGCCATCATCGAGGACGTGATCCACAAGCTCATGGAGCTGAAGGAAGTGGACTACGACACGGCGGAGACCCTGCTCTTCAACGCGGGCTACCGCATCTATGCCACCATCGACATGGGCGTGCAGGACATCATCGACGAGGTATATTCCACCTTTGACCACCTGCCCTCCGGCTATGTGAAATCCTCTTCCCAGGACCTGCAGAGCGCCATCGTGGTCATGGACCCCTTCACCGGGGACATCCTGGGCATGAGCGGCGGCATCGGCCAGAAGGAATACAGCCGCGGCTTCAACCGGGCCACCCAGATGGAGCGCAGCCCCGGCAGCACCATCAAGCCCGTCGCCTCCTATTCCCTCTGCCTGGACAAGCACCTGGTCTGGCCCTGGACCATCTTCGACGATTCCGACCAGGTCCGGCTCAACGGCACCACCTGGTATCCCAACAACGACGACGGCCAGAACGACGGCGGCGTCACCCTGCGCTACGCGCTCCAGGTCTCCATCAACACCGTGGCCGCCCAGATGGTGGACATGCTGACCCCCGAGGTGAGCTTCGACCAGCTCAAGAACAAGCTGGGGCTCACCCACATGATCGAGCCCAACGACGTGAGCTATGCGGGCATGGCCCTGGGCCAGCTCACCTACGGCGAGACCGTGCGGGAGATGTGCCAGAGCTACACACCCCTGTGCAACAAGGGCATCTACACCGAGGGGCGCACCTACTACCGCATCGAGGACGCCAACGGCAAGCTGGTGTATGAAAACGTGCCGGAGAGCCACGCCGCCCTCAGCGAGACCACCGCTTATTATATGACGGACATGCTCTGCAACGCCGTCAACCACGGCACCGGCTGGCTGTCGAAATTCGGCTCCATGGAGATCGCGGGCAAGTCCGGCGGCAGCAGCTCCTGGAAGGACCGCTGGTATATCGCCTACACCCCCTATCTGCTGGCCGCCTGCTGGACGGGCTACGACATCCCCCAGAACATGGGCTCCTCCAACCCCGCCACGGGCATGTGGAAGCAGGTCATGCAGGAAGTGCACAAGTACCTGGGCTATGAGGACACGAAGTTCGAGGTCCCGGAGGGGATGAAGCGGGTCACCATCTGCTGCGACACGGGGCTGCTGGCCTCCGAGGCCTGCGAGCACGAGATCCGGGGCAACCGGACCATGTCCCTGTATATGCGGCCCGAGGACATCCCCACCAGCATCTGCGAGGCCCACGTCTACACCTCCATCTGCAAGGACAGCCTGGACGCCGCGGGCGACGACTGCCCGGCGGACAGCATCGTGCAGCTCAGCGTCCTCGACCCGGACAAATATGACGGGGAGCTGACCCTGCCCCTCTACTTCCAGGACGGCCACTATCCCAAGCAGGTCAGCCCGGAGGACGAGGAAGCCTATCGCGCTTATCAGGAGAAGCTGGATTCCGCCACCCCCTATGTGCTGCAAAAGCTGATCCCCTGCCGGAAGCATAACCGGGATCCCCTCACCGGCTGGATCATCGAATACCCCCACGGTTATCTGATCAACCCCGTCACCGGCATGTACTACGACACGGAGAAGGACATCCTCATCGACCAGTACTCCATGCTCCAGATCGACTGGTACACCGGCTACCTCATCGACGCGGAGACCGGGGAATTCATCGACCCCCATACCGGGGAAAAGGTTTACCTCACCGACGAGGAGCTGGCGGCCTACACCACGCCCAAATACCAGCGTCCGCCCGGCTACGGGCCGGAGATCGTGCTGCCGGATGTGCCCGATAACCCGGACGTGCCCTGGGACCCCACCATGCCCATCGAGCCGGAGCCCACGGAGCCCCCTCTGTTCTACGAGCCCACGGAGACCCCGGAGCCGGAGGAGACGCCGGAACCGTAGACGCCCCGGAAGGGCGAGGGCGGCTGACGCCCGCCGCGAAACGCAAATGAAGAAATCCCCCGGCGCTTCCCTGATCGGAGGCGCCGGGGGATCGCTTATGCTTTATGGGGCATCAGAGGGTGCGCACCCGGATCACGCCGGGCTTCGCGGCCAGGGCCGCTTCGTCGAAGGCGCTGTCCGCGTCGGCCAGGATCACCTTGTAGGCGCCCCGGGTCTTTTCCGCGACGGCCTTCCCTTCCAGCTTCACATCCGCATCCGCCTTGGCGATGACCACGGCCCGGAACTTCCCGCTGCGCTCCATGGTGATGTTGGGCAGATTCACGCTGTTTACGATGTCGCCCTGCAGGAGATAGCGGCTCACCTGGTCGGCGGCCATGACGGCGCAGTTGTCCTCGCTCTCGGGGGTGCTGGCTCCCAGGTGGGGGATGGCCACGCAGCCGGCCATCTTCACCGTGTTCCCATTGGGGAAGTCGGTGACATAGCGGGCGACCTTGCCGGTGGCCAGGGCCTCGGCCATATCCGCGTCGCAGACCAGCTCGCCCCGGGCGATGTTGATGATGCGCACACCGTCCTTCATCTTGGCCATGCTGGCCTTGCAGATGGTGTCGGCGGTATCCTTGGTGTAGGGCAGATGGAGGGAGATATAGTCGCTGGCGGCATAGAGGGCATCCAGCTCGTCCACGATCTCCGCCACGCCCGCCAGCTGCTTGCGCAGGGCGTCGCTGAGGTAGGGATCATAGCCCAGCACCTTCATGCCCAGGGCGGCGGCGGCATTGGCCACCTTCGCGCCCACGTTGCCCAGGCCGATCAGGCCCAGGGTCTTGCCCAGGAGCTCGGGGCCCACGAAATTGGACTTGCCCTTCTCCACCAGGGCCGCCACCTCGTCCCCCTTGTCCGCGATGGTCTTGCACCATTCGATGCCGCCCACCACGTCCCGGGAGGCCAGGATCAGGGCGCAGACCGCCAGCTCCTTCACGGCGTTGGCGTTGGCGCCGGGGGTGTTGAACACCACCACGCCCTTGGCGGCGTAGTCGTCCACGGGGATATTGTTGTAGCCGGCGCCAGCCCGGGCCACGCAGAGCAGGGCCGGGTTGGGCGCATAGTCCAGCATTTTGGCGCTGCGCACCAGGATGGCGGCGGGATCGGCGGCCTCGTCGTCCTGGGTGAAATACTTGCTGTCCAGCCGGTTCAGGCCGATCTTGGCGATCGTATTCAGCGTTTTTACGGTAAACATATTCTTTCGCTCCCTTCTCAGCCCTTCTTCTCAAATTCCACCATGTAGTCCGCCAGGGCCTGGGTGCCCTCGATGGACATGGCGTTGTAGATGGAGGCGCGCATGCCGCCCACGCTGCGATGACCGTTGACATTCTCGATCCCCGCTTCCTTGGCCCCGGCGATGAAGCGCTTGTCGATCTCCGGATCGCCGGTGACGAAGGTCACGTTCATGAAGCTGCGGCTGTCCTTCCGGGCACAGCCCTTGTAGAGAGAGCTCGCGTCGATCACGTCATACAGCAGCTTGCTGCGCTGCCGCTTCCGGGCGTCCATGGCTTCGATGCCGCCCATCTTCTCCACCCACTTCATGATGAGGCCCATCATGTAGATGCTCCAGCAGGGCGGGGTGTTGTGCATGCTGTCGCCCTTCACCATGGCGGCGTAGTCCAGCATGACGGGGGTATAGGGCAGAGCGGAGCCGATGTAATTCTTATTGACGAAGACCACCGTCACGCCCGCGGGGGCCATGTTCTTCTGGGCTCCGGCAAAGACCAGGGCGTATTTGGACCAGTCCACATAGCGGGTCAGGATGTCCGAGGACATATCCGCCACCAGGGGCACCCCCGCCGGGGTCTGGGGGGTGTACTGCCACTCGGTCCCGTAGATGGTATTGTTGGCGCAGTAATAGAAGTAGGAGGCGTCCTCCCGGATCTTCAGCTCGGACTGAGCGGGGATGTAAGTATGGTTCTTCTCCTTGGAGGAGGCGGCGATGGCGATGTCGCCGTATTTTTTCGCCTCATCCGCCGCTTTGCCCGCGAAGGAGCCGGTGATGGCATAGTCCGCCTTGCCGGTGCGGGTGATGAAATTCATGGGGGCCATGGCAAACTGCAGGGTCGCGCCGCCCTGAAGGAAGAGGATCTCGAAATCCTCGGGAACCTTCATGAGCCGCCGCAGAGTGTCCTTCGTCTCTTCAAAAATCGAAAGAAAAGCCTTGCTCCGGTGACTCATCTCCATGACGGACATACCGCTGCCCCGGTAATTCATGATCTCGGCGCCGGCCTCGGCCAGCACCTCTTCGGGAATGGCGGAGGGACCCGCTGCGAAGTTGAATACGCGCTTTTCGTTCATGTTTCTGCCTTCCTTTCCGCTGGCCTGCCCGCCTGGACCTTTGGGGGGCCGGTGCAGATATTACATTGATGATTTAACGTATTATAATTACTTGGCTCAAGATTGTCAACATCTAATCTGCTTCTTTAACTGTCAATCTGCCGTTTTTTACGCCGGTGACCAGGACCTCCGCCACTTCCCCCTCCCGGCCGGGCAGGGGCTCCGTCTCGCAGTAGTTGGGGGTGTGGCCCATGCGGCTCTCGAAAAGCACCGCCTGCCGGAGCCCGATCTGGGCGCGGAGGAAGGCCTCCTCCTGCTCCCCGGCCAGGGCGATGGCCCGCCGGGCCCGCTCCTCCCGCTCCTGCTTCGGCACGCTGCCGGGCATGGAGGCGGCTTTGGTCCCCTTCCGCTCGGAATAGGGGAAGACGTGGACATGGCTGAACCGGCACTTTTCCAGAAAGCCCAGGGTGGCGCGGAACTCCTCCTCCGTCTCGCCGGGGAAGCCGGTGATGAGATCGGCGGTGACGCCGCAGTTGGGGAAATATGCCCGCAGCAGCTCCACGCTCTCAAAAAACCGCGCCGTATCGTATTTCCGCCCCATGCGCCGGAGGGTCTCGTCGCAGCCGGACTGGAGGGACAGGTGGAAATGGGGGCAAAGGCCGGGCAGGGCCGACAGGCGGCGGCAGAAATCCCCGTCCATGGCCCGGGGCTCCAGGGAGCCCAGGCGGATGCGCACCCCCGGCGCGGCGGCGGCCACCGCCTCCACCAGCTGCCCCAGGCCATATTGATAGGAAGCCAGCTCGATGCCGGTGAGGGTCAGCTCCTTCACCTCCCCGGCGGCCAAAGCGGAAGCCTTCGCCGCGGCATCCTTCAGCGGCATGCTGCGCACCGGGCCCCGGAGGAAGGGGATGATGCAGTAGGTGCAGAAGTTGACGCAGCCGTCCTCTACCTTTAAATATGCCCGGGTCCTGCCCTCCAGCCGGGCAGGGTCCAGCGCCTCGAACTTCCGGCGGCGCAGGGCTTCATCCAGGAACGTCACCACGGGGGCCTCCTCCCTGCCCAGGGCTTCCAGGGCCGCCACGAAGGGCATGCGCTCCCCGCTGCCGCCCACCAGGTCGGCTCCCACGGCGGCCGCCTGCTCCGGCTCCGCCTGGGGCCAGCAGCCGCAGACTGCCAGCTTCGCCTCCGGCCAGCGCTTTTGAAGCCGCCGGGCCGCCTGGCGGGATTTCCGGGCGCTCTCCGCCGTGACGGCGCAGCCGTTGACCACCATCACGTCCGGCTCCTCCGCCACGATCTCATGGCCCCGGGAGCGGAGGGCGGCTTCCATGGCCGCCGTCTCGAACTGATTCGTGCGGCAGCCCAGGGTATAAAAGAGGAATCTCATGGTTTTTTGTCCTTTGCTGTGGGTTCTGCCTCCCCCTTGCTCTTGCAACGGGAAGATTTTTTGATTATACTGCGGTTTATGATCGCAAGTCAATTCCAAAGGGGGAACATACCCTTGATCTATCTGGATAACGCCGCCACCACCCGCCCCTGTCCCGAGGCGGTGGAGGCCATGACCCGGGCCCTGACGGAGACCTGGGGCAACCCCTCCGCCACCCACGCGCCGGGCCGGGCCGCCCGAGCGCTGCTGGAGGAGAGCCGCAAGGCCGTCATGCAGGCGCTGAAGGCCAAAAGCGGCACCCTGATCTTCACCTCCGGGGGCACCGAGGCGGACAACCAGGCCTTGAAATGCGCCGCCCGCCAGGCCCGCCGCCGGGGTAAGCACATCATCAGCTCCGAAGTCGAGCACGAGGCGGTGCTGAATAGCCTGAAGGACCTGGCCGCCGAGGGCTGGGAGGTCACGCTCCTGAAGCCGGACGAAAGCGGGCGCATCCCCACGGAGCGGGTGGCGGAGGCCCTGCGGGAGGACACGGTGCTGGTCAGCCTCATGCTGGTGAACAACGAGACCGGCGCGGTGAACGACATTCCCGGCGTCCGGGAGCTGCTGCGCTCCCGGGGCAGCGCAGCTCTCCTCCACACCGACGCGGTGCAGGCCTTCACCAAGCTGCCCATGAACCCCGACAAGCTGGGGGCGGACCTGATCTCCCTCAGCGGCCACAAGATCGGCGGTCCAAAGGGCATCGGGGCCCTCTGGCTGCGCCAGGGGCTGAAGCTGCCGCCCCTTATCCACGGCGGCGGGCAGGAAGGGACCCTGCGCTCCGGCACGGAGCCTATGCCCGCCATCGCGGGCTTCGGCGCGGCGGCGAAAGCCGCCGCCAAGCGGGACACAGCTTCCCAGGCGGAGAAGTATGCCGCCCTTAGGCGGCTGGTGGCGGAAAGCCTGCCGGAAGCCAGCCTCATCGGCGGCACGGAGGGCGTCTGCGCCGGGCATATCTGCTGCCTGGCCTTCCCCGGCTGCCGGGCGGAGGTGCTGCAGAACTGGCTGGACAGCCAGGGCGTCTGCGTCTCCCGGGGCTCCGCCTGCGCCAAGGGCCGGAGAAGCCACGTTCTGGAGGCCATGGGGCTGCCCCCGGCGCTGATCGACGGCGCCCTGCGCGTCTCCTTCTCCCCGGAGACCACCCGGGAGGAGGCGGAGACCTTCTGCCGCCTGGTCAGGGAGGCCAGGACGCGCTTTTTCCGCTGAATCCTCCTATATGGGCTTTCCTAATTTATAACGCTGAATCGCCGTAGTTTTGTGTATTTTATCACTTGCATCTTGGGAAAACCCATGCTAACATAGAAAAATAATTCACACGAATCCACAATAAACAGATAAGGGTGATCCGTTATGATGAATATGGCGATCCTGGGCTTCGGCACCGTAGGCAGCGGCGTGGCAAAGGTACTGACGGAAAACGCAGCGGAGGTCGCTGCCGGCGCCGGTGAAGAGGTCCGCCTCAAGTATATCGTGGACGTGCGGGACATGCCCGACAGTCCCTTCGCCCCCCTGATGGTCAAGGATTTCTCCATCGTGGAGCAGGACCCGGAGGTGGGCGTGGTGGTGGAGACCATCGGCGGCTGCGGCGTGGCCCTGACCTTCACCCGGCGGGCCCTGGCGGCGGGCAAGCACGTGGTCACCTCCAACAAGCAGCTGGTGGCGGAGCACGGCGTGGAGCTGCTGGCCCTGGCCAAGGAGAAGGGCGTCAACTACTTCTTCGAGGCCAGCGTGGGCGGCGGCATCCCCCTGCTGCGCCCCCTGTTCAACGACCTCTCCGCCAACAAGATCCTGGCCATCAAGGGGATCGTCAACGGCACCACCAATTATATCCTCACCGCCATGGAGCAGAGCGGCACGGAGCTGGACGAGGCCCTGAAGGAGGCCCAGGCCCTGGGCTACGCGGAGCTGAATCCCGACAGCGACCTGGACGGGACGGACGCCGTGCGCAAGGCCTGCATCCTGGCGGACCTGGCCTGGGGCCGGGAGCTGAAGCCGGACCTGGTGCCGGTGGAGGGCATCCGCAACGTGGCGCTGCAGGACATCCGCAACGCCGCTTCCGCAGGCGGCGCCATCAAGCTGCTCTGCCGCCTCCAGCGGGATGAAAGCGGCAAGGCCTATGTGTGGGTCGCCCCCCATTTCGTCCCCGCCTCCAGCATGCTGGCCCATGTGGACTCGGCCTACAACGCCGTCATCATCACCGGCAACGCCGTGGGCGACACCCTGTTCTACGGGACGGGCGCCGGCAGCATCCCCACCGCCAGCGCGGTGGTGGGCGACGTGGTGGACGCCGTGCGGCACAAGAACGCCCCCCGGGGCATAGGCTGGTCTGACGCGCCGCTGGCCCTGGGCGATCCGGAGACCCTCCCCTCCCGCTGGTATATCCGCAGCGGGGAAAAGTGGTCCATCACGGACGCAGTGACGGCGGATAAGCTGCCCGCCGCCCAGGTCCGCTACCGCGTCCTCGACTGACCCTTGATTGAGTGAATATAAGGCGGGATAATTCATGCTGATCGTACAGAAATTCGGCGGTTCCTCCGTGGCGGACGCGGAAAAGCTCCGGCGCGTCGCGGGGATCATCGCAGATACAAAGAAGGCGGGCAACGACGTGGTGGTGGTCCTTTCCGCCCAGGGCGACACCACCGACGACCTGATCGCCAAGGCCCGGGAGCTCTCCCCCGATCCCAACAAGCGGGAGATGGACATGCTTATGTCCGCCGGGGAGCAGATCTCCATTTCCCTCTGCGCCATCGCCCTGCAGGAGCTGGGGGTCCCCTCCATCTCCCTTCTGGGCTGGCAGGTGGGGATGAAAACCAATTCCGACTACGGCAACGCCCGGATCAAGACCGTGGATCAGGAGCGCATCCAGCGGGAGCTGGATCAGGGCCGGGTGGTCCTGGTGGCCGGCTTCCAGGGCATCAACAAGCACGAGGACATGACCACCCTGGGACGGGGCGGCAGCGACACCACCGCCGTGGCCATCGCGGCGAAGATGCACGCGGACCTCTGCCAGATCTATACCGACGTGGAAGGCGTCTACACCGCCGATCCCCGGCTCGTCCCCACGGCGAAGAAGCTCAAGGAGATCACCTATGACGAGATGCTGGAGCTGGCATCCATGGGCGCCCAGGTGCTGCACAACCGCAGCGTGGAGCTGGCAAAGCGCTACGGCGTACCCATGGAGGTGCTCAGCAGCTATGTCCGCAAGCCCGGCACGATAGTGAAGGAGGTCACGAAAGGTATGGAAGAAACCAAGATCAGCGGCATCGCCCGGGACGACAAGATCGCCCGCATCGCCCTGGTGGGGCTGAAGGATGAGCCCGGCATCGCCTACAAGGTCTTCCGGGTGCTGGCCAGGGAAAAGATCAACGTGGACCTGATCCTTCAGTCCATCGGGCGCGGCAACACCAAGGACATCAGCTTCACCATCCCCAAGTCCGAGCTGGAGCATGCCGGCAGGGCCCACTCCGCCGAGCAGGACGCCATCGGCTTCGAGCATATCAACGTCACCGACAAGATCTGCAAGCTCAGCGTGGTAGGCGCGGGGATGATCAACCGGCCCGGCGTGGCCTCCCTCATGTTCGAGGCTCTGGCCGCCGCCCAGGTGAACATCCACATGATCTCCACCAGCGAGATCAAGATCTCCGTCCTGATCGACCAGGAGGCCGCCGACGTGGCCATGCGGGCCGTGCACAAGAAGTTCTTCGAAGAGTGACCTGCTTTGCCGCCTTCACCGGGCCGCGCTCTGCGGCCCGGCTGTTTTTTGGTCGAACTGACGAATTTTCCCGGGATTTTTGGTGATTTTTGCGATGCTTCGTTACAATTTCCTCTTGCTTTTCCCGTCACTTTGTAATAAAATGTAACCAATTTCAGCGAAGGCTGTGATCTAGGCGGAACCGGAATGAAATCTGGCAGACCCATTTGCAGAATACTGAAGAGCGCTGCGGCGATCCTTTTTGCCGCGGTTATTTTGCTGCCCGTCCTCTCCGCAGGCGCGGAGTATCTCTCTCCGGACAAGGCCGCCCCCATGACGGGCCGGCGCAGCTTCGACCTCATCGGCTCCTCCGGGCTGTTTGAGTCGGAAGTCACCCTTTCCCTGGAGGAGGTCAAGGCCCGGAAGGACGACAGCGAGGAATATTTCCCCCATGTCTGGCCCGTCCGTTTCAGCGACCACGGGTACATAAGCTCCTATTTCGGGCTCCGCATCGACCCGGTCACCGGGGAGGGCAGCCAGTTCCACAGCGCCATCGACCTGGCGGACAAGCCCGGCACGAAGATCCATGCCGCCGCCTCCGGCGTCGTGGTGGAAGCCTATGATTCCGAGGGCTACGGGCTGAATATCCTCATCGACCACGGCAACGGCTACCAGACCCGCTATTCCCACTGCAACAGCATGCTGGTTGCGGAGGGGGACGAGGTGAGCCAGGGGCAGGTCATCGCCACCATGGGCGCCACAGGCCGGGCCACCGGCGTGCATCTGGATTTCCGCGTTTATCTGGACGGGGTCGCCATCGACCCCCTGACGGTGCTGGACGAGCAGTAAAACAGAATCACGGAACAAAAAGAGCGGATGATTTTATGCAATTTATCGAAATCCGCTCTTGTAATTTGTTTATTATTGTGCTAAACTGCATCTATAAGCTATGAGCGCCCTGTTTCACAGTAAGTTTGGAGGTTTTTCGATCATGGAAATGGATGCGAAAAGAGCCGGTATCCTGAAAAAACTCAACATAACTCATTATGCCATCATTGTTGTGGTGGTCCTGATTTTCCTGCAGTGGTTCATGCCCTATTTCCGCTATGAGCCCACCGGCAAGAAAGATACCAAGCAGCAGACCAGCATGTGGGGCGAGATCCTGTTCGGTTACAACTTCAAGCAGCTGGACAGCTACATGGGCGACGTGCTCAATGCCGAGAACCCCGACCTGAAGTTCAAGAACATCACCCTGCGTCAGCTGGGCGCGCCCGTGCTGATGATGATCTGCGGCATCATCATTCTCTGCACCATGGGAAAGAAGGGCATCGCCACAAATGTATTCCCGCTCATCATGGGCATATGCGGGGTGAAGGGCTATTTCTTCGGAAACCTGATCCCCCGTTTCTGCAATGTTCCGGCCAGCAAGATCATCGGCGGCATCCTCGCCATCCTCATGCTGGTAGTCACCATTGCGAACATCGTGCTCTGCGTCGCTGAGATCAAGTCCCGGCCCGCCGACTACTATCTGCCCACCCTCGGCTAAGATGCAACGGATTGGCAGGCTGCAAAATCCGAAAGGATTTTGCAGCCTGTTTCTTTAGGGCAACATTTGTTGCCCGGGCCGTCCACTATCCTGATCCCGGAGGAAACCATGAGGAGCAAGAGAACCTTTGCCTTCCTGCTTTGCCTTGTTCTGGCGCTGGGCCTGTGCGGCGGCTGCCAGCTTTTTTCCGCAGCCCCCTCCCCTACTCCCACCGCCGCTCCCGCAACGCCGCCCCCCACCCCGGAACCGCCTCCGCCCACGGAAGCGCCGAGGCCGGATTACCATACCCTGAATCTTTCCACGGAATCCATGCCCGCCTGCTGGAACGTGCATAACTGGCAGTCGGAGACGGATTATCTCCTTTCCAGCCTCCTCACCGCGCCGCTGGTGGAGATCGGCCTGGCGGAGGGCGAGGACGGCCTGCCGAGGGACAGCTGGATCTTCACCATGGCGGAAAGCGTGGAGGATGTGACCGAGGGCTGGGCGGACGCTGAAGCCTGGGGCATCGGGCCGGAGGAACGGGGCCGCGTCTGGCGCATCCGCCTCCGTCAGGGCGTCTGCTGGGACGACGGGGAGGCGACCCCCGTCACGGCGGACAGCTATATCTATTCCATGCGGCAGCTCCTCTCCCCCGAGATGGACAACTTCCGCAGCGCCGCCTTCTGCTCCGGCAGCGGGGAGCTGTTGGGCGCCGACGCCTACCGTCATTCCGGCGCGGACGTCTGGGAGGAAAACGCCCTCCCCGGCGGCGGCTTCACCTATCCGGCGGAGGACTGGAACTATGAAAGCGGGATCTGCCGCGCCCCGGACGGGACGGAGCTCTATTTCTCCCTCCGCTCGCCCCTGGCGGTCTGGCTGGGGGGCAGCAGCCTGGAGGACTATTACCGGGCGGGCTACGTGCCGGAGGAAGTCTATTCCGGCCTTTCCGCCCTGACGGACGAGGAGGGCTATGTGCCCGTGACCCGGGAGAGTGCGGACCTGCTCTATTCCTTCACCGGCAGCAAGGAGTGGGGCCAGGAGACCCGGGAGGACCTGGCCTATTATACCGCTTTCCCCCGGACCTGGCCCGCCGTGGGCTGGGACAGCGTGGGCCTCTTGAAAGAGGACGACTACACGCTCCTCTACATATGCGCCGGGGAGACGGCGCAATTCGACCTGCTCTACACCCTCACCACCCCCTGGCTGGTTTACGAGCCCCTCTATGAAGGCGGCAAATTCGACTTTAACGGCCTTCTCTACACCGACTACGGCACCGGTCCGGAGACCAGCATCAGCTGCGGGCCCTACCGGCTGACGGAGATGGGCGAGCGCAGCCTGACCCTGGAAAAGAACGAAGCCTGGTGCAGCCTCTGCGCCCCGGGCTGCTATGAGACGGACCGGGTGATCCTGGACCTGCTGAGCCGCAGCGAAGCGGAAAAGCGTTTCCGGGAAGGGTCCCTGGACCTGCTCCTTCCCTCTGCGGATGGCTCTGCGCCGAATACCGGGGACGCCAGGGTCCTGTACCTGGACGACGCCTATACCTATCGTTTCTTCCTGGTCACGGACCGGGAAGCCCTGGAAAAGCTGCAGCTGGCGGTTTCCGCCTCCCTGGGCAAACCCATCAACAAGACCTGCCTGTCGAACGACGCCTTCCGGGAGGCCCTCTCCTGCGCCATTGACCGGGAAGCCTTCGCCGCTGCGGGGGACGACGCCTGCCGGGCGCAGCTGGGCATCGTCAGCAGCCTCTATCTTTACGACGTGACCCATGATCTCAGCTCCCGCTACCGCAGCAGCCTCTGGGGCATGACCGCGGTGTGCAACGCCTACGGGGCCAGGTTCTCCGGGCCGGAGGACCTGCCCGGCGCGTATGAAGCCTGCACCGGCTGCGACCCGGACCGGGCCCGCTACCTTTTCCAGCTGGCCTGCGAACAGATGACGGAGGCCGGGCTCTGGACGGAGGATATGACCATCCTGCTGGACTGCGCCGTTTCCGCCGGGGAACTGACGGAAGCCAGGCAGAAGCAGAACGAAGCTCTGCAGCAGATGCTGGACGACGCCACGGAGGGCACCGGCTTCGAGGGGAAGCTGCGCATCCGCTTCTGCACCAGCGAGGACCGGTACAGCGCCGTGGCTTCCGGCGAGATCGAGATGGGCTACGGAGCCTGGGGCGGGGCCGCCTTCGACCCCTACGGGCTGATGCAGTGCTACTGCGACCCCGATTTCAACACCATCCAGGAGGGCTGCGGCTTCGACCCGGAACAAAAGCTGCTGACGCTGCTGATGGAGGAGGAGCCGGTCACCCGGACCTACGCCGAATGGTGCAGAGAGCTGCTCCCCGGCGGGGAATACGCTTCCGACCCCCAGCGCCGGGTGGAGATCCTCTCCCTTCTGGAAGAGGCGCTGCTGAAGGAAAGGCGGTTCATCGTCCTCGCCTCCGGCGCGCGGGAGATGTTCCTCTCCCCCAAGGTGGAACCGGGCAGCGAGGATTACAGCATCCTCAGCTTCTTCGGGGGCATCCGCTCCCTGAAATACCGCTATGACGACGCCCAATGGGCGATGCGCGACTGAACCATCCAGCCATTCTTCCCGGCAGTCGCAAGGCTGCCGGGATTTCTCTCTCATGCAGAAAGGAATCCTCATGAAACACTTACCCGGAAAACGCCTCGCCGCCCTGCTGATCGCGGCAGCCATCCTTCTGGCCCTTCCTCTGACCGCCTGCGGCCGGGGGAAACCGGTCCCCACGGCGGCGCCTGCTCCGACTCCCATGCCCACGGCGACGCCGGAACCCCTGACCTATACCTTCAACCGGGCCGTCAGCGTCTTCCCCGCTGACTGGAACCCCCACAGCTACGCCACCTCCGCCGACGCGGAGCTGCTGAGCTATCTCAGCGCCGGGCTCTACGCCTTCGGGCTGAACAAAAACGGGGACGGCTTCCGCCTCGATCCCTGCATGGCTGCCGGGGCCCCGGTGGACATCACCGGGGAGCTGACGGGCTCCTTCGGCCTGGAGGAGGGGGATACCCGCCGTGCCTATGCCATCCCCCTGCGCCATGACCTGTGCTGGGACGACGGCACCGGCATCACCGCAGCGGATTTCGTCCGCTCCGCCATGCGGCTGCTGGACCCCAAGGCGGCCCATCCCCACGGGGACCTGCTCTGCCAGGGGGACCTGGTGGTGGCGGGGGCTGCCCGGTATCGGGATCAGGCCCAGCCCATCCACCTGGAAAACGCCGTGAACGCCCGCTATACCATGGAGGACCTGAGCCTGAACGAGGAGGGCGTGTACTGCACGCCGGAGGGCCAGACCGTCGCTCTGGCTCTGGACTATCCCCTGGAATACCTGCTCTACGGGGACACCCTGCGTTTCTATGTGGAGACCTACGGGGACAAGTGCTTCGACCTGCGCACCTGGGATTCCCTCCTCCACCGCATGGACAAGGACGGGCTTGTGACCCTCACCGAGGAGAGTTATCTGCTTTTTGAAGGCCTGGTCACCGGCAACCCCATGTGGGGGGACAGCACGGAGAGCATCCCGGATTACTTCGTCTACCATGCCCCCGCCCCCAGCGTCAGCTGGGACGAGGTGGGCATCTTCGCCCGGGGCGACTATGAACTGGTGCTGGTGCTGGAACAGCCTCTCGGCGGCTTCGACCTGCTCTATGCCCTCACCGACTGCTGGCTGGTAAAGACGGACCTTTACGACGCCTGCACCGTGGAGGTGAACGGGCGCTACGTCAACATCTACGGCACCACCGTGGAGACCACCGCCAGCTGCGGGCCTTATGTCCTGGCCGACTTCCAGCCCGACGGCTTCTGCTATCTCACCCGGAACCCCCGCTACTTCGGCCTGGAAGCGGAGGAGGGGCGGAGCGTCTATCAGACCACGGACATCGTGCTGGAATACATCCCCGACGACGGGGAACGCCTGGCCCGCTTCCGCGCGGGGCTGCTGGACAGCTGCCTGCCGGGGGACGGGGAGCTGGACGACCTCGCGGAAACCGGCTGCTGCCGCTCCATTCCCGGGGACACCAGCTATCTGATGGTCTTCAATCCGGACCTGGACGCCCTCGCCCAGCGGCAGGAGGAGGCCGGAGAGAACATCAACAAGACCATCCTCACCCTGCCGGACTTCCGACAGGCCATGAGCCTGGCCCTGGACCGGGACGCCTTCTGCAAGGCCCTCTCCCCCGTCAACCGGCCCGCGCTCACCCTCTTCACCTCCCTCATCATCGCCGACCTCTCCAGCGGCATACCCTACCGCGCCACGGAGCAGGGGCGGGGCGTGGTCTCCGCCGTCTGGGGCGAGAGCGCCGGGACCCGGGGCTATGACCCGGAAAGGGCCAAAGAGCTCTTTGACAAAGCCTGGGCGCAGGCCCTGGAGGCCGGGCTGGCGGGCGAGGGGGACAAGGTGGAGATCTGCATTGGCCTGCCCAACTCCTCGGACTATTATCTGCAGGGCTTCGAGCTGCTGAAGGAGCAGTTCAAGGAGGCGGCGGAGGATACGGCGCTGGAGGGGAAGCTGCGCTTCACCCGCCTGGAGGACCTGGGGAACGACTGCTACGACGCCCTGAAGGAGAACCGGGTGGATATGCTCTTCGGCGTGGGCTGGGCAGGCAGCCCGCTGGACCCCCACGGTCTCATGGAAGCCTATCTCAGCGACGCTTACCGCTATGACCCGGCCTGGGACGTCAACACCGTGCGCCTCACCGTGGCCATCCACGGGGAGGGCTACACCGCCTCCCTCACGGACTGGTATGAGATCATGTGCGGCGGCACATGCAGCGTCACCGGGCCCGACGGGTCGGCCCTGGATTTCAGCTGCGGCGCGGAGGGGAACCCCGGCACCCGCCTGGACATCCTGGCGGCGCTGGAAACCGCCGTCCTTAATAACTACGACGTGATCCCCATGAGCGAGGGGCAGACGACCCAGCTCTGGGGCGGGCAGGTCCGCTGCGCCCTGGACGAATATGTTTTCGGCCTGGGCTTCGGCGGGGTGAAATACCTCACCTATACCTGTTCCGACCGGGAGTGGGCGGAGCAGACCGCCGCCGGAAGCGCGGCAAACTTAGGCTAGGGCGGGATACGGCAGGATGCGGGAAGCCGAAGATATTCGGTTTCCCGCATTATTTGTATAGAATGATCGATCCATTCACGATAATTTCAAAAATCACTTGATTATTCCCGCAAAGCATGCTTTAAATAGATAAAGAAAGGAGCGTGGGTCAAAAAGATGAACAACCAACGCGAAAGACTGGGCAGCCGCCTGGGCTTCATCCTGCTGAGCGCAGGCTGCGCCATCGGCTGCGGCAACGTCTGGAAATTCCCGTGGATGACCGGCCAGTTCGGCGGAGGCGGCTTTGTGCTGGTCTATGTCCTCTGCCTTATCCTGCTGGGCCTCCCCGCCATGGTCATGGAATTCGCCATGGGCCGCGCCTCCCAGGCGAGCCCGGTGCGGATGTATCAGAAGCTGGAAAAGCCCGGCCAGAAATGGCACATCCACGGCTATCTGGCTCTGCTGGGCAACGTGGCCCTGATGGCCTTTTACAGCGTGGTCACGGGCTGGATGATCTATTATTTCGTGAAGTTCCTCATCGGCCAGAGCGCCAACCTGGGCTTCGTGGGCATGATCACCAACGGCGGCGTCAACGTGGTTTACCTCCTCATCGCCGTGGTGCTGGGCTTCCTGGTGCTGAGCTTCAACCTCCAGGGCGGCCTGGAGCGGGTGACGAAATACCTCATGGTGGCCCTCTTTATCCTGATGCTGGTCCTGGCCATCCACAGCGGCACCCTCAGCGGGGCCAAGGAAGGCCTCCGCTTCTATCTGATCCCCGACTTCAAGAAGATCGACGGCAGCGTGATCGTGGGCGCCATGAACCAGGCCTTCTTCACCCTGAGCCTGGGCATCGGCTCCATGGCCATCTTCGGCAGCTACATCGGCAAGGAGCGGTCCCTCCTGGGCGAGAGCGTGAACGTCATCATCCTGGACACCCTGGTGGCCATCATCGCCGGCTTCATCATGTTCCCCGCCTGCTTCACCTACGGCATCGAAGTCAACGCGGGCCCCTCCCTCCTCTTCGACACCATGGCCACTGTGTTCAACAACATGGCCGGCGGCCGGGTATGGGGCACGCTGTTCTTCCTCTTCATGGTCTTTGCCGCCTTCTCCACGGAGCTGGCCGTGTTCGAGAACATCCTGGCCTGCGTCCGGGAAATGACCGGCTGGAGCCGCCCCAAGGGCTGCGTCGTCTGCGGCGCCGGCATCTTCCTCCTGGCCCTCACCACCGCCCTGGGATACAGCGCCTTCCACTTCCAGCCCTTCGCGGAAGGCTCCGCCTGGCTGGACTTCTGGGATTTCATCGTCAGCACCAACCTGCTGCCCATCGGCGCTTTCGTCTTCTCGGTCTTCTGCTGCTTCAAGTTCGGCTGGGGCTGGGACAACTTCATCGCCGAGGCCAACGCCGGCAAGGGCCTGAAGGTGCGCAGCTGGATGAAGCCCATCTTCAAATACTTCGTCCCCATCTGCGTCCTGGCCCTGTATGTCTACGGCCTGGTTACGTTCAAGTGGAGATAAACGCAAGCTAACAGACACAAATCCGGCGGATGCGAGCTGCATCCGCCGGATTTTCAATACTCTCAGAACAGGAGGATGGGCTTGATGGCCTTGCCGCTGCGGGCGTCCTCCATGGCCTTGTGGATATCCTCAAAGGGATAATAGGTCGCCAGCTTGTCCACGGGGAACTTCCCCTCCTTGAAGAACTGCACCAGCTGCGGGATGAAGATGGGGGGATTGGAGGCCCCCTCCACGGTGCCCGCAAAGGAGATGCAGGGGCCCACGAAGAGCATGGTGGTGTCGATCTCCACCGGACCGCTGACGAAGGAGACCAGGACGGCCAGGCCCTCCTTCTTCACGGACTGGAGCATCTGCTTCACCAGGGCGGGGACGCCGGAGGCTTCCAGGGCGAAGGAAGCGCCCTTGCCGCCGGTGAGACGCTTGACCTCCTCCGAGATGTCCGCAACCTCTTTGCCGTTGATGACGTTCGTAGCGCCACATTCCAGGGCCAGCTCCAGGCGGGAGGGCACGATGTCCACGCCGATGACGGTGCTGCAGCCCGCCAGCTTCCCGGCCATGATGGCGCTGATGCCCACCGCGCCGCAGCCGAATACCACCAGGCTGTCCCCGGGCTTGGGCGCCATCTTGTTCAGCACCGCGCCCGCGCCGGTCTGGGCCCCGCAGGCCAGAGAGCAGAGGGATTTCAGCTCCACCTCCGGGTCCACCTTGACGGCGTTGCGCTCCGCAATGATGCAGTGGTCGGCAAAGGAGCCCTGGCCGAAGAGGGAGCCCACCTTCGTTCCTTCCGCGTCGGTGATGCGCTTTTCCCCGTCGGCATAGAAGCCGCTGAAGAAGAGGGCGGTACTGTCGTCGCAGGCATAGGGATGGCCCCGGAGGCAGGATTCACAGTGGCCGCAGGAGGGGAAGGACATGATCACATGGTCCCCCGGAGCCAGGGAGTGGACCCCTTCGCCCACCTGCTCCACGACGCCCACGCCCTCATGGCCCAGGACCATGGGCAGGGTGGTGGGCACTTCCAGATTCAGGGTGGTAAAGTCCGTATGGCAAATGCCGCTGGCCACCATTTTGACCAGGACTTCCCCGGCCCGAGGCGCGCCCAGCTCCAATTCTTCGATGGTCACTTTGCCCTTTTCCCGGGCCAGGGCAGCTTTGATCTTCATATTCCTCTCTCCTTTTCCTTATGGCTGCAGCTTTTCTTCGTCCATGGTGCGCTTGGCATAATACGTGGGGTTCATGGACACGGAGAAGTGGAGGATGGGCCTCCGCAGCTCCAGGATGCTCAGGGGCAGGTGCTTCATGCCCGCGGGCATGAAGATGATGGAGCTCTTGGTGAGCCGGTGCAGCTCCCCGTTGATGCCGATCTCGATCACGCCGCCCAGGTCATACTTGTCCTCCGGGTCGGAGCCCAGGAACCCCACCAGCTCGTCAAAGTCATGGACATGCTCCTCATGATAGGGCAGGGGCCGGAAATCCGGGGCGTTGACATACCAGGTGGTGTTCATCTGGAAGGCGCCGGGCACCATATTGGAATCCATGTAGAGGATGCGCCGCCCCCACTTTTTATAGACTTCATTGAAGGGATTGTCGCCGGTGAACATGGGAGAAAGCTCCTGCACGATCTGTCCGCCGTACTGTCCCTCGGTATTCATGACGAAATCTGCCATTTTCTCCTTCCTTTCCCCATGATGTCAACCGTAAACGTCGCCGCTGCTCGCCAGGGACATGGTCCATCTTGCGTCTTCCACGCTGTAATAGACATAGGCATAATCATAAAAGCTGCCATCCTCATTGAAGAGGGCGTAGCAGCGGTAATCCCCGCCGCCCTCCGCCGGCTGCCAGGCGCCCCGGATGGAAAGCTCCTCTCCTGTCTCCTCATCCACACCGTAGCCGTACCAGTTCCCGTCCTCGGCCACGCTGTAATGATGGATACTGCTTCCGCCTTCGTGATGATACCACTCCCCGCCCTCCAGGCGGTTTGTGTTGATGGCATATATGTCCTCCATCACGAAGGGCTGGGGCATGCCGCCGTCGGCAAATTCCAGGATCAGGCAATTATCATTGGCATAATAGGCATTGGCAAACAGCCGCTCCTCCCCCGTCTCCTCGTCGCCCACCATGAGCATGAGTCCGCCCTCCGCTTCGTCGGCCCGGCCCATGACCATGTATTCCATGCTTTCGTCGTTGGCGGGATAGTAATAGAATGCGCCGATCTCGCTGATGATGAGTTCCATATCCCAGACGTCATGATAGGTGCCCACGGAGAAGGCCAGGCTGCCGGGGACAGGGAGACATTCGCTCCCCAGGGTGGGGATGTCCGCCGGGGTGACGGGCAGCAGCATCGCCCCGTCCCAAAGCAGGCTCTCCCCGAAGTCCTGATCGCCTTCCCGGCAAATAAGGCTGCCGTCCGCCTGCTTTTCACAGTACAGCTCATACATATTCGGCTGGGAGCTCATACCCAGGCCGACGAGGATCATGCAGACGTCCATGGTGCCGTCCTCCAGCCGGGAAGCGGCATAGCTGCCCCGCCAGAGCGTGACCACCTCGGTGCCCGTCTTCAGATAATACTGCACCAGGCCCTCGGGGGTGAACTCGATAAAGGGGGCCCAGTCCGCATCCCCCAGGAGCCGCCAGAGACCGGTGAGCTCCCCGTCGGGGGCCGCCCCCTTGGGGACCGACTCCGCCAGGGCTTCGGCATAGTCCCGGTAGCAGAAGGAATCTATGTGGCCGGGCTCTTCCTTCATGCGGACATAGGGAATGTCGGCGATCAGCATGCTGTCGCCGCTCTGATGGTCGAAATCGGTGAAGGTCACACCCTCCTCCGTGAGGACCATGCGGAGATTGGCGGGGATGCCCCGGGACCAATGCTCCCCCAGGTTGGACTGGATGCTGAAGGACTGGACGTTCACCCACATGCTGTCGGCAGTGACGGAGCCAAAGCCCTCCTCCCCATCCGCGGGGAAGAACTCCATGGCGGCGAAGCCCCATTCGGAGGTGAAGCCATAGAGATTGTCCCCCACGGCGTAGAGGTCCAGCTGGAACTCCGGTTCGTCCTCCTCATAGTCGTTCGCCATCACATAATGGCCCTCCGCCCTCGCGGCGAAGGAATCCGGGTCCTTGAGGGCATACCCTGCCGGGCCGACGGGATAGTCGGTCTGGACCGGCGAGGGCTCCTCCGTGGGCTCGGGGGTCGGTTCGGGTGTGGGTTCCGGAGTGGGGTCCGGTGTTGGCTCGGGAGTGGGCTGCGCCGTGGTCTGGGGCGTCGGCTGGGCCGTCGCCGCAGGGACCTCCGTGGGCTGGGCCGTGGGCGCAGCCGTGGGGTCGGGCACCTTTTGCAGCTGGCAGGCGGAGGCGCCCACCAGCAGAGCCAGGGCCAGAAGGAGCAGAAGGATACGTTTCATAAGCCGCCTCCTTGATTATCGGTTTTGCAGATTAAATCAGTTTATTATACCGCCGCACCGCTCCCAGGTCAAATAAAAAGAACGCCGCTCGTTGGGGTATACCCCGCAAAGAAGCGAAGAGAGGCGCGGGCCAAGCTGAACAGCCCCATTAAAAACGGACAATAGCAAAAAGAGACCTCCTATTGTAGAATAAAAACTGCAATAGGAGGTTTTGCTATAAACAATATTCGGGACAGGGCAATGGAGATCGTGAATCACGATCTGATTTACGCATAAGGTACCGGGTGGCGGGGAGCGATCCCCGCCGTTGCTGTTAGAGAGGTATTGCGCCACATGCTATAATACACTCACATTGGTATAAATTATCCTGCCATAATAACCCTGCATTTCAATGTGACGAATCCCCCGGTTTTCCGGTCTATATAGGTGAAAGGCCTTATCACGGGAGAAAGGAGCACGGCATGGAAGATAATCAGATCGTAGATTTGTACTGGGCGCGCTCTGAAAAAGCCATATCGGAAACAGCTAACAAGTACGGGCACTATTGTTATTCTATTGCATATAACATTCTACATAGTAGCGAAGACAGCGAAGAATGCGTAAACGACACATATCTGAATGCATGGAATGCCATGCCAGATCAGCGGCCGGGCAAACTGCGCGCTTTTCTCGGCAGGATCACACGCAATCTGTCATTGAAAAGATGGGAAAAATATACAGCAGAAAAGCGCGGCGCAGGCTATGTCCCGCTGGTGCTTGATGAATTGCAGGAATGTGTTCCCGCTACAGACAGCACCGATCAGATCGTTGATGATCTTGTGCTGGCAGACCTGCTAAACCGCTTCCTCGCATCTCTAAATGTGGAAAAAAGAAGAATCTTTATGCGTCGGTATTGGTATCTAAGCAGCGTCTCGGAAATCGCAGCAGATTATGCAGTTTCTGAAAGCAAGGTAAAAATGTCGCTGCTCCGTTCCAGAAATGAATTGAAGCAGATGCTTGAGAAAGAAGGTATCGAATTATGAAAGAGATGCGCATTTTGAACGCCCTCGAACAGGTAGACGAAAAATACATTGAAGATGCTGCATCAGCAAAACAAAACTCCAAGAAACCCGTTTGGGTTAGATGGGTCGCTATTGCTGCGTGCTTATGTTTAGCCGTTGGGATTGCCATACCTCGACTTATAGATGTGTTTCAGAATAAGGGCGGAACTCCTTCTCAGACATATGATGGTCCAGATTCTCTTGTACAGGAGATTTCTGCTCTTGAGTTCAACGGAGCCTATTATGAGGCAACAGATATCCCGGAGGCGCTTGAACGGTATGGGCTTCCGACTGTTATTACAGATAATATGGCAGGGAAACATCTCTCTTATCTTGAACCGAACGGCGGTGCCGGATATAAAGAATCTGCGACAGAAACAGATATCGAATTGTTAGAATATGTTCCCGCTACGTGCAGAGGTGTTTATGTCATTAGGGATGGTAGCAAATACTTAGCCGCCCTGTTTTGCAACATTCTCTCGTTTGATGATAATACCAGTACTGGAATGGAAACGTTGTACGGGTTTTACGGAATTGAAAGCCCCGACGATATCGTTTCGATCACGGAGGTTGATTGGAAACGGGATAAAGCTGTTGGAAATGCAGTCACGGAAAAAAGTGAAATAGCAGCGTTCTATAATCTCAGCAGCTCGCTGCCAAGCTATGGGAATGATGATTTTCAGAAAATCGTCTTTGACAGTATTCCGGAAGATCAGCAGGTCAAAACTCATACTGATTTTGCGAATGATCTGAGGATGATTAGAATCGAAACAAAAGATGGCCTGCGGTTTTATATCGAAATCCATCCGTCATTTGGATGGATATACGGAAACGGCACGTTGTCATATTATCAGATCGATGCTCAGCTGGCAAGCTGGATCACTGGAAACCTTGATAAATAAGCATCTCGCCCTGCAAGGCTCAAACTTGCAGGGCATTTCTATGTATGCACCGCAGGGCCATCCTGCGGTGTATTTTTCTGTCTTAGCGTCCTCTGTCATAATCGTGGCTGCGGGGTCGGGTCTGCTGCCGCCTTGCATCGTTCCTCCGCTTGGCCTCCTCCAATATCACAGTAGAAAGAGACGAAATGCCTCTTGCATCAACTATCAGGTTTGTGCAAGGGGTGTATTTCGCTCTCAGACGGCGAGACCTGTTACGATTAAGAGATTCCCTCATTTTAATTCGCAAGGGCAGAAACAAGGGAAAACGGAGCTTTTTTTGCAGTAGACTTGCGGGAAATGTAGGAGAATCAAGAGTTTTCAGAGTTTTTCTCAGACAAATGAGAATTTATCGACGTATCAAAATGTCTTTCATATACTGCGTTCGCCTCTCCAGTTCCATCAGTTTCTCTGGGTGTATTACAAGACAAAAGGGTACAAAAAAAGCCTCATGCCGTAACGTGAGTTACAGCACAAGGCTTCTTGGTTTGCTATGTTAGTTTCGGTCCGTTAGTCGCTCAAAGTTTTTTGTAAATCGCAGCAACATTGGGAACGTCATTCGACAACCGCTGTATCACTCCCACTCAATTGTGCCAGTAGGCTTTGGCGTAAGATCATAAAGTACACGATTGACACCAGGAACTTCACTGGTAATACGGCGTGTAATTTCATGAAGAACAGGATAAGGGATTTCCTCAATTGTTGCAGTCATCGCATCGCGGGTATTCACAGCACGAATGATTACGGGCCACTCGAAAGAACGCTGATCATTCTTTACGCCAGTAGATTTAAAGTCGGGTACAATCGTGAAGTACTGCCAGACTTTACCTGCCAGTCCATTCTTCTCAAATTCTTCGCGAAGGATTGCATCAGACTCACGAAGAGCCTCCAGACGATCCCGTGTAATGGCGCCGGTGCAGCGAACGCCAAGGCCAGGGCCCGGGAACGGCTGACGGTAAACCATGTTGTCGGGCAGACCCAGCTCCTTACCTACCACGCGGACCTCGTCCTTAAACAGCAACTTGATAGGCTCAACCAGCTCAAACTTCAAATCCTCAGGCAGACCGCCTACATTGTGATGACTCTTTACGGGACCCGACTCAACGATATCGGGATAAATGGTACCCTGGGCCAAAAATGAAATGCCCTCAAGTTTACGTGCCTCCTCCTCAAACACGCGGATAAACTCAGCGCCTATGATCTTGCGCTTCTGCTCCGGATCGGCCACACCTGCCAGTTTATCTAAAAATCTGTCAGTTGCATCCACATAAACCAGATTAGCGTTCAGCTCATCGCGGAAAACGCGTACCACCTGCTCCGGCTCACCCTTACGCAGCAAACCGTGGTTAACATGCACTGATACAAGCTGTTTGCCAACCGCCTTGATCAGCAAGGCAGCCACAACCGATGAATCCACACCGCCTGACAGAGCCAGCAGCACCTTCTTATCACCAATCTGAGCCCTGAGTTCCTTAACCTGTTCGTCAATAAATTTCTTAGCCAATGCCGGAGTCGTGATGCGCTCCATATCGGCCGGACGTACATTTCCCTGTGTCATAATCTTTTAAAAATCAATATCTGAAATACAAAATCTCTCTCTTTGAAGCGTTAAGGATAGCCTCCTCGATGCCGGGCTTATAGGTCTCCTCCACGCGTGCCACCCAGTTGTGCTGATCGTCATAATCATACTGCGGATATTTCTCCACCGTAAACTCCGCATCACCGTTGTAACGTATCTTGCGCAGTATCAGGTCATGATTGGTATTATACTCGCACTCTAACGAATTGATCCTGTGAGGTGCCTCCTGAGGCCCAGTATAAGCATATGAAGCCACCAGCAAACGCTGAGAATTCTCCAGATAATCATAAGACCCCGTAGTGGTGGTAATCATCTTAAGCATTCCGTTCACAAAATAAGCGCTGTTGGTAACATTTCCACGACTGGTATAAGGAAGCGACAACTTGCAACTGTTAAAATACTGATAAGAAACCCTCGCCGTATCGCATCCCATTTCAATACGCTCATTATCAGCCAGTTTCCATCGGTCGGTAATAATCAGCAGCCTGGTGTCATTCGCCGTGAACGTAAACGTCTTGTCCTCATGGAACTCCACATCGCCCTCAATCCAGGTCTTATGTGAGGCCGATAAATCCGGCACAATCATCCCCTCCATATCCTCTGCCAGCGGATCCGGATCCATCCAGCCGCGAGCCGAAAATGCCACCAACTTACCGGTGTTGCGATACTCATACTTCCATTTCCGAACCACCTGGCCGCCCGCATCCTCCATCACCGAGCACTGTATGCGGTGATTTGCATTGTCATATGCATACGTTCGTGTGGTATCATATCGGTTAGCCACCTTGTCTATACTCTGGTGTGTAAGCAAATTTCCCAACTGATCAAAGGTATAGACCGATGACTCCGTAGAGTGCCTGTTATCAGTAACCGTAATCTTCTGCACATAGCCATGCAGTCCCATACGCGCAGCCGCCGTACGGTTCCAATAAGGTTTGTCATGCCATGATTCGGCCGCCAACTGACTCACCCTGAATATCTTGATCATATTTCCGGACTCCACCAGGATCGATGTCTGCCTGGCTGTTGTTCCGCTGTTCTCCTCAACACGAACGTAGATAGAGTCCCTGCCCTTGTCACCGTCATGCTTGGACAGCGTGCACCAATCGGCCCCAGCGGCGACATCGGCATGCCACTTGGCCTCGGTAGAGATAACCAACAGGGTCGAATCGGTCAGACTGCTCATGACACGGATTGTAGTAGAGTCCGTAACCGTAATCTTGGTCCCGTCATCAATCAGCACCTCTTTGTCCAGCAAATCACAGCTTATCAGTGCCATACCTGTTACGGCCGATGCCAATAACGCGGAAAAAACAGATATCCTCATAAATCGTGTATTTATTCTCACAAACATACTAAATTTTTCTAAAATCGCCCAAAACGGAATGGCCCCTTTGTGTTATTTTTTATTTTT
>JAEEGJ010008722.1_pt1 | contig 27758 bp, 28 predicted proteins | sample 8958761 | NCBI WGS metagenome assembly JAEEGJ01 (sample SAMN16246546, study PRJNA631951) | gut metagenome | biome: gut microbiome; feature: rumen; material: RS-attached | host: Bos | place: Iran: Karaj | collected 2018-10 | reverse complement strand
AAGACGACGGGATAATCCCGCAGCTCGGCAAAGCAGAGGAGAAAGGCAAAGGGCGTCAGGAGGATGCCGTTCAGATGGCCCGTCATGTTGCCCCCAAGCCCCTTCTCGAAGGAATAGAACACCCCCTCCAGTCCCCGGTACATCCGGGAGGCGTAGCTGAGGGTATTGATATACAGGCCGTTGGCATCAGCGATCAGCAGCGTTTTGCCCCCGAAGGGAGTGATCTGCATCCCCGCCAGGGCGATGAGGATGAGCGCCAGGGGGAGCAGGAAGGAGAAAAGCAGCAAGAAGACAGGGCGCTCTCCGCGCCGGGACGCGGCAGGAGAAGCGGAGAACAGTTTCATAGATAACACCGCATTTCCGTTTGTGTTGGGGCTGAATTATAAAATTATACCACGGAGCAAGGGTATACGCAAGCCATGTTTGACGCGGCAGCACCCTTCGCGGCAGTTGATTTCTGCCGGGTGATTATGTATAATGATCAAATCAGAGCAATAACCAGCCGCGGCGCGGCGGAAGGGAGAAAATATGGACCTGCAGGCGCTGTTTGAACGCATCGGCTACAAGGAGGGCGGAACGGACACGGAACGGCTCATCCGCCTCCATCGTGCCTACGCCACCCACGTCCCCTTTGAGAACCTGGATGTCTACAACGACAAGGAGATCTCCCTGAAAACGGAGGACCTCTTCGACAAGATCGTCACTCGCCGCCGGGGCGGCTACTGCTTCGAGATGAACGGCTTCTTCTGCGCCATCCTGCGGGAGATGGGCTTCCCGGCCTACGGCGTCCTCACCCGCCTGAGCCGGGACGGGGAGACCGTCAACGGCTACCTCCACCGGATGAACATCACGGAAGCGGACGGGGTCCGGTACATCTGCGACGTGGGCTACGGCGGGGACTGCTTCGTGGACCCCCTGCGTCTGGAGTACGATGTGCCCCAGCTCACCCACGGCACCGTGTATCGTGTGATCCCCGGCGTCCAGCCCGAGGTGGAGTACACCGTGCAGATCAAGCGGGGGGAGGAATTCCAGAACCTTATGGGCTTCATCGACCGTCCCGCCCTGGACGAGGACTTCCAGATCTGCAATTATTATGTCAACTTCAGCCCCTGGTCCGGCTTCCGGAAGATGCTCATGCTCAACCGGTTCACGGAAAACGGCCGGTACTCCATGATGAATCTCTTCCTCACCCATCAGGAGGGGGAGAAGACGGAGCGCCGGGAGGTGAGCTGGGAGGAGCTGCCCCGGGTGCTGAAGGAGCATTTCGGCTTGGACGCCATGCCAGACCATAAGCCGGAGCCCTTCAAGTTCGGCTGAGCTCAGGGCGGGGAGAGGTGCTGTACCCCCTTGCTGATCTCCGCCAGGGCTTTGGCCGCCTCCATGCGGAAGGCCTCCACCTTGCTCAGATCCCCCAGGGAGACCATCCCGGCCAGCTTTCCCCCCTCCGCGGCGGGGAGCCGCCGCACCTGGCTGCCGCTCATGCGCTCCGCCGCCGTTTCCACCCGGTCCCGGGGGGAGACGGTGACCGGGTTCCGGGTCATGCAGTCCCGCACCGCCGTTTTATCCGGGTCTTTCCCCAGGGCAAGGCAGCGGAGGATGATGTCCCGGTCCGTGAGGATCCCCTTCAGCGTCCCGTCCGCGTTCACCACCGGCAGCGCCCCCACCCGGTACCGGCTCAGAAGCCGGGCGGCGTCCCGGCAGCTGTCCTCCGGGGCGGCGGTCACGGGGCTGCGTTCCATCAGTTCGGATACCAGCATTCACATTACCTCCTGAGATCGTATGCCTTCATTCTGCCCGGAAAAGGAGCGGATAAACCTTGGACCTGGAGCGTTGGATGGACGAAGCCCTGCGCCTTGCCCGGGAAGCGGGCGAGGCGGGGGAGGTGCCCGTGGGCTGCGTCGTCGTCCGGGACGGGGAGATCCTGGGCCGGGGCCGCAACCGGCGGGAGGAGGAGCGGAGCGCCCTGGGCCACGCGGAGATCGAGGCTATCCGGGAGGCCTGCGCCCGGCTGGGGGACTGGCGGCTGGAGGGCTGCGCCCTCTTCGTCACCCTGGAGCCCTGCGCCATGTGCGCCGGGGCCATCCTGAACGCCCGGATCCCTACGGTGGTCTACGGCCTGCGGGAGGGGAAGACCGGAGCCTGCGGCAGCGTGCTGGATCTGTTCGCGGAGGATTTCGGCTTCCGGCCCCGGATGTACGGCGGGGTGCGGGAGGCGGAGTGCCGGGACCTGATGCAGAACTTTTTCTCCCAGCTTCGGGAATGAGGAGAAACAGATGAACAACGGCTTTTTCGCCCTGCTGGCGCGGATGCGGAACATCCGCCGCTGGGGGCTGATGCGCAACAGCTTTGATGAGAACCTCCAGGAGCACAGCCATATGACGGCGGTGCTGGCCCACGCTCTGGCTATGATCCGGCGGGAGGTCTTCGGGGAGCCCGCGGACCCGGACCGGGCGGCGGTGCTGGCCCTGTTCCACGACGCCTCCGAGATCATCACCGGGGATCTGCCCACGCCGGTAAAGTACCTGAACCGGGACATCACCGGCGCCTACAAGGCGGTGGAGCGCCAGGCGGAGGCAAGGCTGCTGGATATGCTCCCGCCGGAACTGCGCTCCGGCTACGCCCCCCTCCTGGGCGGGGGAGAGGGGGAGGACCTGGGCCCGCTGGTGAAGGCGGCGGACAAGCTTTCCGCCTACCTGAAATGCCAGGAGGAGCTGCAGATGGGGAATACGGAGTTCCGCTCCGCGGAGCGGCAGCTCCGGGCCTGGCTGCAGGATTGTCCCCTGCGGGAGGTCCGCTATTTTACCGAACGTTTTCTGCCGTCCTTCGGATTGACCTTGGACGAGCTTACCGGGGAGGAAAAGGAATGAGAGCCATTGTGACCGTCGTCGGCAAGGACCGGGTGGGCATCATCGCGGACGTCTGCACCCGCCTGTCGGGCTGGAACGTGAACGTTCTGGATATCAACCAGACCGTCATGCAGGGGAATTTCGCCATGACCATGCTGGTGGATCTGGAGAAGTGCGAGCTGCCCTTCCGGGAAGTCTCAGAGCAGCTGCGGCTCCGGGGCGAGGAGATGAAGCTGAGCATCCGGATGCAGCGGGAAGATATTTTTGAGGCGATGCATCGGGTATGATCAGCAGAAGAGAGATTTTTGAAACGCTGGATATGATCGACCAGCAGCATCTGGATATCCGCACCGTTACCATGGGCATCTCCCTGCTTGACTGCGCGGACCCGGATCCGGAGGCCTGCTGCCGGAAGATCTACGATAAGATCACCCGCCTGGCGAAGGACCTGGTGCGCACCGGGGAGGACATCGAGCGGGAGTTCGGCATCCCCATCGTGAACAAGCGCATCTCCGTCACCCCCATTTCCCTGGCGGCCGCCGCCAGCGAAACGGAGGACTACGTCCTCTTCGCCCGGACCCTGGACCGGGCGGCGGCGGAGACCGGGGTGAACTTCATCGGCGGCTTCTCCGCCCTGGTGCACAAGGGCTTCACCGCCGCGGACCGGAAGCTGGTGGCTTCCATCCCCCGGGCCCTGGCGGAAACGGAGCGGGTCTGCTCCAGCGTGAATGTGGCCAGCACCAAAAGCGGCATCAATATGGACGCCGTGGCCCTCATGGGCCGGACCATCAAGGAGACCGCCCGCCTCACGGCGGACCGGGGCAGCCTGGGCTGCGCCAAGCTGGTGGCCTTCTGCAACGCCGTGGAGGACAATCCCTTCATGGCCGGCGCCTTCCACGGGGTGGGAGAGCCGGAAAGCGTCATCAACGTGGGCATCAGCGGCCCCGGGGTGGTGCACCATGCCCTGCTGGAATGCAAGGGCGCGCCCTTCGACCTGGTGGCGGAGACCATCAAGCGCACCGCTTTCCGGGTGACCCGCATGGGCCAGCTGGTGGCCCGGGAGGCCTCCTCCCGTCTGGGCGTTCCCTTCGGGGTCGTGGATCTGTCCCTGGCCCCCACCCCCGCCATCGGGGACAGCGTGGCGGATATCCTGGAGGAAATGGGCCTGGAGCGGGTGGGCACCCACGGCACCACCGCCGCCCTGGCGCTGCTGAACGACGCGGTGAAGAAGGGCGGCCTTATGGCGGCGTCCCACGTGGGGGGCCTCTCCGGCGCCTTCATCCCCGTGAGCGAGGATGCGGGGATGATCGCCTCCGCCGAGGCGGGGACCCTGTGCCTGGATAAATTGGAAGCCATGACCTGCGTCTGCTCCGTGGGTCTGGATATGATCGCCGTGCCGGGGGATACCCCGGCGGAGACCCTCTCCGCCATCCTGGCGGACGAGGCGGCCATCGGCATGGTGAACAACAAGACCACCGCCGTGCGGCTCATCCCCGCCGAGGGGAAGGTCGTGGGGGACCGGGTGGACTTCGGCGGGCTGCTGGGCAGCGCTCCGGTGATCGGGGTGCATCCCGAGTCCAGCGAGGTTTTCGTGGCCCGGGGGGGGCGGATCCCCGCCCCCATGCAGTCCCTGCGGAACTGATGTACCGGGGGGAGGCAAAGCCGGCGCCGCACCGCGGCGTGCTGGTGATCTGCGGTCCCACCGCCACGGGGAAGACCGCCCTGGGGGTGGAGCTGGCCCTCCTTTTCGGGGGCGAGGTGGTCTCCGCCGACGCCATGCAGGTATACCGGGGCATGGTGATCGGCACCGCAGCCCCCACGGCGGAGGAGTGCAAAGGGGTGCGCCATCACCTCATCGGCACCGCGGATCCCCGGGAGAACTACAGCGTCAGCCGTTACGTGGACGAGGCCTCCGCCTGCATCGACGATATCCTCCGCCGGGGAAAGCTCCCCATCCTGGTGGGAGGGACGAACCTGTATATCGACTCCCTGCTCCGGGGGATCGAGTTCTCCGATTTCGACCCGGAACTCCGGGAGACCCTGGAGGCGGACTATGCCCGCCTGGGGGGGGAGGCCATGCTGGAGCGTCTGCAGGCGGCGGACCCGGAGCGGGCGGCCCTCCTGCATCCCAATGACAAAAAGCGCATCCTCCGGGCCCTGGAGGTCTTCGCCCTCACGGGGGAGACCATCACCGCCCATGACCGGGCCAGCCGTCTGGCACCGCCCCGGTACGAAAGCTGCCGCATCGCCCTGAGCTTCGAGAAGCGGGAGGATCTGTACGCCCGCATCGACGCCCGGGTGGACGGGATGATGAAGGCGGGTCTGGTGACGGAGGTCCGGGGCCTGCTGGATTCCGGCGTGCCGGAGAACTGCACCGCCATGCAGGCCATCGGCTACAAGGAGATCGCCTCCGCCCTGCGGGGGGAAACGACCCTTGAGGAGGCGGCGGAGCAGGTGAAGCAGTCCTCCCGGCGTTACGCCAAGCGCCAGCTCAGCTGGCTCCGGCGGGATCCGGAGCTGCATTGGATCCTCTGGAAAAAGAAGCCGGATTTAGATAAAGCCTCCCGTATTTCGACACAGATTTTGGAAAAATCTGGTATACTGTAAACGGCGCGGAAAACGCCGAATACAGAGGTCGAAAGGGAGTAGTTCAGATGCAGAAAAGAATGGACCTGCAGGAGCAGTTTCTGGACCAGGCGCGCAGGGAACGCACGGGATTGACGGTATTCCTCATGAACGGGTTCCAGATGCGGGGCGTGGTGACCGGATACGATGATTTTACGGTGGTGCTGGACTGCGAGGGCAAGCAGGAGCTTGTGTACAAGCACGCCATATCCACCATGATCCCGGTACGGCCGACGGAGCTCGTTATGGAGGGCTGAAGGCGGGAACCGGGACGTCAGGAGGCGCGGATCGGTGAAAACGGTGAAAAATGCGAGTCAGCCCATCAAAGTGGCGGGCTTCCTGATCTTTGCGGCTGTGCTGGTATATCTGGCGATATACGCCCTGCGGATGCTGGAGAACCCCTACCGCACGGTGCAGGCGCTGAATACGACCCTGCGGGACAGCGCCCATATCCGGGGCATGGTGGTCCGGCAGGAGGAGGTCATCACCAGCGTTTACAACACCGTATACATCACGGCGGAGGAAGGCCGTCGGGTTTCCGGCGGCGATGCGCTGGCGGAGGCCTTCGATACGGAGGAAGGGCTCCAGCGCGCCGTGCGCATAGGCGAACTGACCCAGCGGATCTCCAGCCTGGAGACCCAGCAGAACCGCTTCGCCTCGGAGAACCTGCAGCAGATGGAGCAGGAGATCGAGGATGCCTGCGCCCTTCTGCGCAGCGCCGCGGTCCGGCGCTCTCTGGATACCCTGGAGGAGGCCAGTCTCTCCCTCCAGAGCCTGACCTTCACAGCCTTCGGGGATACGATGGAAGTGGCGGAAAGGCTGCAGTCCTACCAGAAGGAGCTCACCGAGCTGCAGCGCCGGGGCAGCAGCCGCAGCGCCGTGATCACCTCCCCCCGGTCCGGCTTGTTCAGCTCCGTGGTGGACGGCTGGGAGGACCTGACGCCCGACGCCCTGGAGGAGATCGGGGCGGAGGAACTGCGCGCCCTCCTGTCGGAGCGGCGCGGATCGGAGGAGAACGCTCTCTGCAAGCTGGTTTACGGAAATCGGTGGTATTATGCCGCCCTGATGCAGGATGAGGCAGCCCAGCGCCTTCGCCGGGGGCAGAAGACCTCCGTGCGCTTCGGCCGGTATTACGGCCAGGATCTGAGCATGACCGTGGAGTACGTCAGCCCGGAGGAGAACGGGTACCGGGCGGTGGTCTTCTCCTGCAGCACCAATATGGCGGACGTGCTGAGCATGCGCATGCAGGAGGCGGAGCTGGTCTTCTCCCAGGAGTCGGGTCTGCGGATCCCCCGTCAGGCCCTGCGGGTGCGGGATGACGGCAGCACGTACGTCTACGTGCAGACCGGCCTCCGGGCGGAGGCCCGGGATGTGGAGCTGATCCACGACTTCGGGGAATACTACATGGTGCGGGGCGAGAATCTCCGCGCGGGGGACGACGTCATCGTCAGCGGCAAGGGCCTGTTTGACGGAAAGGTGGTGGCGGACTGATGGAGACCATGGCGGACCGGGTGTGCCGGATTCGGGAGACCATTGCGGAAGCGGCGGTGAGCTGCGGGAGAAAACCGGAGGAGATCTGCCTGGTGGCCGCCTCCAAGACCATGGGCGCGGAGGCCGTGCGGGAAGCCATTCTCGCCGGAGTGGACGCCGTGGGGGAGAATCGCTGCCAGGAGCTCACGGAAAAACTGGCCCAGGGGGCCTATACCGGCGCCCCGCTGCACTTCATCGGCCATCTGCAGCAGAACAAGCTGAAGTATCTGGTGGGGAAGGCGGATCTGATCCAGTCTGTGGAGAACGAGGAACTCCTTCGCCAGATCGACCGGCGGGCCGAGGCCCTGGGGATCCGTCAGGCCGTGCTGCTCCAGGTGAACATCGGGCGGGAGGAGCAGAAGGGCGGAGCGGATCCGGATCGGCTGCCGGAGCTCTGCGCTCTGGCGGGCAGCCTGCCCCATGTGCGGCTGGAGGGGCTCATGGCCGTGCCTCCCGTGTTTGCAGGCCAGGAAAATTACCCCTATTTCGAGGAAATGTATCAGCTTTTTATTGACATAAGAGCAAAAAAATATAATAATGTCTCTATGAACATTCTCTCGATGGGAATGAGCGGGGATTATCCTGCGGCGATCCGCGCCGGGGCCAATATGGTCCGCGTCGGTACGGCGATCTTTGGAGCCAGGACCTATCCCCAAACCGTTTGAATCGGCTGTTCCGGCGCGAGGGAAAGAAAGGGGTATAGAGATGGGATTATTTGATTCATTCAGATCGCTGGCCAAACCCTTTGATGAGGAGTACGACGACATCGCGGAAGGGCCGAAGGAGACCATCCCCTCCCGCTTCGGCGGAAGCCAGGAGGAGGATATCCCCGCCAATCGGAACAACAAGGTGGTGAACATCCACGCCACCGCGCAGCTCCAGGTGGTGCTGGTGAAGCCCGAGCAGTATGAGAACGCCCGGGAAATCGCCGATCATCTGCGGGAGAAGCGCACCGTGGTGCTGAATCTTGAATCCACCAATAAAGATACCGCCCGCCGCCTGCTGGACTTCATCAGCGGCGTGGCCTACGCGCAGGATGGGAAGATCAAGAAGGTCGCCGTGAGCACCTATATCATCACCCCCTATAACGTGGATATTTTGGGCGACCTGATCGACGAACTGGAAAATAACGGCCTCTATTTCTGAGCGCTGAAACAAGAGAGGAAGACTTGCGTTGCTGACCCCCCAGGATGTGACCAATCGGGAATTTGACAAGGCTGTATTCGGCGGCTACGATATCGCTGCGGTGGATAAGTTCCTGGAAGAGATCTTTCAGGATTATTCCGCTTTGTACCGGGATAATGCCACGCTGAAGAGCAAGCTCAAAGTGCTGGTGGACAAGGTGGAGGAATACCGCAACACGGAAGACGCCATGCATCTTGCCCTCCTCACCGCCCAGAAGACCGCCCGGGAGATGACGGAGGAAGCGGAAAAGAAATCCGCCGAGATCCTGGCGGAGGCCCGGTCCCGGGCAGACCAGCTGCTGGAGCAGGCGGAGAAGGATGCGGAAAACCACCGTCTGGAGCTGAAGGAAGGCCTCCGGGAAGAGGAAAACGCCCTTCTGAACGCCAGGCGGAAGACCAGCGCATACCTGGAAGATCTGCGTAAGGCCGGGGAGGCGTTTCAGGAAAGCCTGACCCGCATCTACGATTTTGCCGAACCGTTGGAGGAATTGCCGCCCGAGCCCGCCCCCCGGGAGCCGGAGGAAGAGACTCCCGCGCCGGAGGAACCGGAGGAATCCGTGCCCGAGCAGGACCTGGGCATCTCCGTGGACGAAATGGCGGAAATGATCCAGCGCAATTTCGAAAATATCAGGACCCAGCCGGCGGGCGAAGAGCCCAGAGGGGACCATTCCCTCCGGATCGACTACGATAATCTGAAGTTCGGCGAGTATAACAAGGACAAGGATAAGTAAACCGGATTCCGGTAAGCGAAAAATATGGCGGGGTGGCATGCCCCGCCATTGGTTTTTGTTAAGAAAGAGGTAAACAGCTATGTCCCAGGATTATAATGCGACCCTGAATCTGCCCAAGACCGAGTTCCCCATGCGGGCCGGTCTGCCCAAGCGGGAGCCGGACTGGCTCAAGGCCTGGGAGGAAAAGGATCTGTACGGCGGCCTGCAGAAGCGGGGGGAAGGGAAGCCCCGATTCCTCCTCCATGACGGCCCTCCTTTCTCCAACGGCTATATCCATATGGGCACCGCCCTGAATAAGTGCCTGAAGGATTTCATCAACCGCTACAAGGCCATGAGCGGCTTCCATGTCACCTACAATCCCGGCTGGGACAACCATGGCATGCCCATCGAGTCGGCCATCATCAAGCAGCAGAAGCTGAATCGGAAGGCCATGTCCATCCCCGAGTTCCGGGATGCCTGCCATGAGTTTGCGCAGAACTACGTGGATATCCAGATGGGGCAGTTCAAGCGGCTGGGCGTGCTGGCGGACTGGGATCACCCTTACCGCACCATGGACGCCAAGTTTGAGGCGGAAGAGGTCAAGGTCTTCGGCAAGATGTACGAGAAGGGGTATATCTACAAGGGAAAAAAGCCGGTGTACTGGTGCCCCAAGGATGAGACGGCCCTGGCGGAGGCGGAGATCGAGTATTCCGAGGAGCCCTGCACCTCCATCTACGTGAAGTTCGAGGTAACGGACTGCCGCGGACTCCTGGCGAAGTACGACAAGATCTATTTCGTCATCTGGACCACCACCACCTGGACCATCCCCGGCAACCTGGCTATCTGCCTGAACGCGGATCTCGACTACGTGATCTGCCGGAACCCGGTCAACGGCGAGTACTATATCCTGGCGAAGGACCGGAAGTCCGCCGTGGAGGAGGACTGCGGCCTGCCCGAGCTGGAAGTGCTGGAGACCCGGAAGGGCGCGGAATTCGAGCTCATGACCGCCCGTCATCCCCTGATCGATCGCCCCAGCATCGTCCTCTGCGGCGACCATGTCACCCTGGACGCCGGTACCGGCTGTGTGCATACCGCCCCCGGCCACGGCCAGGAGGACTATGAGATCTGCCGGAAATACGACCAGAGCGGGAAGACCGATATCGGCATCGTCGTGCCCGTGGACGACCGGGGCCGGATGAACGAGCTGGCCGGGAAATACCAGGGCCTCACCACGGATGAGGCCAACCCCGTGATCCAGAAGGACCTGGAGGACTGCGGAGCCCTGCTGGGCACCCGGCAGATCACCCACCAGTACGCCCATTGCTGGCGCTGCAAGAGCCCCATCCTCTACCGGGCGACGGATCAGTGGTTCTGCTCTGTGGACGCCTTCAAGGAAGATGCCGTCAACGCGGCGAATCAGGTGAAATGGATGCCGGACTGGGGCAAGGGCCGGATGGAAAGCATGATCCGGGAGCGGGCGGACTGGTGCATCTCCCGTCAGCGCCACTGGGGCCTGCCTATTCCCGTGTTTTACTGCCAGGACTGCGGCAAACCCGTGTGTACGCCGGAGACCATCCGATCTGTATCGGATATCTTCAAGGCGGAGGGCTCCAACGCCTGGTTCCTCCACACCGCCGCCGAACTCCTGCCGGATGGCTTCACCTGCCCCCACTGCGGCGGGAAGACCTTCACCCAGGAGACGGACACGCTGGACGGCTGGTTCGATTCCGGCTCCACCCATATCGCCTCCATGGAACTGGACAGCCCCGGCGTATGGCCCTGCGACCTCTATCTGGAGGGCGGAGATCAGTACCGCGGCTGGTTCCAGTCCTCCCTCCTCACCGCCGTGGCCGTGAAGGGGAGCGCCCCCTACCGGTCAGTCCTGACCCACGGCTGGACCGTGGACGGGGAGGGGAGAGCCATGCACAAGTCCCTGGGCAACTCCGTCCTGCCGGATGAGCTGATCCCCAAGTACGGCGCGGAGCTCCTGCGCCTCTGGGCCGCCTCTGCGGACTATAAGCTGGATATGCGCTGCTCCGACGCCATCTTCAAGCAGCTTTCCGACAAATATCTGAAGATCCGCAACACCGCCCGGTATATCCTGGGCAACCTGAACGGCTTCGATCCGGACGCCATGCTGCCCTTCGGGGAGCTGGAGCCCCTGGATCAGTGGGCGCTGGACCGCCTGGGCCAGCTCGTCACCCGGTGCATCGAGGCCTATGAAAACTATGAGTTCTACGCCGTGACCTACGCCATCCATAATTTCTGCGTCACGGATATGTCCAACTTCTACCTGGATATCCTGAAGGACCGGCTGTACTGCGAAGCCCCCGAGGGGAAGCTCCGCCGCAGCGCCCAGACCGCCATCTTCCTGATCCTGGACGCCCTGGTGCGGCTCCTGGCTCCCATCCTGGCCTTCACCGCCGAGGAGATCTGGGGGATCATGCCCCACCGCTCCGGGGACGATGGGGAGAGCGTTCTGTACAACGATATAAAGCCTGCGGATCCCGCCTGGCGGCTGAGCGCCGAGCAGGAGGAACGCTGGGATCGGATCATCAAGGTCCGGGGCGACGTGAACAAGGCTCTGGAGCTGGCCCGGGGGGAAAAGACCATCGGCAAGAGCCTGGATGCCCGGATCACCCTGTACCTGAACGATGCGGTGAAGCCCGAAGATCTGGAAGGCTTCGACCTGAAGACCCTGTTCATCGTTTCCGGCGTGGAGATCTGCTCCGCCGGCGGAGAGGGACTGGAGCCCGGCGCTCAGTCCGGCGTGAAGGTGAAGGTGGAGAGCGACGATGCGCCCAAGTGCGCCCGCTGCTGGACCCATGACGCAAGAGTGGGCGAGGACCCGTCTCATCCCGACCTGTGTCCCCGGTGCGCCGCCGTTGTGGCGGGGCTGGGGGGCTGAGAACAGGCCATGGGGGAGATCCTGCTGGCGGCGGTCATCGTCCTGGCGGACCAGCTGAGCAAAGCCGGCGCCGTGGATCTGGCGGCGCGCCGGGGCTCCACGGTGCTGATCCCCGGGGTGATCGGCCTGACCTGCACCTATAACTATGGCGCCAGTTGGGGCATCCTGTCGGGGAAGACCCTTTTCCTGCTGGTCCTCACCGCCCTGGTGTGCGCCGCCATTTTCATCGCCCTGCTCCTGCGCAGACCCGGATCCCATCTGGCCAGACTGGGTCTGGCCATGGTGCTGGGCGGCGCGGTGGGGAACGCCCTGGACCGGCTGGCGGACGGCTTCGTGACGGATATGATCGAGACCCTGTTCATGGATTTTCCCATTTTCAACGTGGCGGACTGCTTCATCACAATAGGCGGCATCCTGTTCTGCCTCAGCGTTCTCCTGGAGGAGAAAGAGATCCGCCGGAAGCGCAGCGCAGCGGGGAAGGAGGCCGGGGATGGAGCGGGTACTGACCGCGGCGCCTGAGGACGCCGGCCTCCGTTTGGACGCCTTCCTGGCGCAGCGGCTCCCGGATCTCAGCCGCAGTCGGATCCAGCAGCTTCTGGAACAGGGCTGCATCCTGGTGGAGGGGAAGCCCGGGAAGAAAAACCGGCGGCTGACCCCGGGGGAACGGATCCTTCTGGATCTTCCGGAACCCGCGGAGGCGGATCCGGAGCCGGAGGAGATCCCGCTGGATATCCTCTTTGAGGATGCGGACCTGCTGGTCATCAACAAGCCCAAGGGTATGGTCGTTCACCCCGCCCCCGGGCATGAGAGCGGCACGCTGGTGAATGCGCTGCTCCATCACTGCGGCGATTCCCTCTCCGGGATCGGCGGAGTGAAGCGGCCGGGGATCGTCCACCGGCTGGATAAGGACACGTCCGGCCTGATGCTGGCGGCAAAGACGGACCGGGCCCACGCATCCCTGGCGGCCCAGCTGGGAGACCACAGCCTGCACCGGGTCTATGCCGCGCTGCTCATCGGCACGCCCCGCCCCGCCGAAGGGGTGGTGGATCTGCCCGTGGGCAGGCATCCCCGGGACCGGAAGAAGATGGCCGCGGGGGTGCCCGGCGGCCGCAGCGCCGTCACCCACTACCGGGTGCTGGAGTCTTTCCCCGGGTACAGCTATGCGGAATGCGTGCTGGAGACGGGGCGGACCCACCAGATCCGGGTGCATATGGCGTCCCTGGGCCACCCCGTGGCGGGAGACCCTTTGTACGGGGGCAAGTGTGCCCTTCCCCTGAGCAGCCAGTGCCTCCATGCCCGGGAGATCTGCTTCCGCCACCCGGTCACGGGGGAGGACATGACCTTTTCCTGCCCCCTGCCTCCGGAGTTTTCCGCCGTTCTGCAAAAGCTGAGAGACGAATAGCTTCAGGTAAGGCGGCAGTTCCCGGATTTCGGGATCCGGATGGTGAGGATGTAATCCGCTTCCGTCTCCGCCTGGTCGTATTCCGCCTGTACGCCGCTCCGGCGCATGACGCCGAGCCCCTTCGTCACCGTGTTGAAGAAGATGCGCACGTCCTTCAGCACGATGCGGGGGGCTTTTTTTCTGCCCTGTGTTCCCTTCGGCGGCCCGCCCCGCTTCAGATAATCCTCGATGTACTGCTCCGTGCGGGCTACGTTCAGATCGTTCTCCAGCACGTAGGACAGGACCTCCAGCCGCTGTTCGTCGTTTTCCAGCCGCAGCAGGGCCCTGGCGTGGCGCTCGCTGAGTCCCCGCTCCCGCAGAAGATAGAGCAGCTCCGGGCTGAGCCGCAGGAGGCGCAGCTTGTTGGCCACGGCGGACTGGGACAGGCCGATGCATTTCGCCGCCTCCTCCTGGCTCATGCCGTAGCTGCGGGTCAGGGTGCGCAGCCCCTCCGCCTCTTCGATGAAATCCAGATCCTGACGCTGCAGGTTTTCCACCAGGGCGAGGAGACCGGAATCCTGCTCGCTCACGTTCACCAGGATGCAGGGGACCTTGTCCAGTCCGGCCGCCCGGGAGGCCCGGAGCCGCCGTTCTCCCGCCACCAGCTCGAAGCTTCCGTCCGCGGCTTTCCGGACCGTGAGCGGCTGAAGCACCCCGTACATGCGGATGCTCTCCGTCAGCTCCGCCAGGGCGTCGGGATCAAAGACCTTTCGGGGCTGCATGGGGTTGGGATGGATGGACCCAACGGGCAGCAGGATCACCTTTCGACTTGTGAGCATGGTCGGTGTTTTCATGGCTATTCCTCCCTTTCCCGCCAAGCTTATCCATTTCCCGCCGCAAATCCCCGCGAATCCTGTCGCAGACACAAAAAACCGGGGCCTGCCTGCGCAGGCCCCGGGGAAAGAAGCTTCCGTATTCTATTCTTCCGTGCTCTCGATCAGGCCGTAATCTCCGTCCTGCCGCTTGTAGACGACAGAGAAGGCGTCGCCCTCATCCTGGTTCTTGAAGACGTAAAAGCTGTGGCCCAGCAGGTTCATCTGCAGGATGGCCTCGTCCACGCTCATGGGCTTGATGGAGAAGCGTTTCGTCCGCTTGACGCGGAACTCCTCCGCCGGTTCCTCTGCGGGGGCGGCGGGGAGGAAGTCCTCCAGCACCGTCTCATGGATGCGTTTGTCCAGGCGGGTCTTGTATTTCCGCACCTGGCGGGTCAGGGCATCTACGGCATTGTCGATGGAGACGTACATGCTGTTGGTGCTTTCCGTCACCCGGAAGAACATGCCGCCGCTGTTCAGCGTAACTTCCGCGATGTTGCGGTTCCGCTCCACGGTGAAGGTAACGTAGGCGGTGCTTTCGCTGCGGAAGAGCTTGTCCAGCTTGCCGATCTTCTTCTGGGCGTAGGCGCGGAGATCGTCGGAGGGGGACATCTTCTTTTCGGTAAAGACAAAGTTCATCAGGCTCTCTCCTTCCGTTGTGGAATCTGTATACAGTATAGCACAGTCGAAGCAAAAAGGGAAGGGAACAAAAACGCCGGGCAGATTTCTGCCCGGCGGAATCCTTATTATTCGTAGTAATCGTCGTCGAAATTCGATCTGCGGCCCCGGCGGCTCTTTTTGTTCTCGCTGTACTGCCGTACGCCGGACATGCGGCTGTCCGAATCCTGCATGAACTGCTTCAGCTTATCCTCAAAGCTGGGGGGCGTACTGCGCCGGTCTCCGGCTCTGGGGGCGGGGGGCGGCGCGCTTCTGCGCCGATCCTGCTGCTGCGGCGGATCCATGGCTTTTTTGATGGAGAGGTTGATGCGGCCGGCCTCGTCGATGCCGATGACCTTGACCTTGACTTCCTGCCCCACCTGCAGATGATCGCTCACCTGATTGACATAAGTATAGGCGATCTCCGAAATATGGACCAAACCGGATTTGCCCCCCGGCAGGGAGACAAATGCTCCGAATTTCATGATCCCGGTGACCTTGCCGTCCAGGACCGCTCCAACCGCTACATCCATGGAAACCTGGTTCCTCCCTGTATCCGGATCGCTTGCCCCCGCGGGGAGAATTCAGCCGCTCAGTCGCTCATGTCGTAGAATACGATCTCTCCCGGCAGGACCAGACCCAGCTTTTCCCGGGCCACCTTTTCGATGGTTTCCGGATCCTGGCAGTGTTCGATCTCGTACTCCAGCGCGGCGTTGCTGACGGACATGGTGCGCACCTCGGCCTGAAGAGCGCGCTGATGCTCTTCCGCTTCGCCGATGCGGATCTGGGTCCTGGCGTAAGCCACCAGGAGATAGACCAGCAGGCCGATGATCAAAAGCTTGGTCATAATACCGGATCGCTTTAGCTTCATGCCGCGCCTCCCAAAAACACGCTCTCCGGACAGAGCTGAATGTCTGATGTCTTATTGTAAACCATCTGGACAGATATTGAAAGAGATTTTTGACAAAAAACAGAGTTTTTTTCACGGTTTTTTCCAGAAACAGCAGGGGAGACAGGGCGATGGCGCAGATCCGCAGGAGAAGAGAGGCCAGAAAACCGGCCATCCGCCGTCCCGGCCTTCGGAGAGCCAGGAGATAGAACACCGCGCCGAGCACCAGGATGAGGGGCATGAACAGCCGCAGCCGTCCGTTGCCTACGGTAAAGCCCAGCAGAAACAGTACCAGGGCGGCCAGAAGACAGAACAGCAGATCCGGCAGGAGCCGGGACCGATCCAGTCCCAGCTGCCGCCGCAGAGCGGCCATCAGATCGTAAATCAATCCGAGCAGGGGACCGCAGGCCAGAGAACACAGGGCCTGCAGCCCCTGCCATCCGGGATCCAGGCCCATCAGCCCAGGAGCCTGCCGATCCAGCTCCGGCGGCCCGGGGCGTTCTCCGCGTAGTCCAGACTGTCGATGCGGCCTTCCACCACCAGTTCACCGCCGTCCAGGCTCAGCTTCTCGATCTTCAGTCCGCTGCCCCGCACGGTCAGGGTACCGCCGTTAGTGTCCAGGACCACCGCATCCTCGTCGAAGCTTTCCACGTCCTCCACGCCGCTCACGGTGAGCCTGCGCCGGTCGGGCAGGCTCAGGCTGTGGGATTGGGCGCTTCGTGTGCTCTTTGCGTCCTCATAGGTCATTGCCAAGTCCATCACCTCAGGATACCCTATGCGCATGGTTGAAGATCCATGCGGGAAACTTCCGGCGCGCGGCGCAGTTTCTTTTGTTTTTGCTCTTGACAAGCGTAGCGGCATCGTGTACAATGCGTTCTGTAACCAAATTGTTACGCAAACAGAAAATTGTCACCAATTTTACGGTTGTATTACATTGTTGGACAGGAGTTACCATCTGTTATGCGGCAGCGGGAGAGGACAACGGAAGAGCGGATCACTGAGGACAGCGCCGCCGGTCGGCGTTTTGCCCGGCAGTCTTTCTGCGCGAAGCTGAAGAAGCACCGTCGGGTGCTCGCTTTGGCTGCCGTCCTTGCCGTTGCTCTTTTCTGTTTCAGCCGCGTCAAGTGGACCCTGGCGGTGCGGATGGATGGCAGCCTGATCGGCTATGTGGAGGATCAGGAACGGCTGGATGCCATCGTGGAGCGGGTGACCCGGGCCGCCAGCGACGCCCTGGGCTACTCCTGGAAAGCGCCGACCCTGACCTGTCATCTGGCCTTTGCCCCCGCTTCGGCGGAGGAGGAAGCGCAGGTGGTCAGCACCCTGTACCAGAGCGTGAAGGGCGCCTGCAGCCTGGAGCTGGTCTATGTGGACGGCGAGGCCGTCTGCGCATTCCCCGGCCAGGCGGAAGCCATGCTGGCGCTGGAGGAGATCCGTGCCAGGTATCTGACCGATAATACCGTTTCCGCCGCTTTCCTGCAGGAGGTGACCCTGGCCCAGGGTTACGCCAGCACGGAGCTGCTGGAGGAGAATCTGGAAAAACTGGCCGCGGCCGTCCAGGTGGAGACCGTGGAGAACTACACGCTGCTGGAAAGCTATCCCTCCCTCACCGAGAAAGAGTATGATGAGACCCTGTTCGAGGATGAAGAGCAGGTCCTTGTGGAGGGCAGCGACGGCGAGATCCGGGTGGACTGCTCCCGGACCCTGGTGAACGGCGAGGTTTGGGAGAAGCACGTGGTCAACCAGACCGTGCTGTCCGAGCCGGTGAACCGGGTCGTGCTGCAGGGAACCCGTCCCCGTCTCAGCACCGGCACCTACATATGGCCCTTCTCCGAACAGACCTGGCTCAGCTCCAAGTTCGGCTATCGGGGTGGCGGCGTCGGCTCCAGCTTCCACAGGGGCATCGACCTGGCGGGGCATTACGGCGACCCGGTCCTGGCGTCAGACGGCGGCGTGGTCATCTTTGCCGGCGTATACAGCGGCTATGGCCTGCTGATCGAGATCCAGCATGACAATGGAGACGTTACCTATTACGCCCACAACAGCAAGAATCTGGTGTCGGAGGGGGACATCGTCTACCAGGGAGACGTCATCGCGGAGCAGGGCGCGACCGGCGTAGCCACCGGCGTACACGTCCATTTCGAGCTCCATCCCGAGGGAGGCGCGGCGGTGGATCCCATCCCCTATCTCCCGGAAGAGGGCACTCCGCCCCTACTTTGATCGTTTGTTCGCGGCTCCGGCATCCCGCCGGAGCCGTTTATCTGTTCAGGACCGGCCATGCCGGCAGATGGGAGGAAATGATGGAGTTTACCACGGATATCTTTGCCCGGTTCAATGAGAAGTGGGCCCTGCTCACCGCGGGTACAGGAGCGGATTTCAACGGCATGACCATCAGCTGGGGCGGCCTGGGCACACTGTGGAGCAAGCCCGTGGCGACGGTATACGTGAAGCCGATCCGGTACACCTGGCAGTACATGGAGAAATATGATTTCTTTACCGTGAGCTTTTTCCCGGAGGAATACCGGAACGATCTGATGATCATGGGTTCCAAATCCGGACGGGACGGGGATAAGATCGCCCTGACCCGGCTCACACCCGAGGCGCTGGAGCACGGCGTCGCCTTTGCCCAGGCGGAGACCACCCTGGTCTGCCGGAAGATCTACTGGCAGGACCTGATCCGGGAGAATATGCCCCCGGAGGTGGCGGAGAGGATCTATACCCCGGAGGAACCGCACCGGATGTACGTCGGGGAAGTGACGGAGATCCTGAGAAAGTAAAACCGGAGAAAAACGTGAGGCGCAGTCAACAGACTGCGCCTCATTGTCGTGTCTCAGCATATCTGCCCGTTACGTTTCCCCTTTTTGAGGAAAGCACTTCCACAGGATCCCCAGGGCCAGCAGGGCGCTGACGACGTCCGCGGCGAACTGGGAGATCAGCACCCCCGTGTATCCCGCCGCAGCGGCGGCGATGAGCAGCACCAGGACGAAAATGATCCCCTGGCGGCTGAGGGAGAGGAGCAGGGAGGGCAGGGCCTTGCCCGCCGCCTGGCACAGGCAGGTCATGAGCATGACGACGCCGGCGAACACGCTCCCGGCGGTCTGCCACCGCAGCATGGGAACGCCCAGGCGGACCAGTTCCCCGTCCGGCGTGAGGAGCCGCAGCAGGGGATCGGCGGCCAGACAGATCGCCAGGGTCATGCTCAGGGTGACGGCGCAGAGGAACAGGAGGCAGAAGCGGAGCAGCCGCCGGACCTTCTGTTTTTCTCCGGCGCCGGAGAGGAAACCGAAAAGGGGAACCCCGCCGAAGGAGAAGCCGATGAGGATCATCTGCACGATCATGGTGACCATGTGGGCTATGCCCATGGCGGCGATGCGCACGTCCCCGTAGACCAGCAGCTTCTGATTCAGGAGAATGGTGCAGACGCTGCCGGCGATGTTGGTGATGGCGGCGGTGACGCCGATGAGCAGGATATCCTTCAGCAGGGCGCCTTCGATCCGCAGGGTGAACCGTACGGAAAGGGCCCGGCTGCGCCGCAGCACGATGATCAGCAGGAACAGGTCGGTGGAAAAACACCCGGCCAGGGTGGCGATGGCCGCGCCTTCCGCCCCCAGAAGGGGGATGAGCAGAGGATCCAGGATGATGTTCACCACGCTGCCCAGCACCGTTCCCGCCATGGAAAGGCCGGACATGCCCTCGCAGCGCAGGAGGTTCATATGGATGAAATTCAGCACCACCAGGGGGGCGCCCAGGAGCATGACGGTGCCGTAGGCCGACGCGTAGGGGAGGGTGTCCGGGCTGGCCCCCAGGAGCAGCAGGAAGGGCTCCCGGAACAGGAGCAGCAGCCCCCCCAGCACAGCCCCCACGATCAGGGCGATCCAGAAACAGAAGGCGCTGACCCGGGCGGCGGTCTCCTTCTTCTCCTGTCCCAGCAGACGGGAGACCAGGGAACTGCCCCCCTGTCCGAAAAGGTTGCCGAAGGCCATGAGGATCATGAAAATGGGGGCGCAGAGGGATACCCCGGCGATGAGCAGGGCGTTGCCCGTGCGGGCGATGAAATAGGTGTCCGCCAGGTTATAGACGATGGTGACGATGCTGCTCAGCACCACCGGCAGAGACAGGCGGAAGTAGGTGGGGATCAGCCGCTCCGTATCCAGAAGGGCTCTGTCCCGCTTCTTTTCCATAGCGGTCGCTCCTTTTCCGGGCTCAGCGGTCCAACGCTTCCAGGGACTGACGCAGACGGTCCCGGCGGAACTGGTTCTCGTACAGCTCGTAATACCGGCCCTTTTTGGCCATGAGTTCCTTGTGGCTGCCTTCCTCCAGGATGCGGCCTCCGTCGATCACCAGGATCCGGTCCGCGTTCCGCACGGTGCTGAGCCGGTGGGCAATGATGAAGCTGGTGCGGCCCTGGAGGAGCTTGTCCGCAGCGGCCTGGATCCGCTGTTCCGAGACCGTATCGATGGAGCTGGTGGCCTCGTCCAGCACGAAGATGGCGGGATCCGCCAGGATGGCCCGGGCGAAGGAGATCAGCTGCTTCTGCCCGGTGGAGAGGTTGCCGCCTCCCTCGCCGGCGTCGGAGTCGTAGCCCTTCTCCAGCTTTTCGATGAACTCGTCCGCCCCCACCAGACGGGCGGCCTCCCGGACCTCCTCGTCCGTGGCCTCCAGACGGCCGTAGCGGATATTCTCCATGATGCTGCCGGAAAAGAGGTGGGGGGTCTGGAGCACGTAGCCCAGGCTGCTCTGGAGCCAGAGCTGGCTCCGCTCCCGGTAGTCCTTCCCATCGATGCGGATGACCCCTTCCCGGGGCTCGTAGAAGCGGCACAGCAGATTCACGATGGTGGACTTGCCTCCGCCGGTCTCCCCCACCAGGGCGATGTTTTCTCCGGCTTTCACGTGGAGGTCGAAATCGGCGAGCACCGGCTCCCCGGGGAGATACCAGAAGGATACGTGGTCGAAATCCACGTCCCCCCGGATGGGCTCCCAGTTCTCCTTCTTCGGGTGGAAGAAATCCCCGTATTTGTCGATGACCTCCGGGCTGTCCTCGATCTCGCTGACGCACTGGAGCACGTCCGCCACCCGTTCCGCCGCGGCCTGGCAGGACTGGAACTCCGAGAAGATCCCGGCAAAATTCCGGATGGGCTCGAACATCATGCCGCCGATATTGATGAAGAAGTTCAGGGTGCCGATGGTAAGGACGCCCCGCTGCACGTCGTGGCCGCCCGCGATGAGGATGCACCCCGTGGCCAGGCTGATCACCAGGCTGGCCAGAGGCATGTACACGGCGGAGATGGTGGCGGAGCGCATGGAGGCCTTGAACATATCGTGGGTCTCCCGGGCAAACTCCCGGTCGTTCAGCTCTTCCCGGTTCAGGGTCTTGCTGGTCCGGGCCCCCATGATCCCCTCGTTGAAGGAGGAGGTGATCATGCTGTTGAGCCTTCTGGTCTTCCGCTGATAGCGGAGGATCTTTTTCTGGAACCAGACGGAGAGCAGCGCCACCACAGGCACGGCGGCCAGGGTGATGAGGGCCAGCTTCAGATCCACCAGGAACATGGCGATGAGGCTGGCGGCCACGGCCATGATCCCCCAGCCCAGGTCGATGCAGGTCCAGGACACCATCTCCATGATCCGGGAGATGTCCCCGGTGAGCCGGGAGATCAGGTGTCCGGTACTGGTCTTGTCGAAATAGCTGAAGCTCATGCTCTGGAGCCGCGTGTAGGCAGCCCGGCGCACCTCGGCGTTCAGCCAGGTCTCCAGGACGCTGGCGGAGCGGCAGTAGATCAGGGTCAGAATGGCCATGAGAGCCTGGAGGCCGACGGCGGCCGCCGCGTAGAGCCAGACGCGCTCCGTGGTGCCGGGGATCATGAAGCCGTCGATGGCCCAGCGGGACATGAAGGACATGAGGGTGTCGATGATGCCTGCGGCCATGCTGCCCAGGAGGATGATGATGAAGTATTTCTTCTTCGGGGCGGCGAAGGAGAGGAGCGTCTTCCAGGTCTGGGGGTCGATCTTCCTGCCTTCGTAATCCTTTTCCTCGTTCATGCGGGCTCACCTTCTTCCACAGCGGCGCTCTGGATCTCAAAGGTGCGCCGGTAAATGCCCCCCTCCAGGGCCATGAGCTCCTCGTGGGTGCCCTCCTCGGCCACCCGCCCGTCCTTCAGCACGAAGATCCGGTCCGCTTCCATGAGGGTGGTGACCCGATGGGAGATGATGAGGGTGGTCACCCCCTGCCGCCGTGCCCGGAGAGCGTCCCGGATGGCGGCGTCCGTGCGGGTATCCACGGCGGAGAGGGAGTCGTCGAATACCAGGATATCGCCGTTTCCCGCCAGGGCCCGGGCGATGGCCACCCGCTGCTTCTGCCCGCCGGAAAGGGTGACGCCCCGCTCGCCCACCACCGTGTCGTACCCCTGTTCGAAGGAGAGGATGTCTTCGTGGACGGAGGCGTCCTTCGCCGCCGCCTCCGCCAGGGCCCGGTCGGGCTCCGGGCTGCGGAGGTCGATGTTCTGCAGGATGCTCCGGGAATAGAGGAAGGGCTCCTGGAGCACGATGCCGATATGGCTGCGCAGATGCGCTTTGCTGATCTCCCGCAGGTCCGTGCCGCCGATGGCGATCTTCCCGGAATCCGCGTCATACAGACGCTGCAGGAGCAGGGTCAGGGTGCTTTTGCCGGAGCCGGTGCCGCCCAGGATGGCGGCGGTGCTGCCTCCGGGGATATGCATGTCAAGGTGCTGCAGCACGGGGTTGTCCCCGTAGGAGAAGGACACGTCCCGGAAATCGATATCTCCCCGGAGGGAGGGCTCCGATCCGGTCTCCAGATCCGCCTCCTCCTCCGCCTGGAGGATCTCCTCCAGACGGCCCGCCGCCACCAGGGTGCGGCTCAGCTCGCTCAGGACCCGGCCGAAGCCCCGGATGGGCCAGAAGAAGGTGAACACGTAGCTCACGAACACCGTGAACTGGCCGATGGTGAGATTTCCCCTCACGGCCAGAAGGATGCCCACGATGAGCACGGCGGCGTACTCCATGCCGCAGAGCAGGTCCAGGGTGGCCCAGAGGGAGGCGAAGGTGTAGTCCACCTTCAGCAGCTTCCGCCGGTTCTCCTCGTTTGCGGCGCTGAACTTATCCAGCTCGAAGCCGGAACGGCCGAAGGCCCGCACCACCCGGATGCCGGTGACGTTTTCCTGGATCACGGTAAAGAGCCGCCCCTCCGCCTCCTCCTGGTCCGTGTAGAGCCGGTGGATGCGGGTATGGAAGAGAACGCTCACCAGCGCCACCGGGATCACCATGCCGATGGTGATGAGAGCCAGGGTGGTGTTGATAGTGAACATCACCGCCGCCCCCACCAGGACCATGAGGATGGTGCGCACGAACTCCAGCAGCATGCCGGAGAGGAAGCGGCGTACGGTATCCACATCCGTGGTGGCCCGCTGGATCACGTCTCCGGTCTGGGCGGCGGCATGCCAGCGGTAGGGAAGCCGCTGGATATGGGCGTAAAGCCGGTCCCGCAGACGGCGGACGCTGCCCTCCCCGGCACGGGTATTCAGCCTGGCCCGGGCGAAGCGCACCAGGCCGGAGAGAAGGGTCATGCCCAGGATGGCGGCCGCCATGATCCACAGGTTCCGGCGGATGACCTCCACGCCTCCCACGGCGGGGACGAACCAGGAGAAATACCAGGCCACGTTCACGGGCTTGGTATCCAGCACGGAGTCGATGGTCACCGCCAGGACCAGCGGGGAGATAAAGCCCAGGATCAGCTCCAGGGCCATGAGCAGGAAGCTCAGGAGGATGGGGAGACGAAATCCCCTGGTGTAGCGGAGAAGCGCCAGAACGGCCTCTCCCTTGCGGGGCTGCATACGCGGATACCTCTTTTCACAGAAATGACTGGGTTTGGAGAAAAACTACGATGCGCGGACCTCCTGGATCCATTTGCCCGTGCAGTAGCGGATGAAGCAGACGATGCCCTTCAGGGGGAATTCCACAGCCAGGAGGAAGTAGACCCAACCGGGGCTGAGATGCCAGACGAAGCCCGCCAGGGCTCCCAGGGGCAGGGAGATGAACCAGACGCAGCTGGAATCCGCCAGGAGCAGGAAGCGGGTGTCCCCGCCGCCCCGGAGGATGCCCTTGGAGATGACGAAGGCCACGGTCTGGAGGGGGAGCATAAGGTAGTTGATCCGGAGCATGGTCCGGGCGATGGCTTCCGTCTCCGGCTGGATGGTGTACAGCCTCATATAGGGCCCCGTGAGGGCCATGAGCGGCGGGATGACGATGAGGCCGAAGAGGAAGGAGATGAGGATGTAGGTGTTGCCCTGCCGCTTGCTCAGGGGGATATCCCCCGCGCCGATGGTATTGCCGATGACGATGGCGCTGGCTCCGGACATGCCGTTGTTCACAACGGTGGTGAGGCGCACCAGGCTTCCGGCAATGGAGTTGGCTGCGCTGATCTCCGCCGAAAGATGGCCGTAGATCACACTTACCAGGGTGAGGCTCAGGCCCAGCAGGGTATCACTGAACAGCACCGGCAGGCTGAATTTCACATACTGCCGCCGGAGGGGACCTCCGGGGAGCAGGAAATGCTTCAGTCGGAAGCCGAAGGAATCCTCCTTCACGGCGAAAAACCCAAAGACGAAGAAAAACTCAAAGGCCCGGGCGATGACGGTGCCCACCGCGGCGCCCAGCAGCTCCAGCCGGGGAGCCCCCAGCTTGCCGTAGATGAATACCCAGTTGAAGAACAGGTTCAGGAAGAAGGCGATGGCGGAGCCCACCAGGGGGATCCGCACCTTTCCCACGCTGCGCATCAGATAGGTGGCGGTGGAGCTCAGACCGGAGAGGAGAAAGGTGACGCCGATGAGGCGCATGTAGGATTCGCCCCGGGCCACCACGGCGGGATCGTTGGTGAAGGCCCGGAGGAGAAGCCGAGGCCAAACCATCCCCAGCAGGGTGAACACCAGGCAGATGACCGCCGTCACCCGCAGGGCCAAGGCTGCCGTGGCCAGCATGGGCTCCCGTTCCTTCCGTCCCCAGAACTGGCTGGACATGACCACCGCGCCGCTGCCCAGTCCCATGCAGATGAACTGGAAGAAGGCGTAGGCCTGGTTGGAAAAGGCGGCTGCCGCGATGGATACCTCCCCGAAGGAACCGATCATGATGTTGTCCAGAAAATTGATGCCGATGGTGATGAGCTGCTGGAGGATCACGGGAAGCATGAGCACCAGGGTCTTTTTGTAGAAATCCCGGTCCCGCAGGACAAACATGCGACCGCCCCCTTTCTTCCCAAAGTTTTGACATTGTATCATGTTTCGGGCGGAATGAACAGGGGGAAGCCCACATTTCCGGCGGAGAACGCAATGTAATGACCATCTATCAAAAAAACCGGCACAAAGCTGTAAACCTGTGATATAATACAAAAAATCCGTCATGCCGTGTTCGCGCCCATTGCGGCGGACGGGAAAAATGCGCACAGGAGGCTGCCGCCCATGGACAAGCAGGCTCTTCGGGTCATACAATTCGTGGATACCTATTTTCCCATGGTCGACGGGGTGGTGGTGACGGTGCATAATTACGCCGCCCTGATGAACCGGGAAGGGAAGGCCTCCGTAATCTTTCCCCAGCAGAAAAAGAAGCCCGGTGTCTACGCGGGCCTGGGGTATGAAACGGTGCAGGTGAAGCGGTCCGGCTTTTCCTTCTCGGAGTATGCCCTGCCCAGCCCCCGGCTGGACCGGGATCTGAAGCGGTATCTGGACGGGTTTCACGCGGATCTCTTCCATATCCATTCCCCCTTCTTCCTGGGGGCTTTCGCGGCGGCCTACGCCCGGAAGCATCATATCCCCTGCGTCGCCACCTTCCATTCCAAATATTATGACGACGCCCTGAACATCACCGATTCAAAGTTCATTGCCCGGATGGCCACGAAGTTCATCGTCCGCTTCTATCAGCGGGCGGACAGCGTCTGGGCCTGTTCCCGGGGCACGGCGGAGACCCTGCGGAGCTACGGCTACCGGGGAGAGATCTTCGTGATGGACAACGGCTCCTCCTTCCGGATCGGGGAGGGGGAGCGGGAGGCTCTGGCCGCCCGGGCGGCGGCGGAATACGGCCTGGAAAAGGGGAAGAAGACCATCCTCTTCGTCGGCCACCTCATCTGGCATAAGAACCTCCGCCTGGTGCTGGATACCATGAAGCGGCTGGCGGAGACCGGGGAGGACTGCCGCCTTCTGATCGCGGGGGACGGGTATGACGGGAAGGCGATCCGCAAGTATGCCGATTCTCTGGAGCTGCCCGAGAGCATGGTCCGTTTCCTGGGCCGGATCGACGACCGGGACCTGCTGGCGGGGGTGATCCTGTTCTCCGACCTGTTTTTCTTCCCCTCCGTGTACGATAATTCCCCCCTGGTGCTGCGGGAGGCGGCCTCCCTGGGGCTCCCCGCCCTCCTCACCGCCGGGTCCAACGCGGCGGAGGTCATTACGAAGGATGTGAACGGCTTCACGGCGGAGGAATCTCCGGAGGCCATGAGCGCCGAGATCCGCCGGATCTTCGGAGATGAAGCCCTGCGCCGGGCCGCGGGAAAGAGCGCGGAGACCACCGTGGCCAAGTCCTGGGAGCAGATCGTGGCGGAGGTGCAGGAGAAATACCGGCAGGTGATCGAAGAATACCGGGAGAAACACGGGGAGCGGGAAAACTGAGGTCCCGGAAAAACGCATGCAGACGCAGTCAGGCCGCGCGGAAACCCGCGCGGCCTGAAACTGTAGACAAGCCCGAGAACGGAATGATACCGGGAAGGAAGATAGCGCGAAAGAAACCCAGGAGGGGTGTCTTTCGCGTTCAATCAAAAGTTTTTCGAACGATTTCTCCCTCTGTATCTTGTTCGAAAAACTTGCTGCGGCGGGGTGACAAATCATTGTCGCTCCGCCGCAGGCCGCGCGGAGAACCGCGCGGCCTGCCATTTTCTCTGATAGGTCGACTGGGGTACGGGAAACGGGTCTCAGCCCGCCGCAGGAAGGAGAGGGGTCATGAGTTGATCTCCGTGATATAGATGGCGCCGCCGCCCACGCTGTGGACACCACTGCCGACCACGTTCTCCACCATGGTGATCGTCATCTTCAGGCCCACGCTCGCGTAGTAGAAGAGCTCGTCGGCACTCGTGATCGAAATGGTCGTGATCGTCGCCGCGTTGCCGACCATCTTTACGGCCACGTTGTTCAGGCTCAGGGCCGCCCACCCGTTGGTGCTCATCAGATAGAGGGTATTCTTGTCGCGCATGAGCGCTTTTTCGTTATCCACGTTCAGGGTCACGGTCCGGACGCCGGTGGCGTCCCCGTTCCCGGCGGGCAGGAAATGGAGGGTGTAAATGCCCGAGGAGCTCTTGCTGTAGGCGGCAAAACCGGTTTTCTTCGGAGCGGAGTCGAGGGCCAGGTCGCTCATGGCTGCGCCGTCCAGATAGCCGTTATAGTAGTCTACGACGCGGCCGTTCACATAGACGGAGCTTGACGGTTCCTTGCTGGTAATGTAAATACAGCTGCTGACGTAGAGGCTGGCCTTTGAGGTGACGGTCACCGCGCCGCTCAGCTTGCTGATCTTGGTATCGTCGGCGTCCTTCACGTAGACCCTGACCTTGTAGGTTCCCGCCTCCGAGGGGGTGTAGCTGAAGGTTTTGGCGGTGCTGTAGGACCGGGTGGCGATCCTGCTCCCGTCCTTGTAGAGGATGAAGTAATACTTCAGCGCACCGGAGCCTCCGGAGGCGGTCGCCGTCCAGGTGATCGTCTCCCCGGTGTCGGCGGCGGTCTTGTTTGCTTTCAAGCTGCTGATGGTGAACACGGCTTCGCTCACCGTCACACCGCTGCTCAGCTTTTTGATCTTCGTGCCGTCGGCGTCCTTCACGTAGACCCTGACCTTGTAGGTCCCTGGCTCCGTGGGGATGTAGCTGAAGGTTTTGGCGGTGCTGTAGGACCGGGTGGCGATCCTGCTCCCGTCCTTGTAGAGGATGAAATAATACTTCAGCGTTCCGGTCCCGCCGGAGGCGGAGGCGGTCCAGGTTACGGCCTCCCCCACGTTGGCGGAGGTCTTGTCCGCTTTGACGCTGCTGAGGGCGAGGGGGGCCACCGTGACGGCCGCGCTGGGCTTGCTGCCCTTGGGGCCGGCGGCGTCCTTCCCGTGGACGCCGACCCTGTAGTTCCC
>JAEEGJ010008720.1_pt1 | contig 27762 bp, 19 predicted proteins | sample 8958761 | NCBI WGS metagenome assembly JAEEGJ01 (sample SAMN16246546, study PRJNA631951) | gut metagenome | biome: gut microbiome; feature: rumen; material: RS-attached | host: Bos | place: Iran: Karaj | collected 2018-10 | reverse complement strand
ACACTAATTAAGCAACGATAGGATACATGAAAAATTACAATTAAACCGACGAGCCGATGGGATATAACTGGCGAATAATAAAAAATGAAAAAAATTATTATTACTTTAACAACATTGATCTTATTCATCACCATCTCAAGTTTTGTAATCATCAATCATCATTCCACTAAAACAGAGATGGGCAATGATTACATTTTCTACACAACAGTAACAGCATGGATAGAAGAAACTGAGTCTACCACTCTCTATATCTACTACAAAGAAGGGAATGGTGTCAGGAAATACTATAGTTCTTGTGGTAATTCTGAAAGCATGACTTGCCTACTTTATGTAAAAGAAAACGAATTGTTCAAGAATCCATCATGCAAAGATTATAGACGTAATTACAAATACAGGACATATCACAGTGCTTATTATTTTAATTGCAACTCCAGTCTGCCTTATATGGTAAGAGAAGACAGATTGAGCAAATAGAAATTTATCTATAATACCAAACAGGCTTGTGTCCAAGGCACAAGCCTGTTTCTTTTTTACAATACTCACAAACAACTAAAATTCAACAAACCACCTCCGTTAAACAAAATGTTTTATACAAAATGTTTAATGGTCGGTGCTGTCAATATTCCCTCGCCAGCCAACGCATAAAAAACACATCTTGCAAAGAATAATATTTACGTTCCTTGGTGGTTTCGCAATAAACAAGGTCTTTTTCCATCAAAGTTTGCAGATTGCGTCTTGCCACAGCTGCAGAAGCAATGTCGTGCTTCCTGATAAAATTCGAGGAGTATGGCTGCTCAACCTCTTCCTCCTTGGCAAGTGCCACCATAAAAGCCCATTGGGAGTCGGTCAAAAGACTGCGGTATTGCAAAAAATAAGGCTCGTTTATTTCCAAAATATTGATACAACCTTGCTTCACCTCATCGGCAGCTATATGTTCCTTGTCCATAGCATAAACCATGTTGCAAAGCCGTTGAGTGAAATAAGTGTGTCTACGTGTCCAGTCAAGAATCATATTCAAAGCATCATCATCAATTGAACGTCCTCGGGTTTCAAACTGTGTCTTAATAAAATCTCCGTACACTCCTCGCTCTATTCTATCGAGGCCAACAAACTGTGTGCTGGCGTAGAACGGCCTCTTAGGATTGCTGAAAATATCCACCATAAGATGTTTACGGCTACCACAAAAGATACAAGTAATGTTACGCGTATGTTGCAACACCGTACGCATTATTGCCTCAACATTTTGTTCGGGATACTCACGTATTTGCTGAAACTCGTCAATTGCCAACAGCACATGTTCGGGTTGCTGTTCCAAGAACGCCAGCAAACCTTCCAAAGTGCTAACCTTCTCAGAATCATTCTGATAATTGACATAAAATTGTGGTGTTCCCGACAGAGAATCAAATCCGATAACTGGCCGCAATCCTTTGATGAATTTCAGAAAACGCTTGCCCAACGATGTATCTTCTGGATACATTGATAAAATGGCATCGGCAGTGACTTTGTTCATCTCTGCCACATTGCGGGTAGCGAATATATCAACATAAATAGGAGTTATTTCTAAACCACTCGCAGCAATCTCATCAACAAGACGTTGTATAAGTCCTGTTTTTCCCATTCTGCGCTGTGCGACAAGTGTTACATTCACATTATTTCTTACACATTGTAACAAAGCCTGCAATTCTTTCTGTCTGTCGCAGAAATAATCTGGGCCTGCATATCCTTGAAAAACGAACGGATTCTCCATACTAATACATATAATAATTTCTTTGCAAAAATAATAAATATTTTCCATTAAACAAAATGTTTTATACAAAATGTTTTATACAAAATATTTAACGGTATCGACAAAGCTATATAACCAGCATTTATTCAATTATTTACAACACAAAAACGCTTCTCAAAACACCAACATTTTTAGTGTTTCCAAACACTAATTTTCTAAAAAACACGTGTTCACTCGTGCGATTCGTGGCCATAAAAAGTTGAAAATTGAAGGTTGAAAATTGAAATCAGTCCTCACTTCACATCTTAAATCATTAACATCTTCTCATTTTCACATCTTAACATCTTAACTCCTTAGTTTCTTAACTCCTAAAAAAATTCGTGGTCTTTTTCACCTACTACATCGCTGTCTTCCTTTTCCTCCCGCCTGAAAATCTTGTACCCCAGCATGGCCACGGTTATCGACATCAGCGGCGAGATAAGGTTGAAGAAACAGTACGGCAGGTACTCCACGGTGGCCACTTTCAGCACCACGCTCTGTGTCATGCCGCAGGTGTTCCACGGCACCAGCACCGACGTCACAGTGGCGGAGTCCTCGGTGCTGCGACTCAGCAGACGCCCCTCGAAGCCTTTTTCTTTGTACAGTTTCTTGAAAATATTGCCCGTAAGCACTATGCTCAGATACTGGTCGCCGGTAACCATGTTGGAGAAAAGTCCCGTTCCCACGGTGGAAGCAACTATGGAACGTCGTCCGCTTATGCCCTTGGCTAAGGCCGAGGTGATACTCTTAATCATGCCTGCTCCCGTTAGTGCCCCGCCGAAAGCCGCAGCACAGAAGATAAGGAAAACGGTGCTGAGCATCCCCCTCATGCCGCGCGTCTGCACCAGACCGTCGAGCACCTCGTTGCCCGTTGCCAGCGACGTGCCGCTGTAGTAGGTAAGCATCAGGGCGCGGAAACCGCTGCCCTCTCCTACCTGCGTCACAATGTCGGGCTGGGCAAACATCATCACCACTCCTGCCACCAGCGCCGAAAGGAAAAGCACCATTATTGCGGGCAGCCGCAAGACTATCAGCACTGCGGTGAACAACGGCACCAGTAGCAGCCATGGACTGATGGCAAACACAGTTTGAAGGCCTTCTTCGAAAACGGCTTGTTGCACTCCCGCGTCGGTGGTGTGACAAAGACTTGCCGCCAGAAACACCGTCAAGGCGATGGCAAACGACGGCACTGTGGTGATAAGCATATAACGTATGTGGGTGAACAGCGGCACCTCGCCCACCGACGAGGCCAGCACGGTGGTGTCGGAGAGCGGCGAAATCTTGTCGCCGAAATAGGCTCCGGATATGATAGCTCCTGCCGTCCAGCCGACGGAATAGCCGTGCGCCGTGCCTATGCCCATCAGGGCTATGCCTATGGTGGCAATGGTGGTCCACGAACTGCCCGTAACAAGCGACACCAGCGCGCACACCACACAGGTGATGAACAGGAACACCGACGGGTGGACTATCTTCATCCCGTAGTAAATCATGGTGGGCACCACGCCGCTGAGCATCCAGCTGCCCGACACCGCCCCGATAAGGAAAAGTATCAGTATCGCACCGCCTATAGTCTTGATATTGTTCAAGATAGCCCCGTCGATGCGGCTCCACGGCACTTTGTAGAAAAGCATGGCAATGGCCACGGCAATACCTGCGGAAAAGAGCAGCACCGTCTGGCTGGCGCCGTCCAGGGCGTCGGAACCGAACACACGTATCACCAGCACCTGCAACGCCACAAGCACCACAAAAGGCAGCATGGCCACAAGCCAGTGGATACGGGGTGTCTGTGCAGTTTCTGGACTTTCCATCACGTTGGTTTTTCTATTGTTTCAGAGGTGCAAAAATACTGATTTTTTGCGACAATAGAAAATATATTTTGCCAAACGGGAAAAAAATCATACTTTTGCAGGACAAAAAGCACGAATCACATCACAAAACAGTTGCGCCCGGCACATATCAGGGCTTTCCGTTATGAAGAAAACGACCTTTATACTTACAATGCTGATAATCACCGCAATGGCCATAGCCCAGAACCACACCACTTTTCTCGGACTGCCCTTAAATATGAATCTGGAGGCCTTCTCCAAAGCCTTGGAAGGCAAAGGCTATGCCCTGCAGTCCAGCGACCAAGCCACAAAAGCTGTATTCACGGGCAATTTCGGCGGAATCAACGATATGGAAGTAACCGTTCTGGCAACACCCAAAAGCCACACCGTGTACTTTGTCGGTCTCTCAAAAAAGAGCTCCGACACGGATTTCAAACAGCAGTACACGAACATGTACGAGGCGTACTATAGCGACCTTCCCAAAGAAACAACCGGTGCGCGAAATTTCAATCTCGGAAGCGTAAGTTACGACTTTGAGACGCATGGCTATAATCTTATCCCCGGCAAAGGCAAAGAAAAATACGGCAGGGTGAATTTCGTTTATTACAACTATGGCGAATACCAGCAGATTATCGTGGAATTTATCGACATCGCCAACAAAGATTTGTCAGAAAAAGAAAAATAGACGCCTATGACATCATTCCTCATGCATTTCATCGTAATACGACTGGTTATTCTTCTGCTTCTGATAATAACCACCTTCTTCAGCATCTACTCTTTTGTAAACGTTATAAAGCTAAAGAGAAAGGTAAAAAAGCTCGCAAAACAGCAAAAGGACGAGAAATAACATACACAAAACGGCAGTTGCGCAGAACCGTAATATTTTTATGACAGAAAGAGCAACTATAACACCATGAAAATCATTCTAATAATAACAAGAGCCCACTTATTCACATCATGAAAAGAAACAAAAAAATCATTCTTATTGTATTGGTTTTTGCAGCATTGGCAGCCGCTCTGTGTGTTTTTCTTATTATAAAACACAATCACGATTCCGCAGTAAAATTAAGCTGCAAATATGGTTTTATCGACAAAACAGGAAAGATTGTGATACCTTTAGAATATAACGATGTAGATTATCATTTCTCGGATGGCTTGGCACGAGTAGTGAAAATCACGAAAAATGGTGCTATAGAGTGAACTGAAAGAATTGTCACGGAATATAATTCCTTTTGCTTCTGATAATTACCACCTTTTTCAGCATTTACGCTTTTGTAAACGTTAGAAAGCTAAAGAGAAAGGTAAAAAAGTTCGAAAAACAGCAAAAAGCTGGATAATAACACGAATTTTCAGTACAAAAAATTGTTGTACGGGTAGCGGATGGCGTGTATCCTTTTGATATTGTTGTACATAAGCTCGCGCAGCTTGTCGATATTCTGCTTGTCCTTGGCGGAGATGAAAATGGTGTTCTCGCTGTCCTTGGCAAGCCAGATGTTCTGCAGCATCTCAAGGGTGTTGTTGGCTTTGGTCCACGGCGTAAGGTCGTCGGGGTCCTTCTCCTCGAAAGTGTAGGCGTCGGTTTTGTTGAACACCATCAGCGTGGGCTTGTCGTTGGCTCCTATCTCGGCAAGGGTTTTGTTCACCTCGTTAATCTGTTCCTCGTAGTCGCGGTGCGATATGTCCACCACATGTATAAGCAGGTCGGCCTCGCGCACCTCGTCCAAGGTGGATTTAAACGACTCCACCAGGTTGTGGGGCAGCTTACGGATAAAACCCACGGTGTCGGTCAAAAGAAACGGCAGGTTGTCTATCACCACCTTGCGCACAGTGGTGTCGAGGGTGGCGAAGAGTTTGTTCTCGGCAAAAACATCACTCTTGCTCAGCAGGTTCATAAGCGTGGACTTGCCTACGTTGGTGTACCCCACAAGTGCCACACGCACAAGACTTTCGCGATTTTTTCGCTGCAGCACTTTCTGTTTGTCGATGGATTTTAGTTTCTCTTTGAGCAACGTTATCTTTTCGGTGATGATACGACGGTCGGTCTCTATCTGTGTCTCGCCGGGACCGCGCATGCCTATGCCGCCCCGCTGACGCTCGAGGTGCGTCCACATACGGGTGAGTCGCGGCAACATATACTGATACTGAGCCAGTTCCACCTGCGTGCGGGCTATCGAGGTGCAGGCGCGTTTGGCAAAGATGTCGAGGATAAGCGTGGTGCGGTCGAGGATTCGCACCCTCAGCTCGCGTTCGAGGTTACGCAGCTGCGAGGGCGTAAGCTCGTCGTCGAAAATGACGAAATCCACCTCGAGGGCGTCCACAGCCTCCTTCACCTCCTCCAGCTTGCCTTTGCCCACGTATGTACGCACGTCGGGACGCTCCAGTTTCTGCACAAAAGTCTTCACGCTCTCGCCACCTGCCGTCTCCAGCAGAAAGGCCAGCTCCGAGAGGTACTCGTTGGTACGTTCCATAGTCATATTGGCCGAGCATACGCTCACCAAAATGGCTCTCTGGGGTTTCTGCGCTGTCTCTATCATAAAACAATTATATTACGTAACAATCTCTGACTCAAATTTTTTAACACAAATTTCCATGTAATTATCCATCAATCATCGCGTTACAATAATTTATGGTAAATTTACGGCAATTATATGTTTAATAAAGAACATCCAAAATTGTTGTTCATTTCGTTATTTTTTTATCTTTGAAAACAAGTCCCACATCACTATTCCTGCCGTAACGGACACGTTCAGAGAATGTTTGGTGCCGTACTGCGGTATCTCCAAGCATCCGTCGCTGGCATCCACCACCTCTTGTGCCACGCCGTCTATCTCGTTGCCGAACACTACGGCGGTTTTACGGCCGTCGGCTTTGAAATCCTGCAACATCTCGCTGCCTTCGGCCTGCTCCACGGAATAAACGGCATAACCTTCGTCGCGCAGATGTTTCACGCAATCCAGCGTCTCCTCCATATACTCCCAGTCCACGGAGTTCTCGGCGCCGAGGGCGGTTTTGTGGATGTCGCGGTGCGGAGGTGTGGCGGTGATGCCGCAAAGGTAGATCTTCTCAATACGGAAAGCGTCGGCGGTGCGGAACACGGAACCTATGTTGTTCATACTCCGCACGTTGTCCAAAACCACTACTATCGGGGTCTTTTCCGCCTGCTTGTATTCCTCAACGCTGATGCGGTTGAGTTCGTCCATTGTCAGTTTCTTCATATCAGTTCTTGAATCTCAGCCATTTCCAAAGTTCCTTGTAGGTGATTTTCTTGCCGTAGAGCAAAATTCCTGTGCGGTAAATCTTGGCGGCCACCCACAACGCAATCAAAAAAGTAACTATCAGTATTCCAATGGATAATGCCACTTCCCAGATAGGTATTCCGAACGGCAGTCGCACCATCATTGCCACAGGCGAGGTGAAAGGTATCATGCTCAGCCACAAGGCCAACGAGCCGTTGGGGGCGTTCACTATCGAGGGCATCAGTATTATCGAAAGCAACAGCGGCACCGTAAGTGGCAACACAAACTGCGAGTTGTCCGTATCGCTCTCGGTTATCGAGCCTACAGCGGCAAACAGCGTGGCGTAGAGGAAATATCCGAGCACGAAGAAAATCAGGAACGACATTATTATTGTGCCGAACTGTATGTTCATCAGTCCCTGGATCATCTCCATATTCTCGCTGACTTCGGGCATCGGCACATCAGTCTGGTTTACAACCTCTTGACCCTTGGTTGCAACGGATGTGATTTGCTCGGTCTGCGCTCCGGCGAATTTGTCGGCGTTGGCCATGGTGAAAGCGGTTATCAGTCCGACCGAAAGCACTATCCACAAAGCGAACTGCGTAAGTCCCACAAGGGCCACGCCTATTACCTTGCCCATCATCAGCTGGAACGGCCTCAGCGACGACACCATCACCTCCACAATGCGGTTGGTCTTCTCCTCCATCACGCCGCGCATCACCTGCGATCCGAACATGAAAATCGACATATAAATAAGTAGGGAGAGAATCAGCCCTATCATCATCTTTATCTCCACAAAGTCCTTCTCACCGGTCTCGAGGTCCTCCACAAGCATGTGTACCGAGGTGTTGGTAATCAGCTCGTAATCCTCTGGCGTCATTTCATACACGTTGACAAGTATGCTGTTGCGCAACATGCCCTGCAGCTGCTCTTCGATATCGCTTTTCACCGTGGCGCTGGGGGCGTCTTTGTAGTAATAGACCGATACATCCGTGGGCAGTTTGCCCGACATGGTCTTGGGCACATATACAAATGCGTCGATGGAGTCGGAATAAAGTGCCTTCTTTGCCGCCGTGGTGTCTTCGAAATAATAGTAGTTCACATCGTCGTTCGACGCGAAGTCGCCGTACATCGACGTCTCGTCAACCACAGCCACATTGGTGACTTCCAACGTGTTAAGCGATAAGTATATTGGTATTGCGTACAATGCCACAAGCAATATCGGCACAAGTATGGTCAAAATCCAGAACGATTTTTTCTTGACCCTTGTAAGGTACTCCCTTTGTATTACCAAAAGTATCTTGTTCATATTCAGTTATTTGTCAAAAAAGTTCAACATTGTTGGTTGTTTGCGGTCACCGCCTCGATGAAAATGTCGCTCATGCTTGGCAGCACCTCTTGGAACGAAAGCACGTCAGCCTGTCCTATCAGCTGTCGCAACAGCTCGTTGGATGTCGTGTCGCCGACACGCACCCTGAGGTCGGTGGTATCGCCGTCGGCAGTTTGCGACACAATCTCCATCTCAGGCGAGAATGTCAGTGCCTCGCCATGCTTGCGGCAGCGTATGTCGAAGATGTTCTTGCGGTACGACTCGCGTATCTCGCGCACATTGCCCGAAAGCACCACCCGCGACTTGTTCACAAGGGTGATGTCGTCACAGATTTCCTCCACCGAGGCCATGTTGTGGGTGGAGAAGAGCACCGTGGCGCCCTCCGCTTTCAGCCGCAGTATCTCCTGTTTCAGCAGGTTGGCGTTGATAGGGTCGAAGCCGCTAAAAGGCTCGTCGAAAATCAGCAACTTAGGCTCGTGCAGTACGGTGACGATAAACTGCACCTTCTGTTGCATGCCTTTCGACAGTTCCTCCACTTTCTTATTCCACCAGCCCATTATCTCGAACCGCTCGAACCACTGGCGCAGACGCCTCTCGGCATCGCCTTTGGTAAGACCTTTCAATCGAGCGAGGTACATGGCCTGCTCGCCAACTTTCATTTTCTTGTAAAGTCCGCGTTCCTCGGGCAGATAGCCTATCTGCGAAACATGTTTCTGTGCCAAGGGCTCGCCGCAGAAAAGCACCGTGCCTTTGTCGGGGGCGGTAATGCGATTTATGATGCGTATCAGTGTGGTTTTTCCGGCACCGTTGGGACCCAAGAGTCCCAAAATACGGCCTTCGCTGGCTGTGACACTCACGTCGTCCAAGGCGCGGTAGCCGGAGTAGTTTTTCTCCACGTGTTCAGCTACAAGTAGTTCCATTGATAATCTCGTTTAAATTATTTTGCAAAGGTACGATTTTTTTCGCGACAAACCGTTGCAACTTCCACTTTTTGCACAAAAAAAGCTCCGCCACGTGGGCAGAGCTTGAGAATTATAAGTATAAACCAATTACCTTATCAGCAATACCGAACCAACTTTTGTGAATGTTCTGTCGGGTTGCGATTGCGACTTGTAAACAATTCTGTAGGTGTAGTTGCCCATCATACAAGGTCTCGACGGGTCGTTGTTCAAACCGCCGTTCCAATGCTCTGTCGGGTCGGTGGAGGTGTACACCAAGTAGCCGTTGCGGTTGTAGATGGATATCTCGTATTCCATTATCTCTATTCCGCCAACGAAGAACTCGTTGTTGTCCAGTTCGTCGGGAGTGAATGCCGAGGGCACCCACATCGATTCCTTGAACAGCGGTATGGTTACGCTCGTGGTGTCGAGACATTCGGTGCCTTCGATGTAGGCCACCAGATATACCGTCACAGAATCCTCGCGCGGGTCGAAGGTGTAGATGTAGTTCTGCTCTGTGCCGACAGGCAGGTTGAAGTCGCGCAGATACCATCTGCGGCCTGTGTTGTCGGTACTGCGGTCGGTGAATATCACCTGCATGTTCTGGTAGTTGGCGGCCTCCTGCGAAGTATGTATGTATGCCTTGAGGTCTGTCTCGAGGTTCACTATTGTCTGGGCCGTGGTGGTACACGGATATCCGTCCAAGCCTGTAACGGCGGTGTATATGGTGCGCTCGTGAGGCCTTACCACTAGGGTGTCCAGCGTCTCGTAGCCCGACATCGACGTGTCGTTTGGCGACGACGTCCAGAGGATCCAGTCGCCCGTCTTGTTCGCTATCAACGTTATAGGATAATTGAAGCAGGGCACATAGCTGTGGTGAAGGGTGAGTGTGGGACGAGGCAGCTCCTCGAGTTCGAGGTATATTATGCTGTCGCAGCCGTGGACATTGGAGAAACGCTGTGCGTAACGGCCGCCGCGTGTGAGAGGTATGTCGTAGAAACTGTACGGGTCGCCGAAACAGAAGGTATCGTAGGTTACCCGTTCGAAGGTATCCCACACCTGCAAGTTAAGTATGGTGATGCTGTCCACACCGAAGTGCGAACGTTGGTGGCGTTCGAACACCAATACCGTGTCGGCGAAGTTGCGCAACGTGCTGGCGGGTATGTTGAAGCCATAGCTCAAGTAACGCTCGTTGCGACATACAGTGTCGTAGATATTGCAGTCAGTAACAGCAACGGTGGCACGCATGGTATCCACACAGCCTATGCTGTCGCGGGCTATGAGGGTGTATTGCGTTGTGGAGTCGGGCACCACATACAGCGAGTCGCGCTGGTAGCCGGTGTTCCATTGGTATTCAGCATATCCGCGCGTGGCGGCACGCAGGAAAGCGGTGTCGCCGTAACATACGCGGCGGGGGGCTATTAATCTACTTGGCACATGCGGACGGAATGTGTATTGGTGGACAATGGTATCGCCACATTCCCTGTTGTTAATCTGTGCTATCAGTTTAACAGTGTATGTGCCTGGTTGCGAATAAGTCACTGTAGGATTCTCGGCTGTGGATGTCTGTCCGTTGCCGAAATCCCAGAAGTAACTTTCACAACTTCCTATGGAGTTGGTGTCGGTGAGTGTGGAAGTAATGCGGCTGGTGTTGCGAAGACGCAGACGATACATGCAACTGTCGGTGGACATAGAAGCCGTGAAACTGGCTCGAGGATAGCGTTGCGACACGAATGTGGAAAGGGTGAAGTGACAACTGGAGTCGTCCACAAAACTAACGTCGCAGTAGTACATGGTGCTATCCACCTGTACTGTAACCGTCTGTTGTCGCGACACCACTACGTTTGGATTTCGTGCTGTGTACCATCGGTAGTTGAATCCCGAAGGTGCCGTAAGCGTTGTGGAGACACTGCCACCGCCACAGGAGTTTGAGGTGATGCGGCCCTTTGTACATCCAAGTGTGTAGTAAACATATCCGCAGTGGTTAGGTCCCGACTGTCCGCAGTTGAAAGAAGTGATACGCACGGTGATGGTCTGGCCATGATACTGGGCGATGTTCAATCCCATGGGCGTCCAGTCTCTTCCCCTCAATCCATTCGAATAAGTGGAGAATGTCATTGTTTGGCAGTTGACAGCTCCAGTGTTTGAATCGACAATGGTATCAACGTACGTAATTGATCCCTGTCGCGAATACCATGTACCTCCAACCGTTCCGCTTGTAACATCGGTTGCATTGAAGTCGGCCGCACCGCAGTTGGGACTAATAAGATTGCCCTGCTGGTCAAGGATTTCCAACACGAAACGGGGTTGGATTGTTGAAGGAGTATGTCCAACATCGTTGAACACACATGCATATTTGAACAGCAGGATATCCGCCTGAGCCGAATCTACAAGCAACTGATATGATACCGACTGACAAATATAACCACCGTATAATGAACCAAGTCGTACCGATTCACATTCGTTTGGTGGTATCTTGGATATCTGTGGAAATATTGGATCCACTGCATTAGGATCTCTATTGACTGTGTGCCGGCTTCCCGGTTGATTAGATGCCCTCCCGTAACTACCAGATCCCAAATCCACCACGCCGTGATTTGCATACGGACCGGGATAATTAGCAGTGTATTGCTGATAGTATTGATATGTGCCGTATGTGCATGTTACATCCCGAGCCCTGAGGTTGGTGAAATTGATACAACCCACGTTGCCAGAGCAAAATCTGTAGTTGTACACCAACGACGTCATGGATGTGTCACCATCACCAAAAGTGGTGTCACAGATGGCACGCACTCTGAAATAATATGCCGTCGACTGCTGGAACCCTGGCAAAGGACCAGAAGATACAGTGCCACCCGCTCCAACAGGATTAGTGACAATTATAGATGTTGCAGGCCTGAAATTTGGCGATGTGCTGTATTCCAACAGCCACATTGTTGCTGTTCCTGTCTCTGTCCATGTCGCCTCGGCTGTTCCGTTCGACGAGATGGTGCGCACCGACAGATTGTCGGGACGAGGACAGGTGGCCGTGGTTATCTGTATGTCGTCTATGGCAGCAGGGGGTTGCAAACCCTGATAATTGTATGCGTTATTGGTCCAGCCGAACACAAGGTAATATGTCCCTGTTGTGGGGACAGATACATTGCCCAAGTATACATTGCGGCAAGCGCTCTGCTGATTCATCATGCCTCCCGTAGGATAAGTGGCATCGATTGGAATCCATCCGTTGGGGTGTCCCGATGTCTGAAAACCCGTGGCCGAACCTGCCGAACCGTTGAACTGTGACCCCGGCACCAGATACGCTCTCATATAATGAGTGGTAGAGTATCCTTGGCCTTTCCAGTTGTAAGATATATTGTAAAGTCCTGCCACAATGGCTATCTGGCGATATGCCCATGTGGAACTTGCCACGGCGGGGTCGTATTCATATGCCGTCCCGCCATTGTGGGAAATATACAGACTATGGTCACCGCCACAATGCGTAGCAGTGTCGACATACCATTTGTTGGTCTGCTGACCATTCAAGAGAATCCACTGTGAACGTTCCGCAGCATTCTCAAAATCACACGAATAAGGTATGGTTGCAATCCCGAACTGAGCCACCGCACGATTCATGAAACACGCTAGAAGTATTGCTATAAAGACCGTCGTTTTAACTAATTGCTTAATCATGGCTTCTTTGGTTTATTGGTTTATTACTCTATTTCTTTAATTTATTGACACACAACTTGTCGTTTTGAAACAGAAAAAAAACGCCCTGATACAAATCTGGGCGTTTTTTAATATTTATCTAAAATAAGGTACTATTACCTTATCAGCAATACCGAACCCACTTTGGTGAAAGTCCTGTCGGGTTGCGATTGCGACTTGTAAACAATCCTGTAGGTGTAGTTGCCCATCATGCAAGGTTTCGACGGGTCGTTGTTCAAACCTCCGTTCCAATGCTCTGTCGGGTCGGTGGATGTATACACCAGATAGCCGTTGCGGTTGTAGATGGCAATCTCGTATTCCATAATCTCTATGCCTCCCACGAAGAACTCGTTGTTGTCCAGCTCATCGGGAGTGAAGGCCGAGGGCACCCACATCGACTCCTTGAACAGCGGTATGGTGACACTCGTGGTGTCAAGGCATTCGGTGCCTTCGATGTAGGCCACCAGATATACTGTCACCGAATCCTCACGTGCGTCGAAGGTATAGATGTAGTTCTCCTCTGTGCCGACAGGCAGGTTGAAGTCGCGCAGATACCATCTGCGACCCGTGTTGTCGGTGCTGCGGTCTGTGAATATCACCTGCATATTCTGGTAGTTGGCCGCCTCCTGTGAAGTATGTATGTATGCCTTGAGGTCTGTCTCGAGGTTCACTATAGTCTGGGCCGTGGTGGTACACGGATAACCGTCCAAGCCTGTAACGGCAGTGTATATGGTGCGCTCGTGAGGCCTTACCACAAGGGTGTCCAGTGTCTCGTAGCCCGACATCGACGTGTCGTTAGGCGACGACGACCAGCGGATCCAGTCGCCCGTCTTCTCGGCTATCAGCGTTATGGGATAGTTGAAGCAGGGCACATAGCTGTGATGCAGGGTGAGGGTGGGACGAGGCAGCTCCTCGAGTTCGAGGTATATTATGCTGTCGCAGCCATGGACATTGGAGAAACGCTGTGCGTAACGGCCGCCGCGTGTGAGCGGTATGTCGTAGAAACTGTACGGGTCACCGAAACAGAAGGTGTCGTAGGTCACCAGTTCGAAGGTGTCCCATATCTGCAAGTTGAGTATGGTGATGCTGTCCACACCGAAGTGCGAACGCTGGTGGCGTTCGAACACCACTACCGTGTCGGCGAAGTCGCGCAACGTGCTGGCAGGTATGTTGAATCCATAGCTCAGGTAACGCTCGTTGCGACATACTGTGTCGTAGATGTTGCAGTCGGTAACAGCAACGGTGGCACGCATAGTGTCGATACAGCCTATGCTGTCGCGGGCTATGAGGGTATATTGCGTTGTGGAGTCGGGTACCACATACAACGAGTCACGCTGGAAGCCGGTGTTCCAATGGTATTCCACATATCCTCGCGATGCGGCACGCAGGAAAGCGGTGTCGCCGTAACATACGCGGCGAGGTGCTATGATGCGGCTTGTGAGCGGCGGACGGAAGGTGAAACGCTGGGTTATGGTGTCGGCACATTCGCCGTCGTTGATCTGTGCTATCAGCTTCACCGTGTAGGAGCCGGGCTGAGCATAGTTTACCGTGGGGTTCTCCGCTGTGGATGTCTGGCCGTTGCCGAAATCCCAGAAGAAAGTCTCGCAAGGTCCGATTGAGGCCGTGTCGTTGATGTCGGAGGTGATGCGACTCTGGTTGCGCAGACGCAGACGGTAGATGCAGCTATCGGTGGAGGTGGTGCCAGTAAACATGGCTCTGGGGAAACGCAGAGTGGCAAGAGTTGACATGGTGAACTTGCATTGGGGGTTATCCACGAACGACACCTCGCAGTAGTACATCGTGCTGTCGAGCTGCACTGTAACGGTACGCTGTGTGGACACCGTCTGGTTAGGATTCTGCCCTGTGTACCAGCGGTAGTTGAAACCTTCAGGCGCTGTCAATGTTGTGGAAACGCTGTTGCCGCCACATGATGTTGATGTAATACGAGCTTTGGTGCATCCAAGTGTGAAATAAGCATAGCAGGTATGGTCACGGGCACCTGCTGTGCATGTGAAAGTTGCCAAACTCACCCTGATGGTCTGACCATGATACCGCGACACATCAAGACCGACTGTTGTCCAATCTTTATAATAGACAGAAGATCCTCTTCCGCTGTGCCATGATGATCCCGGTCGGTCGGCCATACTTGCTGCTTGTTGCGAATTGAAATCGGCAACACCACAGACTGGATCGATAGGATTGTAGTTATTGTCCAATAACTGCATAGTAAAACGCGGATCAGAAGTGCCGCCATGTCCGGGATTCTTAATAACAAGTGCGTATTTCAACACAATAATGTCAGCCTGCGCAGTGTCCACAACAAAATCATAGGTAATGGCCGAAGCCTCGTATGAAGTTGAGACATAGGCACATCCCAAGCGAACAGAGGCACATTCTCCGGCAGGAATCTGCGGCAACTGGTAATTACTTAAAGAGTCCATTGCCGTGGCATCGGTATGTATTGTGTGCAGACTGCCAGCCGGGCCGTTTGTCGGGTATCCGTATGCTCTTGGGCCGTTATTCCTCATACCTATTGTAGCGTAAGGCCCTGTGTTACCCCATCCACCTGAAGGAGGCTGTGTGCTAGAGGGAGTAGTGCCGTGGGAGCACACGCAGTTAGGACCGGTGAGATTCGTAAAATCGATACATCCCACATTGCTCGGGCAGAAACGGAAATTGAACACCACCGATGTCATGGAGCTGTCACCGGAGGCAGCTGTGGTGTCGCACAAAGCCCTAACACGGAAATAGTATGATGTGTACGGCTGGAAACCAGAAAGACCGTTATATGTCACCTGACCGCTTTGAGGGTTGAAAATCAGTCGTGCATTGTTCAAATCGAGATAAATGCTGCGCACATTACGCTGGAAAGAAGAAGATGGGCTATATTCAAGCAGCCAGCTTCGTGCTACACCAGTCTCAATCCACGTAGCCTGGGCGTTTCCCGTAGCTGAAGTGGCTAACACCGACAGGTTGTCGGGACGCGGGCAGGTGGCTGTGGTTATCTGAATGTTGTCCACAGCGGCAGGAGGCTGCAGCCCTGTTGTATTGTAGGAGGTATTCACCCAACCGAAAACAATGTAATAGGTAGTTGTGGTGGGAATGGAGACATTGCCTACATAAACATTACTCCACTGGCTTCGCTGATTCATAATAGCTCCCGTGGGATAGGTGGCGTTTATCGGGATCCACCCGTTGGGCGAACCCGAGGTGAGGAATCCCGTAGAGGATCCGGCGCTACCCGAGAATTGTGACGCAGGAACAAGATATGCCCTCATATAGTGAGCATTGGAGTAACCTTGGGCTTTCCAGTCGTAAGATATGTTGTACAATCCTTGTACAAGAGCTATCTGACGCACTGCCCATGTGTAACTTGCCGTGGCGTTGTCGTAGGCATGGGTCTGGCCGTTGGTGTTCGATATATAAAGACTATACTCACCTCCGTTGTTGGTGGCGGTGTCCACATACCACTTATTGGCCTGTGTGCCGTTGCGGAAAGCCCACTGAGTACGTTCCATTGCGTTCTCAAAATCACAGTAATATGGAACCGTGGCAATACCGCCTTGGGCTTTGATGCTCTGTACGCCGAATGCCGCAAGAAATATTGCAAGAACTATAAATAATTTATGTTTGTCCATTTTTGTTATATAGTTTTTGTTTTATCAATCATCAAAAAAAATCACATTTTTAACGTAAAGACACCTAATGTATTGTATTTGCAACAAAAAAAACACCCTGACCGAAATCAAGGTGTTTTTTTGATATCCTAATTTCCTATCCAATTACCTTATCAGCAATACCGAACCCACTTTGGTGAAAGTCCTGTCGGGTTGCGATTGCGACTTGTAAACAATCCTGTAGGTGTAGTTGCCCATCATGCAAGGTTTCGACGGGTCGTTGTTCAAACCTCCGTTCCAATGCTCTGTCGGGTCGGTGGATGTATACACCAGATAGCCGTTGCGGTTGTAGATGGCAATCTCGTATTCCATAATCTCTATGCCTCCCACGAAGAACTCGTTGTTGTCCAGCTCATCGGGAGTGAAGGCCGAGGGCACCCACATCGACTCCTTGAACAGCGGTATGGTGACACTCGTGGTGTCAAGGCATTCGGTGCCTTCGATGTAGGCCACCAGATATACTGTCACCGAATCCTCACGTGCGTCGAAGGTATAGATGTAGTTCTCCTCTGTGCCGACAGGCAGGTTGAAGTCGCGCAGATACCATCTGCGACCCGTGTTGTCGGTGCTGCGGTCTGTGAATATCACCTGCATATTCTGGTAGTTGGCCGCCTCCTGTGAAGTATGTATGTATGCCTTGAGGTCTGTCTCGAGGTTCACTATAGTCTGGGCCGTGGTGGTACACGGATAACCGTCCAAGCCTGTAACGGCAGTGTATATGGTGCGCTCGTGAGGCCTTACCACAAGGGTGTCCAGTGTCTCGTAGCCCGACATCGACGTGTCGTTAGGCGACGACGACCAGCGGATCCAGTCGCCCGTCTTCTCGGCTATCAGCGTTATGGGATAGTTGAAGCAGGGCACATAGCTGTGATGCAGGGTGAGGGTGGGACGAGGCAGCTCCTCGAGTTCGAGGTATATTATGCTGTCGCAGCCATGGACATTGGAGAAACGCTGTGCGTAACGGCCGCCGCGTGTGAGCGGTATGTCGTAGAAACTGTACGGGTCACCGAAACAGAAGGTGTCGTAGGTCACCAGTTCGAAGGTGTCCCATATCTGCAAGTTGAGTATGGTGATGCTGTCCACACCGAAGTGCGAACGCTGGTGGCGTTCGAACACCACTACCGTGTCGGCGAAGTCGCGCAACGTGCTGGCAGGTATGTTGAATCCATAGCTCAGGTAACGCTCGTTGCGACATACTGTGTCGTAGATGTTGCAGTCGGTAACAGCAACGGTGGCACGCATAGTGTCGATACAGCCTATGCTGTCGCGGGCTATGAGGGTATATTGCGTTGTGGAGTCGGGTACCACATACAACGAGTCACGCTGGAAGCCGGTGTTCCAATGGTATTCCACATATCCTCGCGATGCGGCACGCAGGAAAGCGGTGTCGCCGTAACATACGCGGCGAGGTGCTATGATGCGGCTTGTGAGCGGCGGACGGAAGGTGAAACGCTGGGTTATGGTGTCGGCACATTCGCCGTCGTTGATCTGTGCTATCAGCTTCACCGTGTAGGAGCCGGGCTGAGCATAGTTTACCGTGGGGTTCTCCGCTGTGGATGTCTGGCCGTTGCCGAAATCCCAGAAGAATGTCTCACAAGGTCCGATGGAAGCTGTGTCGTTAGGATCAGAAGTTATGCGGCTCAAATTGCGGAGACGCAGACGGTAGATACAGCTGTCAGTCGATGTCGTTCCCGCAAATCTGGCTTTGGGATAACGCAAAGTTGCAAGGGTGGACATAGTGAACTTACATTGGGGGTTATCCACAAACGACACTTCGCAGTAGTACATCGTGCTGTCGAGTTGCACGGTAACGGTCTGCTGTGTAGAAACAGTCTGGTTGGGATTTACACCTGTGTACCAACGGTAGTTGAAGCCCGAAGGTGCGGTCAATGTTGTGGACACGCTGCCTCCACCACACGACGACGATGTGATACGTCCCTTTGTACATCCGAGAGTGTAATAAGCGTAGCCAAAGTGGTTAGAAGCACCTGCCCCACAGTGGAATGTTGCCAACTGTATTTTAATTGTCTGACCATGATAACGGGACACATCAATACCCACAGGAGTCCATTCTTTCCAATAAATGGCGTTTCCTCGACCGGTGTGCCACGAAGAGCCTGGTCTGTCGGCCAACTGGGCTGCATCGGTGGAGTTGAAGTCGGCTACACCACATACGGGGTCAATCAGTTGTCCAGTGCTGTCGAGCAATTTCAGAGTGAATCGCGGTTGCTGGGTAACACCGTGTTGCGGGTCGTTCATCACGATGGCATATTTGAGCAGTATAATATCCGCTACGGCTGTGTCCACCGAAAATGTGTAGGTAGCAGCCTGACAGGGGTAGCTTCCGGCACCATCTATGCATCCCAAGCGCACCGAGGCGCACTCTCCTGCTGGTATTTGCGGCAGCTGGTAGTTACTCATTGAGTCAAAAGCTGTTGCATCGGTGTGAACTGTATGTCGGCTTGGAGTTCCTGTATAAGCACGGGGACCATGGTCTATTATTCCCACTGTTGTCAGCGGTCCTCCGTAATTGCCACCCCAGTTGGGGTTGCCTGTTGTGTTCGAAGCCTGTCCGTATGTGCACACGCAGTTGGGACCTGTGAGGTTGGTGAAATCAATACATCCCACATTGCTCGGGCAGAAACGGAAATTGAAAACCACAGATGTCATAGAACTGTCGCCAGTGGCAGCTGTGGTGTCGCACAAAGCCCTCACACGGAAATAGTATGATGTGTACGGTTGGAAACCGGAAAGTCCGCCATATGTAACTTGCCCAGTTTGTTGGTTGAATGAAAGACGATTCGTTACAGGCCATTCGAGGTATAGTCTACGAACACCACTTTGGAAGGCAGAGTTTTGAGAATATTCCAACAACCATCTTGTAGCCGTGCCTGTTTCCGTCCATGTGGCTTGAGCATTACCGCTGGCAGTCAATGCTATCACCGAAAGGTTGTCGGGACGCGGACAGGTGGCTGTTGTTATCTGTATGTTGTCAATAGCTGCGGGAGGCTGCAGTCCTGTAGTATTGTACGAATTGTTTGTCCAGCCAAAAACGATATAATATGTACCTGTGTTCTGAATCGACACATTGCCTATATACACATTTTGCCAACGTCCTTGAAGATTCATCGCGGCACCATTGGGATAAGTGGCATTTATAGGTATCCAACCATTGGGCTGGCCAGAAGTCTGAAAACCCGTTGAGGATCCAGCTGTACCAGAAAACTGTGCGGCGGGCACGAGATAAGCTCTCATGTAGTGAGTTGTTGAGTAGCCTTGTGCTTTCCAGTCGAACGAAATATTATACAAACCCTGCACAAGTGCTATCTGACGGCACGCCCATGTGTAACTTGCAGTAACATTGTCATAGTTGTGAGTCTGTCCTCCGGTATTGGATACATAAAGACTGTATTCACCACCGTTGTTGGTAGCTGTGTCCACATACCACTTATTGGCCTGTGTGCCGTTGCGGAAAGCCCACTGGGTACGTTCCATTGCGTTTTCAAAATCGCAGTAGTATGGAACCGTAGCGATACCACCTTGGGCATTGACACGATATGCACAACTTACAAAAAGCAATACTGCTACAAGAGATTTCAAAATTCGGCTATTCATATCTATTATTTTATTTTTTATTTTCAATGTTTTACTCGTTCTATAGACAATTATAAATCAATTTTAAAACAAATTGCACTACAAGAACAATCCAATAGCAATACACAAACGCTGTAATAATGCGGAATACGATTGTTTCCCAACCGTTTTTCGCAATTTCAAACAGCAAGTGCAAAGATAACATTTTTTTTCATATCTCCAAATGCCACCCGAAAAAAAAATTTTAAACAACTTATTCACCGAACTCCATAAGGCACTTTCTTTTCCTCCTCAGCACCATAGGTTCACTACCCTACTCTCCTACTTATTATATCACCAAACCGAACATTTATTAAATTGCAATACGCTGTAAATCAATTATTTAAAAGAATATTACCGATAACTTGTTGATAAACAGACAAGAAAAACGGCTATTTTTCGGAAAAAAGTTCGTAATTTTGCTTTGCTGTAAATATAACAGACAAATGGTAAAAAACAAACACGACAAAAAGCGCAAGCACCGCATTGCGATCAACATTTCGGACCGCGACTATGAGTTGCTCAAACTCTATGCGGCCTCGAAAAACGCCACCAAAGGACATATTGTGAAGCAACTGCTACACGCAGAGCTGCAAAAGTTCAAAAGCTCCATCGGCAGCCTCCCCGTAGAAAACCAGCTAAACCTCTTCATCTCGCCCCAAACCGACATTTTCGACATCATCGACGAGAAAATTTAAGCCGACAAACAATATTTTTTTGCACCATATAAAAAAAAAGCGTATATTTGCCAAACCAACAAAAACCATCGACAGAAAATAAAAACTTGATTATATGCGAATTAAAGTATTTATTGCCGCTTTATGCGCACTGACACTTACCGTAAACATCGCTAAAGCGGAGGCTGACAGCACCGCCGTAGCCCCGGCCGAGAAAACCGAGGCCGAAGAAGGCTTCAACCCGGGTGCCGAAATAATAGAGCACATCTCCGACGCACACGAGTGGCACATCATGACCTTAAACGAAGGCCAAGCCGACGAAAAACACATCTCCATCCCTCTGCCTATAATACTTTACAACACTCGCGACGGCAAGCTCGATGTGTTTATGTCGTCGAAATTCCACCATGGCAAAGAGGCCTATAAAGGCTACACCCTGGTTGGCGGCGGCACCGAGGCTCAGGAGATTGCCTACGCCGACGAGAACGGCAACGCCATCACCGACGAATCGGGCGCTTATCTGAAACCTCTGGATTTCTCCATCACAAAAGTGGCCGTATCGGTAATGATTGCCTCCCTTATCCTGCTTCTGATACTGTTGGGCGTGAAACGCAGCTGCATCAAAAACGCAGGCAAGGCTCCGAAAGGAATGCAGTCGCTGATGGAAATCCTCATCCTCTTTATCCGCGACGGCGTGGTGGTTCCCATCATTGGCGAAAAGCACTACCAGCGCTATCTGCCGTACATCCTCACACTTTTCCTTTTCATATTCCTCTGTAACCTCTTAGGCCTTGTTCCTTTCTTCCCCGGCGGCGTCAACGTAACAGGAAACATTGCTATCACAGGCGTTTTGGCCGTAATTACTTTCCTCATCACCACTTTCTCCGGCAACAAACATTACTGGAAAGACATTTTCAACACCCCGGGCGTGCCTTGGTGGCTTAAATTCCCGCTGCCCATCATGCCTTTGGTTGAATTCGTCGGAATGTTCACCAAGCCCTTCGTACTGATGGTCCGTCTCTTTGCCAACATCACGGCAGGACACATCGTCACACTCGGCTTCATATTCCTGATATTCATCTTCGGAAACACAATGTCGGCAGGCGTCGGATACGGAGTTTCGCCCGTGTCGGTGATATTCAGCCTGTTCATCAGCGCTCTGGAATGCCTTGTGGCTTTCATCCAGGCTTATGTGTTTGCAATGCTCACATCGCTGTACATAGGCATGGCAGTGCACAACCCCGAGGAGGAACATGCATGATTTGTTGAACTGTTGAATCGTTTATTTGTTTAATTGACAGCTCTTTAACAACAATCCGAACAAGTATATTGTAATGCAGAAAAAACAAGGACTTTGAAGTTAGGACAAAACTTGCTTTGAAGTCCTTTTCTTTTATCAAAGAAATAGTAATCCAGAAATAACAAATTATTATGAAACATATAAAAGATGTAAACCTGAAAGGCAAACGCGTGCTGCTGCGCGTTGATTTCAACGTTCCCACCGACGAGAACGGCAATATCACCGACGACACCCGCATACGCAAGTCGGTGCCCACAATGCAGAAACTGATAAACGACGGCGCCAAGACCATCATCATGTCGCACCTCGGCCGTCCCAAGGGTGAGTTTGATGCAAAATACTCGCTGAAAAACGTCGCCAAACGCATCTCCGAAATCCTCGGCAAAGAGGTTCTGTTCACCCAGTCGCTTCTGGGCGAGGAGGTTACCAACATGGTCAACAACATGAAAGAGGGCGACATAATGCTGCTCGAGAACATCCGTTTCTACAAAGGCGAGACCGACGGCGACATGGCTTTCGCCAAAGAGCTTGCCAAACTGGGCGACGCCTACGTGAACAACGCCTTCGGCACCGTGCACCGCAACCACGCCTCCGTGGCACTGCTGGCCGAGCTGTTCCCCAACGACCACTATTTCGGATTCCTGATGGAACGCGAAGTGGAGAACCTCAGCTACCTGCTGGGCAACCCCGAACGTCCCTTCACAGCCATCATCGGCGGTTCCAAGATTTCCGGCAAAATCGACGTTTTGGAAAACCTTATCCCCAAAGTTGACAATATGATTATCGGCGGCGGTATGCGTTACACCTTCACCAAAGCCCTCGGCGGAAAGATAGGCAACTCCATCCACGAGGACGACAAACTCGACGTGGCCCTCGACCTCGTTGACAAGATGAAGAAAAACAACGTGAACCTCTACCTGCCCATCGACTGCATGGTGATCAAGGAATTCCGCAACGACGCAGAGAGCATGCTGGTGCCTGGCGACCAAATCCCCGACGGCTGGGAAGCTGTGGACTGCGGCCCCAAGAGCATAGAACTTTTCCGCGATGTGATTCTGAAATCGAAGACCATACTGTGGAACGGTCCTATGGGCGTGTTCGAGATGCCCAACTTTGCCAAAGGCACTTTCGGCGTAGCCGAGGCAGTGGCCGAAGCCACAAAGAACGGCGCTTTCTCCGTGGCCGGCGGCGGCGACTCCATCTCGGCTCTGCAACAGCTCGACATGATGGACAAAATGTCGTTTGTTTCCACCGGCGGCGGCGCCATGCTCGAATTCCTCTCGGGCATTGAACTCCCCGGACTGAAACACATGAAATAAACCATTTAGAAACTAACAACATAAGGGGCTGTCGGCGCTGTTGATAGCCCCTTATCCATATAAAGATGAGCGGTTTCCTTCCAATAACGGCGAAAGAGATAGAGCAGCGCGGCTGGGACTATGTGGATGTGATAGTGGTGTCGGGCGACGCCTACGTGGACCATCCCAGTTTCGGCAACGCCGTGATAGCCCGCTCATTGGAAGCGGCGGGGTACCGTGTGGCGATACTGCCACAGCCCAACTGGCGCGACGACCTGCGCGATTTCCGCAAGCTGGGCAAGCCACGACTTTTCTTCAGCGCCTCGTCGGGATGCATGGACAGCATGGTGAACCACTACACCGCCGCCAAACGTCTGCGCTCCAACGACGCCTACACGCCCGGAGGCGAGGCAGGATTCCGTCCCGACTACGCCACATACGTGTATGCCAAAATCCTGAAACAGCTTTTCCCCGACACCCCCGTGGTGATTGGCGGCATAGAGGCATCAATGCGACGGCTGACGCACTACGACTACTGGAGCGACACGCTGAAACCCTCCATCCTTGCCGACACCAACGCCGACCTGCTGGTGTACGGCATGGGCGAGAAAGTGATTGTGGACATAGCCGACACGCTGAACGCCGGACTGCCGATAAGCCATCTGCACAGCCATCCTCAGGTGGGATTCATCACTGACAAGGTGCCTGCCGCCGAACAATGGGAGACTATAACGCTCCACTCCCACGAGGCCTGCCAGAAAGACAAGTTCAAGCAGGCACAGAATTTCCACCACATAGAGCTGGAAAGCAACAAAATCGAGGCCAAACGCATCGTGCAACCCGTTGGCAAACAACACATTGTGATAAACCCACCCGACACCGACTTCAGCCAAAGCGACCTCGACCGGAGTTTCGAGCTGCCCTATATGCGTCTGCCCCACCCCAAATACGCCAAACGCGGGTCGATACCGGCTTTCGAGATGATAAAATTTTCGGTGAACACCCACCGCGGCTGTTTCGGAGGATGTTCGTTCTGCACCATCTCGGCACATCAGGGCAAGCAGGTGGTAAGTCGCAGCGAGGAGTCGGTTCTGCGCGAGGTGGCACTGCTGACGGAACGTCCCGATTTCCATGGCGTGATTACCGACCTTGGCGGACCTTCGGCCAATATGTACCGCATGAAAGGCCGTAATGCCGAGCTGTGCCGCAAATGCAGCCGCTACTCATGCATACACCCCAGCCACTGCAAGAACCTCGACAGCGACCATAGCCCGCTGATAGAGCTTTGCCGCAAGGCCAGCGCCGTGCCCAAGGTGAAACACCTGTTCATAGGCAGCGGCATACGCTACGACCTTTTCACCGACGACAACGCGGGATACAAATACTGGGAGGAGGTGGTGCGGCACCATGTGTCGGGCAGGCTGAAGGTGGCCCCCGAACATACGTCTGACAAGGTGCTGCAATGTATGCGGAAACCGTCGTTCAGGCTGTTTGGCGACATCAAACGGCGTTTCGACGACATCTGCCGCAAGCACGGACTCAACCAGCAACTGATACCGTATTTCATTTCGTCGCACCCGGGGTGCCGTCTGCGCGACATGGCGGAACTGGCCATAACGATGAAAGGTCTGGGCTACAAGCTGGAGCAGATTCAGGACTTCACCCCCACCCCTATGACGCTGGCCACCGAGATGTACTACACTGGATACAATCCCGCCACCATGGAGAAGGTGTTTGTGGCCCGCCACCCCAACGAGAAACGCGAACAGAACCGCATGTTTTTCTGGTACAAAGCCGAAAACCGCAACGCGATACGGCAGTCGCTGATAAAATCGCACAACGAAGACCTGATAAGAAAATTGCTTGGATGATTCGAAGTTTGAATTATCGGAATTAGGATTTAAGGGGCGCAGGGGCTAGATATTCAACTGTTACACAGATACAATAAAAAAAACGACTTCTCCTTGAGAGAAGTCGTTTTATCTTTATGATTAAAAAAGATTATTTGTTGCGGAAATAATTCACTATTGCGCTGAGCAGTCCTAGTCCGATGAAACCGCCGGGGGCGAGGACGAAGAGCAGCATGGCGTCGCCTTCGATGAATTTGTGGCCGAAAGCGGCTCCGCTACCGAGCAGTTCGCGTACAAGTCCCAGCAAGGTAAGGGCGATGGTGAAGCCCAAGCCCATGAAAAGTCCGTCGAAAAGCGACAGCAGGGGGTTGTTCTTCGAAGCGAAGGACTCGGCACGTGCCAGCACGATGCAGTTCACCACGATAAGGGGAATGAACAGTCCCAGAGCCTCGAACAGCGACGGCACGTAGGCTTCCATCACCATTGCCAGCATTGTTACGAAAGTGGCTATGATAACTATGAAAGCGGGGATACGCACCTTGTCGGGGATGACGCTCTTGAGGCAGGAAATAACGAGGTTGCTCATCATAAGCACGAAGGTGGTGGCCAAGCCCATGCCCATACCGTTGATGGCCGAGGTGGTTACACCCAGCGTGGGGCACATACCCAGCACCAGCACAAAGGTGGGGTTTTCTTTGATAAGGCCGTTTTTGGCTATTGTTCCTATTTTCGAAAGCATGTTACTCATTGTCTGTTCCTCCTTTTACTTTGGTGAAAGCTTCGTAAGCACGGTTTATAGCGTCGCAAAAAGCGCGCGAGCTGATGGTTGCCGCTGTGATGGCATCCACGTCGCCGCCGTCCTTTTTAACAGTCATATTGTTTGTTGCAGGGTTCATGCCGACAACACAGCCTTTGCCGTCCTTTTGGAACCACTCGCCGGCTTTGGAGCCGAGGCCGGGGGTCTCCTGAGTCTCCAGCACGTTGTAGCCCGTGATGTTGCCTTCGGCGTCGAAACCGACCATCACGCCGAGGTGTCCGCTGAAGCCTTTCTCTGTCGAAGACTCAACGGCCACGCCGACCAGCTCGTCGGAGGCGTTGAAGGCGAGGTTGCAGTTGGTGGAGTCCTTGTCGCCGTCGAGCATCACTTTCGCGCTTTTCAGCGAAGCAAATTCGGGCAGCACCTCTTTGATGGCGGCCTCGGTCTTGGCTTTCTTGGCGTCGGCGATAGGACCTTTGGTTACGTTGTTCAGAAATGCCAGTGCGGCGGCCGTAACTACGGCGATGATGGTCAGCACCAGCACCATATTAAGTAATGTGGATTCAGCTTTTTTTGCCATAACTCATCCTCCTTTATTTAGCGAAACGTTTGGGTTTGAAACCTTTGTTGATCAGCGGCACGCAGGCGTTCATCAGCAGTATGGCGAACGACACGCCTTCGGGGTACGAGCCCCAGTTACGTATGATGATGGTGAGCAGTCCGCATCCGATGCCGAACACCACCTGTCCCCATTTGGACATGGGCGATGTAACCATATCGGTGGCCATAAACACAGCACCCAGCATTATGCCGCCGGAGAGTATCACATGAACGGGGTCCATATACATATTGGGGTTGCAGAGCCACAGTATGGCGCCAAACACAAAAGCGGTGCCGATGAACGACACGGGGATGTGCCAGCTGATGACCTTGCGGCAAAGCAGGTAGATACCGCCGATGATTATTGCCAGAGCGGAGATTTCGCCGAGCGAGCCGCCCATGTGTCCGAGGAAAGCGTCCATCAGGCTGGGCAGGTCGATGCTGCCGCCTGCCTTGACAGCCTCTTTGAAAGCTGCCAGAGGCGTGGCTCCCGTCAATGCGTCGGGGGTGCCGTTGGCAAAGATGTTGCAAATTCCCAGCGGACGGGGCCATGTGGTCATCTGAACGGGGAACGAAATAAGCAGGAACACACGTCCGACCAATGCGGGGTTGAAGGGGTTCTTGCCCAAGCCGCCGAAACTCATCTTGCCGATGCCTATTGCCACCAAAGCTCCGATTATCACTATCCACAGCGGGAGGTTCGACGGCAGGTTGAAGGCCAGCAGAAGGCCGGTGACTATTGCCGAACCGTCGGTGATGGTGGTCTTGGTTTTAAGCAGGAATTTCTCTATCAACCATTGGAAAAGCAGACAGCTGGCCACCGACACCAAGCATACAAACAGGGCGTCGAAGCCGAAAAACAGTATGGCTGTCAGCAACAGGGGTATCAACGCGATGTTGACATTCCACATTATTCTTTTTACTGACTCCCCGCTATGCACGTGGGGCGAGCCTGAAACGTTTAATAACTTCATTGTCGATTACTTTATGTTATGTTGGTTATTTTTTTTGTTGCATTTGACGGAGTTTGGTCTTGGCCAGACGTATCTCGTCAGTGAGGGGCTTGTGGGCCGGACACGAGAAGAGGCAGCATCCGCACTCCATACAGTCCATCAGGTGGTTGTCGGCGGCCTCTTGGAACTTGCCGGTGTTGATGAGGCTCGAGAAGAGGTAAGGCTCCAGTCC
>JAEEGJ010008717.1_pt1 | contig 27767 bp, 25 predicted proteins | sample 8958761 | NCBI WGS metagenome assembly JAEEGJ01 (sample SAMN16246546, study PRJNA631951) | gut metagenome | biome: gut microbiome; feature: rumen; material: RS-attached | host: Bos | place: Iran: Karaj | collected 2018-10 | reverse complement strand
ACACCTGTTCTTCTTCTGGAAGTTCATACTTCTGGATATGCACTTTCGGATCGTTTTCCAAATGGGCAATATTGTTGAAGCTCTTCAGCGTGACAAAAGTTCCGCCGTGCTTGAGACCTGCCTGGGCTCGTTCCCAGTCGTTTTCAAAAGTCGAGAGGGCGCGGCAGCTGATAAAGTCAAGGTCGGTCAGGCCGGAAGTTTCAAAGCGCTTGCCGACGACGGTCAAGTTATCCAAGTGGAGTTTTTCCTTGACCATCTGCATAAAGTTTACGCGCATGTGGCGTGGTTCGACAGCATAGAACTGAACGTTCGGCATGGCAATCGCAAGTGGGAAAACTGGGCAACCTGCTCCAGCACCCATATCTGCCCAGCGTACAGTGTCATCCTGAGTGGACAGTGTTTTTCCTAAAAACACGAAGGGAACGAGAGAGTCGGCAATGTGCCTGCTTAAAAACTTTTCAGAATCCTTTGCCGAAATCAAGTTACCATATTCCTTGGTGTCCACTACCAGGTCTGCAAACTGGTAAAGCTTGTCGAGAGTCTCTTCGGACAGCTGTACACCATGTCCCGAAAGGAACTGGTTTAAAAGATCTTGCTGCGCTTTGTTAATTCTATAGCTCAAGTTTTCTCTTTTAATATGTTGGGACTATGGTTACACCATAGTCCTACACCCTTCGGTTTCCAAATAAAAATACACAAGTGTATTTTTGCTTGGAAACCTTGGTTGTGTTTCACGTGAAACCTTATGAGCCGAGAGTCGCAGAACATACTTGTATGTTCTATGACCGAGGCGATTAAGGGAGGACACGAAGTGTCCAAACATTTCTGTTCCGAATTGAAATTTAGTATAACTTTTTTAGAAAACAATTCACAAACTCCCCTGCCCTATAAAAATCATAAAATATATGTTGATAACATTTTGATAAATGTTGAGAAACTGTTAAGCCGAATGCTGCGAAATGTATGCTTGCATACATTTCATAGCTGAGGCGCCAGTTTCGCGCTTGCGCAGAACTTGTTAAGGTGAGAGTCGCAAAAATAAGCTTGCATATTTTTATGACCGAGCCGCTGAGTTCGCGCTTGCGCAAAAACTCAAATTTTTCTTATTGTCATTCCCGCCATCGAGCGGGAATTTCCCTTTTGTTGAAACTATAACTTCGTTATAGTCTTACAATCTCATGCTCGGTCATGCCGGTGTGCAAGCACCCCGTCACGACTCCCGCTATCGAGTTTGCTCCTTCGGAGCCAACTTGCTGCACCTCGGAAATGTCGGTAAACAAGTTTCCCGCTGCTTCCTCGGTTTGCGATTGTTTGGACACTTTGTGTCCTACTTCTTGGGGCTCAGTAATGCCCATACAAGTATGGGCGCTACATTCGCCCTGTAGAGGTTTCACGGGAAACACAGCTGAGGTCAGAAAGCGAAAAAATGCTTGCATTTTTTATTTGTTGACCGATGGGTGTTGGACTATGGCTTTGCTATAGTCCAAACATAAAAAAAATCCTCCCTATTTAGGGAGGAGGTGAATCTATAAAAGTCTGAAGTATTATTGTTTGCGGCGGTGCATGAAGAAAGTCACGGTCTTATGATCTAGCCCGTCTTCGATATATGTTCTGGTCATCGTGAGCATTCCATTCTTAATCCCTACTTCGTAACGATTCCAGGCAACCCATTTTCCATCGTAGTAAATATCTTTCTGGTAACAGGTATTGCTGTCGTTCTCATCCATGACTATAATCTGGTTTTGATTAGGTCTAAATATAGTATCATTTTTCAAAACGTAAATGCTGGTGTATTTTCTCCCTTCATCGGTGTATGTGCTGGCTAGGGAATCTCCATCAAAGTAGATAATGGTGGTGTCGCTGATTCCATCTTTCGTTGAAATGAGTGTACTGATGTTGCCTTCGCGAATGAATTTGGTTTCTGTGGTGTTGATGGTGGTTTGGTATGTCCATTCGCCATCTCGGAGATTTGCCTCGTAGGTGCTGTCGATATGAGTATCGGTCCAGTAGGCTTTATAAATATAGATGGAATTGCCTCTGTTATTTGCTGTACCCTTATCCCAATATGCGCTGTCTATAAATAAACCGTCTTCGCTGAAGAAAGAAAATTCAGCACTTTGGAGTTCGAGGATTGTTCGGATACAGTTGGTGTAAGATGGATCAGCTATATTTTGACCATTATTGGTAGTAATGTTATTAGCGGATGTACTGCTAGAATCGTCGCTACAGGCAATGAAAAGTGCTGCCGCTAAAAGAAGTATTTTAAATTTCATGACTCCCCCAAGAAAAATGTGGTAATGAATAAATTAGTTAAGTTGTGTGTAAATCTAATCAAATAGAAGGGGATATGCAAGTGTTTGGACCGTAACTTTATTGCAGTCTAACATGCTCGCCCATACAAGTATGGGCGCTACATTCGCCCTGTAGAGGTTTCACGTGAAACATGCGATAGCGAGTGTCGCAAAAATATGCTTGCATATTTTTATGACCGAGCATGAGCATGTAGGACACGAAGTGTCCAAACACAATCAAGGATACCAAGCAAAAACATACTTGTATGTTTTTATTTGGTATCCGCAGAGTGTAGGACTATGATGAAATCATAGTCCAAACAATATATTAGTGAGATACGGTTTGTTCTCTTGTGTGAGGAAATCTTTCCATAGGTATCGGAAGCGTAATCATCTTTAAGAACCATCCGATGTTGTGTTGCTTGTTGGTAATTTCAAAAGATACACCTGCTGTTACCTGAGCTAAGAAAATTCCAAATTGTATCCCCACTTCTTCGATGAAACCGAATTCTTTGATTGAATAATGAGATTTGTTTTCTTTTTCCTCGGATCTGAGGAACCATTCTATAGCATGACTTTCGGCTATTGCAACTCCAGAGAGATTGTTTCCATATAATATGTACTTTGTTGTTCCGGATGCAAGCCACATGCCTCCCATTGCTATTTTCTGTAAAGTGCTTTCATTTGGGGCTGCCATTCCGAGAATGCCGAATCCTAAAAATGACACAGCGCTTCCGATTGATAAATCGTTGATTTTCTTTTCGCCTTCAGTCCTTTCGAACCTGCGGTCGAATCGTAAAAATGTATAGTCTGCAAGTAGCCTATCAATACCAAAAAGCTTGCTCCCCAAGTTTTGTGCGCTCATGCAAATTACATCCACTTCAATTCGTTTGGTGGATGTATATCCTATCCCTCCCAAGAATAATACATTGAAGGGGTTGTATTTGTTTTCGTAGATGTTGCTGAGTTCTACAGAAAAAGCAGAATTCTGCACTGGATCTTCCAATGCGGATATGTTTGCAAAAGCAAAAGATATAGAGATAAGGAATATGGTAAGAGTCTTTTTAATCATACAGTAATCTCTATTCTGTTGCCTTCGGGGTCGAGGACGACGCTTTCGTAATACCCGTCGCCGGTAGTTCGAGGTTGACCTACAACGGGTACGCCTTCGGAAGACATTTGTTGGGTCAGGTGGTCTACCTCTTCTTTTGAACCAACGGAAAAGGAAAGATGGGTAAATCCCAAATGTTGGGTGTCTTGCTTCGCTATCGTGTTTGCTCCTTCGGAGCCAACTTGCTGCACCTCGGAAATGTCGGTAAACGAGTTTCCCGCCGCTTCCTCGGTTTGCAATTGTTTGGACACTTCGTGTCCTACCTCTTGGGGCTCAGTAATGCCCATACAAGTATGGGCGCTACATTCGCCTTGTAGAGGTTTCACGTGAAACACGGCCGAGGTCAGAAAGCGAAAAAATGCTCGCATTTTTTCATTTGCTGACCGATGGGTGTTGGACTGTAACGAAGTTACAGTCCAAACATTTTCTATCCCAACATCTATGTCTGGGCGGTGCATTATTTCTAGGCGGGCACCGTCGTCGAAGGTGACAAATCGGCTGGTAAATTGTTTTGCTGGGTTGTGGTAAATCGGGTGGACTACTCCACCGAAGTATTTCCGGTAGAACTCACAAACCTTATCGATATCCCTGACCCAAATGGCAATATGTTCAATCTTCATAAAACCTCTATAAACAATATACCTAATTCAAATAAAAAAGACCCTCTAAACCGTGAACATGTTTGGACACTTCGTGTCCTACAGTCTCATACTCGGTCATGCCGGTGTGCGAGCACCCCGTCGCGACACTCGCTATCGACTGTTTCACGTGAAACGTGCGCAGGGTGAGAGCAGCGCCCACACTAGTGTGGGCATTGCCGAACCACAGTATGTAGGACTACGATGTAATCGTAGTCCCAACACATGAGCCGAGAGTCGCAGAATCCTATTATATATAGTATATTTTATTCCATGAAACTTTATCGATTCTTTCTCCCCTATTTAATAGTCTTTTTCATGGCGAGCGCATCCTTTGCCGATGATGCCCAAAAAATGGAAAATGCCGCAGTTAACTCGAACGGATCCGGCCTTGCACTGATTCCCTGGGATCTGTTTATTGGCGGAATGAATAGTTTTACCGTAGGTGCCGACTGGATATTTGGCAATTTCAATATTCTTTATGCTTCGACCTCCCAAGTAAATGAGGTCCCGAAACATTCGTGGGTGTGGACTCTCAGAACCCAGGCTCTTTGGGCACCGAAATTTGGTGCTTATTTGCAGCCCACGATACAGTATATGTTTTTTGGTGGGCCTTTGACAATGTTCAAGGTTTCGGTCGGGCCGGAAATCGGTTATAAAAGAAAAACCGGATTTGAATATGGTGGGTCTGCCCGCGTAGGTGCATTTATGGATTTATTGAATTTTGAAATGGGATATCTGGTAAATTCAAAACGCACCTATATGAACATCATTCTTAACCTGCCTTCGGGTCTCGGAATCTGGGTTTAAATGGAGGTTTTCATGATCGATATTGAGATTATCCAGGGAGATATTACCAAGCTTAAAGTCGATGCCATCGTGAATGCGGCAAACTGCTCTCTGTTGGGTGGTGGCGGTGTTGATGGGGCAATCCATCGTGCGGCGGGTCCGGAACTTTTGCAGGCGTGTATTCCCCTGAAAGGTTGTGAGACGGGGCAGGCTAAAATCACTCCCGGATTTAAGCTCCCGGCAAAGTTCGTAATCCATACTCCGGGTCCGATTTATCGCGACGGCTTGCATGGTGAACCTACGCTTCTGAAATCTTGCTATAAAAGCTGTCTTGATCTTGCCGAAGAAAATGCTTGCGAGACGGTCGCCTTCCCTGCTATTTCCACCGGCGTCTATGGGTACCCCTGGAAAGAGGCAACCGAAATTGCCGTGAAGACGATTCGTGAATATCCCGCACAGAATGTCAAGAAGGTCATCTTCTGTTGCTTCAGTACGGAGATGGAAAAAATCTACCAAGATGTATCGCAGCGTATTTAGTAGTGAAAAAGCGTGCGTCAAAAGTGCGGTAAAAACAACACTTCGTCGGCAAATCCAAATATCCTCCCTTTAATACCCTATTCTTTTTGTATATTGTTTACTGTAATTTCATTAAGGAGTATATAATGGAAGAAGTCAAAAATTTTATCAAGGAATGTGGCGCCTATTTCCTCGCAACTGTCGATGGCGATGAACCGAAGGTACGCCCGTTCGGGACCATCGAAATTTTCGAAGGCAAACTCTACATCCAGACCGGTAAGTCCAAGAATGTTTCGAAGCAAATCCAGAAAAACGGCAAGGTCCAGCTTTGTGCTATGAATAAGACCTGCAATAAGTGGCTCCGTTTGAGCGGAACACTCGTTCGTGATGACCGCCGTGAACCCAAGGTCCACATGCTTGAGGCCTACCCCGAACTCAAGCGTATGTATTCCCCAGATGATGAGAATACCGAAGTCCTCTACTTCAAGGATGCGACCGCCACGTTCTGCAGCTTTACAGAACCGCCGCGCACTGTGAAATTCTAGTTTCCTTGTCATCCCGGACTCTGTTCCGGGATTTTTTAGACGCCGAGTTCCCTGTGAGCTCGGCTTTTTGTTGCTCACATTATAAAATCCGAAAAAGGTTTCACCTGGACATGCGTCATGACCCTAAATTTTAATACAACGTATATTATATAGTTGATAAATCGATTCAATATTATTAACTATTGATATTTGATTTTTAAAATTTCCCTTTAATCTGTTATAACTGTTTATAAATAATGAACAGGTTTTACCACATTAGTAGTGTTTCACGTGAAACGTAACCAATTTTTGTGGATAATATGTAAAAACGTTCGATAAATGAGTCTTCATTCTTTAAAAGTAATCACGTTATATCAACAATTGCGTTTACCGATATATACCGAAAAAAGTACGTGAATGTTCATTTATTTGGTTTACATATATTATATTTCATTGTGGAGGCTATATGCAGGACAATACGAAACGTGGCGAACGAGCTCTTTTTTGGATGAAGGCTATCTTTGGAATTTTCATCCTGTATTTCTTTTGGAGCACGCCTATTAATGCAATGTTGCCTGGTGCGAATGATAATACTGTGACTGCTTCAGTTTTGATTCGCATTGCCTTCGGAGCTGTGGTCAGTTTGGGAATGCTTTTTTCCTTGATTGCGTTTTTGGTCAGTTTTTTGTCGTGGCTGCATAGATCGATTGCAAACCTGCGAATTATTTCTGTGACGGATTTCTCTCCTATGGGCGCAGTCCTCCTTACCTGCATTCCGTTTGTCGGATTCATTTTGCATTTTTGGATTTTCAATGACATGGTAGAACGTCAGCAGGATTGCATGCAGGAACGTGGAATTTTTAAAGAACGTTTTCCGAGAAAATTTTTGATCGGATGGCTCCTGACTTCAATTGGATGTTTGGCGCTGATGTTTATGGGTTTCAGCAATCCTACCGGTGAAGAAATTCGTGGCTTGGCTGAAAACATTTTAACCGTCGTGAGCATTGGGCTGTACATCAAATGCTTCATGTTCTACATTGCGCAAGAACGTGAACTTTACAATGTCCACACAGAAACACTTTTCCGCAAGCGTGTTGATGAAATTATCCGCGAGCGCGAAATAGAACGTGCTGCCGATCAGCTCCGCGACAAACAGTAAATTTTTTTTGAAATCGCTGACCGTCATCCTGACCCTGTAAGGGGAAGGATACAGTTATTTTTTAAGTCGTGACTTAACTAGATTGGACTAATTAACCAAAATACGTCGCGACGTACTTTTTTTGGAATTCCGGGTCTTCGTGCGCCCAGTGCTTTTCTTCCATCGCCTGGTATTGCCAGTTGAGCGCCTGCATAAATTTTTCCGGCTCGCAGAGATTCTTGAAAATCGCATCGAGATCGTCGACTGTTGCGCTTGAGCTGACCAGTTGTTCCTTCGGGATGTAGCTGTACGGAGAACTTGCGAAATCACTCCCGATGAAGACTGCACCGAGTGCTGCCGCTTCCTTGAGTTTCAAATCACTCTTTGCACGGTTGAAATTATTGGCGGCGAGCGGTGCCAGGAAAAAGTCGGGCTTGTGGCTCGCGACCGTCTGTGCGAACGGCAAAAAACTCGTGAACGGAATCTTTGTGTATTTTCCGTCGAGGTCCTTCAGAAAATCCGGCTCGCCAAAAATCTGGAAGTCAATACTCCCGTCTTCGATGTGCTTACGGATCCAGGGGATCCATGCACCTTCGAGGTCGCCCGGAATTTCAGCGGTGAAATGCCCAAGACTGCCGGCATACATCACCTTTGGTTTTCCTGTGAAGGTGGACGTCCTCTGCGACATTCCGAACAGCGATTTGGAAATTCCATTCGGCATCACGACCGCGTTTACGCCAAGGTCGGACTTGATGCGGCTTGCGAGGTAGCGCGTCGAGCAGACCACCACGTCGAACAGTGGCAAGACCTGCTTGAGACTCGTGAGCATCATCTGGTCGTGATTCGGAATCTGTTTTGCGTACGAAGCGATCACCGGTGACAAATCCCACTGCAAGTCATCTAGGTCGGTTACGAGCTTGAACCCGCATTCCTTTTTGAGCTTTGCATAGAACAACGCAAGCTGTGCACGTCCCGGTGCCGTCGGCTTCTGCAAAATCACAGCCCGTGTCTGCTTGAGCGCGTCTTTGTTTGTGCAGACGATTTGGGTGACAGACGGCACGATCTGGAAATCGTTAGGTCCCATGAATTGGGTGCAGGGCAAAATGCAGCGAACCCAGTCGGATTGCGCCATATCATAAGGATGCACGATAACTTGCGATTTGATCATAATGGGAAAAAAAGTGTTCCTTACTTTATATCAAACTGAACTTTTGGGGCTACGCTTGCGCCAGCGTCAGCAGAGAAGAGGGCTTTCGGGGAGGCGCCTGCGAAACCTGCGATAAGGTTTGTCGGGAACTGGCGAATGGTCGTGTTGTATGCCTGAACGGTTTCGTTGTAGCGCTTGCGTTCGACGGCGATGCGGTTTTCGGCGCCTTCGAGTTGCACGCGGAGTTCCTGGAAGCTCTTGTTGCTCTTGAGATCCGGGTAGTTTTCGGAGACTGCCATGAGGCGCTGGAGGGCTCCGCTCAAGCTGCCTTGCATTTCCTGAAAGCGCTTGAGGGCGGCTTCGTCGTTCATAAGGCTTTCGTCGAGTTTGACAGTTCCGCCCATGCGGCTGCGCATGTCCATGACTTCGGTGAGGGTGCTCTTTTCGAAGTTGGCTTCGCCCTGGACAGTGCTGACGAGATTCGGAATGAGGTCAAAGCGGCGCTGGTAGGTATTTTCGACTTGTGCCCATTGGGTCTTTACGCCTTCTTCGAGGGCGATGATGTTATTGTAGGTGCCGATACCCTTCCCTACGATGATGAGCAGGATGACGACGACAACTATAACGGCGATTAAAGCTTTTTTCATAAGATCTCCGGTTTTTGGCTAATATAAAAAACTATTCTACGACTAACGATTTATCGTAGATGTACTCGACTTCTTCGGGGGTGATGCCGCCGGGAACGAGGTCAAGTTTGGAGTGATTTGTTTTCATCGCGGCGACGAACTTGTCGCGCAATTCGCGAGTGACGGAGCATGTGCCGATGAGCTTGTGGAGCATTTCAGCAAATTCTTCAACACTTTGCAGACCTAAAAGCGAGAGGACTTTTTCAACATCATTCGAAACTTTTTTGTGACAAATTTCGACATATGCGGCGAGGAAATATCCGACGGCAGGGCCGTGCGGCGTGCCTTTGCTGAGCGTGAGATCGTAGCTCATGCCATGTGGTACGGCGGTGCTTGTCATGGCGATGGACATGCCTGCAATTGTAGAGGTGTACATCAGTTTTTCGTACATACTTGCATCGATGGGCGCGGCATTTTTTGCGGCATTTCCCGAGGCAAGGAGCGCTTCTTTACACTCTCCCCAGAGCTTGAGACCGTATTCGGGGCACATGCGGTTGAGTGTGTTCGAGTGAACGTTCAGGATGCTTTCGACCATGTGCGCGAGCGCATCGACAGCGGTGTTCACAATCAGCTGCTTTTTGGCAGAGGCTAGATACTTTCCGTCAACGAGCGCAAGCACCGGGAAAATTCGGTGCGGGATGCTCTTCTTTAAATTGATTTTGTGGTTTGTGATGATGGCGACCGGTGTTGCTTCGGAGCCTGTTCCGCAGGTGGTCGGGACGGCGACAACGGGTGCATGGTCGAGCGGATGGCTCGGCGTTTTGTGCAAATCGTCTGCGTTTAGGCCCGGGTTCACAATTAACAATGCCATAGCTTTGGCGGCATCGATAGCGGAACCTCCCCCAATGCCGATGATAAAATCAGCATTAAAATTTCGGGCGATTTGTGCACCCTTCCCCACGGTATCGGTGGACGGGTTTTCTTCGACTTCATCAAAAATCTGGTAGGCGACTCTCCCATTGTTCAGGACTTCGGTCACGTCGTTCAGGGAACCGTTAGCCTTAGCAGAGCTGTGTCCAGTGACAATGAGCGCGCGTTTCCCGACGGCAAGCATTTCTTTCGCGTGGTTCTTCACGCAGTCCTTTTCAACGTAGATATCGGTAGGTACGTAAAATCGCATGGGGTCTCCTTAAATCATCAGCCATTCTTTGTTGAACCAGTGGTAAAGTCGCCCTTGTTCATTGCGGTTCTTGATGAGCCATTGTGCAAATGTCGGGCGGTCAATCGGTTCGCAAATGGAGTAAATAAATGCTTCCACGAGACCTTCGCGGATGAGTCCCTGATAAAATCTCTGGATCGGGTCGTCAATTTCATCGGTGAAGGCGACGAGCTTGATTATTTTTTCAAGAATGTGGATCAAAAATTCCATTTGTTGAGATGAAGTGGAATCTTGATCGTAGAGCTTGCGATTGCCGAGCGTATCCGTGACGAGCATGGTCTGGATAGCAAGCAAAAATTCGTTATTGACTGTAGAATCGCTACCGGTTTGCTTGATCGTCGGCTTGTACATTTCGACGGTACTGTCTTTCTTTATAACAAAATATTTTGTTCGACCGTAAAGTCTCGAAAGGTTGTCGCGGATGATTTCGCTTTTTTTGCTGATGAACGTGGAGTACATGGTGTACGCATAGAATTGCGGCCACTTGCCCATTTGACTCGATATAAATCCTGTGTAATAGTAACTGCCTTCATGTGTGCGGGAATTGTTGATGCTCCGTCTGATCCAAGCGTAAGCGCTGTCGGCATTGTTCATGCGCATGTACGTGATGGTCGCATTGTATGGAATGTTGAACGAGTTTGGTACTTTGGCGAATGCTTCGCGGTAGATGGCGATTGCAGAATCCTGCATGCCCTTGTCATCGTAGATGGTTCCGATCAGGCTGTAGAGATTTTCTTCGAGTCCCTCGCCCTTTAGCTTTGTAGCGGCTCTGGCGTAAGTGAGCGCTTTGTCCAAGTCGCGCTTGGCGTGGTACGTAAAAGCCATCTCGTATTTGACGAGAGCGCTCTTCGGGTCTTTTTTCTCGGCTTCCTTGTACTTGGCTAGAGCTTCGTCGTACTGCCCTTGTTCATGGAATTGTACACCTTGATCAACGAGCTTTTTGACGGCTTCGGCTTTGGAAGCTTTTGACGATGCCTTAGAGGTTGCATTTGGCGCAGCAAAAAGTGTGACGGCTAGAGCTAAAATGAGAGCGATGGATTTTTTCATGGTAAGTTAGTTCTTGAGAAGGGCGCTATAGAAATTGCGAACATCTTCCCAGCGGTAGTACGGGGCGGCGGGGCATTGCGCATTTTTCGCATTGTCTTGAGCCTTGCATTCGATGGGCAGGGTCTGTTCAATTTCATTGTACAAAATTTTGACGAGGATGGGCTTGTTTTTTGATTTGTAAAATACCATTTGCAGGTTTGCCGCCATCGGGATGATTCTAAAGTCGTTCCACTGTTCGTGCAATTTGGAGAGGTCCGAAACCTTGGCATTGGCGACGGGCAGCTGCATGAGTGCGGATAGCGGGAGAAGTGTGGCGTCGTGGCCAAAGCGGAGTGTGGCGGCAATTGGTGTCTGGGCTGCACGGGCATTTATCGTTGTATCCACGGCAATCGCTTCGTCGGCTTCTTCCAGAATGTTCTGGAGCGTGGGCTTGGCGAAGTTAAGACCATCGGGGCGGTTGATGAGCGGGCTTGTGCCTTCAAGGCTGTACCACCAGGCGTTTTGCGCTTTCCAGCGTGCAATCTTTTCTTCAGTGGTAAACAGGTTTACAAAGGTGTCAGCGGGCACTTTGGCGGCTTGGGCGATTTCGTCGAGGAGCGGCTTGTCCATCCCCTGGAGCGATGTTGCAATTTCAAAGAAATGGTTGTAGAATCCGTTGGTGTCCACGTTATTTACAACATAATTGTAGTCGTTGAATAGCTTTTCTAGGAACTGTTGCGGATTGACGTTTTTCCAGAGTTTGTCACTTTCGTCTGTGTACGTCTTGACTTTGGAATAGTCGAGCTTGCCCCAGTCAAAGGCGCTGATGAACTTCATGTAGCTTTTGCCGGAGATGAGCTCGGAATGGATTTTCGGGTTCAGCGAACGGAGTTCTCCGATGAAGGCTGCCATGCTCACGATGCAGCGACCGCTCGTGCTCGCATACGACCTGACGTACGGCGTAATCTTTTTCCCGCCGATATTCCAGTCCTTGAAAACATCGCCAAAATTTTTGGACATGCGGTTTGCAATCCCTTCGTGCTGCTTGACGCCCACTTGCGTGAGGTCGCCTTTGCGGGGGGCTGCCTTGTCTACGAGGACTTTCGTATAGGCGAGCATCTGTTTGCCGAGTTCGGTGAGTTTCTGGGCGGAATCTGCCTTGGCGAGAGTTTCAAAAAGGTATTTGTATTCTTCGTCGTTGTGGTGGTAGCGGCTGCCGTGGCGCCCGTAATGGCTGATATAGAATGGCTTGTAGCCGGCTGGTGCCTTCGTATATTTAATATTTACGGGTTCCGGGTACACTAAATAGCCACTTGAAGTGAATTCGGGATGTTTGGCGAGTTCATCATCGCTAGTCTGTGCGTTCACGGGTGCGGCAAGGAAAAATCCCGCAGCAAGTACAAAAATCCCTTTTGCAAAATCCAATTTTTTCATGTCTCCAATATAATATATTGGTGTTGCGGTGTGAGTAAACTAAATCGTTAAAGCATGTAATCCCCGTAAAAACGCACTTTAAAGGGGCTTTTCAACTTGAAACGAAAATATATTTGGCACATCTTTTGCTACTTTTAACCACGTTTAATTTTTAATCAAGGACAACCATGAGCATTGTAGATACAGTACTCCATAAGATTTTTGGTACACCTCATGAACGTAAGGTGAAACAGCTCCGCCCGGTGATTGCGAAGATTCACGAAGCCTGCAAGGCTCTCGCAACGCTCGATGACGCGGAACTTGCTGCAAAGAGCGCCGAATTCCGCGAAAAACTGAATAATGGAGCTACCCTCGACGATATCAAGGTTGAAGCCTTTGCCGTTTGCCGCGAAGCTTGCGACCGCCGTCTCGGTATCTTCAATATCTTCAAGCCGGAATTTGGCTTTGACTTTAGCCGCCTCGGCCCGGAACTCCAGGAAGCCGTGAACAAGGCTAAGGCTGAACTCGAAAGCGGAAAGAACGAATGGGAAGTCTACCTCCCGGCAGCTCTCTACGCGAAGGTTCGCGAACTCTATCCGGATTCCGTGAAGCCGTTCCGTATGTTGCCTTTCGACGTGCAGATGATTGGTGGTCTCGTGCTCCATGAAGGTGCTATTGCTGAAATGGCTACCGGTGAAGGTAAGACGCTTGCCGCTGCTCTCCCGGTTTACTTGAACGGTCTTTCTGGTCATGGCGTGCATGTGGTGACGGTGAACGATTACCTCGCTGGTCGTGACGCTAAGCAGATGGGCATGGTCTATAAGTTCCTCGGCCTTACGGTCGGTCTTATTGTGAACGGTCTCGATGCAGAACAGCGCCGTCAAAGCTACAACTCCGACGTGACTTACGGTACCAACAACGAATTCGGTTTCGACTACCTCCGCGACAACATGGCGGTAGAACCGAACCAGCTCGTGCAGCGTGAACTCAACTTCTGTATCGTTGACGAAGTCGACTCCATCTTGATCGACGAAGCCCGTACGCCGCTCATCATTAGTGGTCCTGCTGAAGACGCTACTGAAAAGTACGCCAAGGCAAACGAAATTTCGAAGCAGCTCGTCCGCAACAAGGACTTCTCTGTTGATGAAAAGGACAAGAACATCCAGTTTACGGAAAAGGGTGTGCTCCACATCCAGGACTTGATGCACATTACGAACCTCTATGGCGAACATGCCGACTGGGTTCACTTCCTCGATAACGCTCTCCGTGCTTGGTACCTCTTTGAAAAGGATGTCGACTATATCGTTCGTGATGGCGAAGTCATCATCGTTGACGAAAACACGGGTCGTTTGATGGAAGGCCGCCGCTATTCTAACGGTATCCACCAGGCTATCGAAGCTAAGGAAGGCGTGCAGATCCGCCGCGAAAACCAGACGCTTGCGACGATTACGTTCCAGAACTACTTCCGTATGTACAAGAAGCTCTCCGGTATGACCGGTACGGCTGAAACCGAAGCGACGGAATTCATCAAGATTTACAACATGAACACGTGGGTCATTCCGACGAACAAGCCGTGCATCCGCAAGGACTTGCAGGACCTCGTTTATAAGTCCGAAGATGCCAAGTGGCGTGCCATTGTTGCAGAAATCAAGGAACGCCATGCGAAGGGCCAGCCGCTCCTCGTGGGTACGGCTTCCATCGAAAAGTCCGAAATCCTCCACGGCATGCTCGAAAAGGAAGGCATCCCGCACGAAGTCTTGAACGCCAAGAACCATGGCCGTGAAGCTGAAATCATCCAGTACGCCGGCCACAAGGATAAGGTGACGATTGCAACGAACATGGCTGGTCGTGGTACTGACATTGCTCTTGGACCGGGAGTGACTGAACTCGGCGGTTTGCATGTGCTCGGTACGGAACGCCATGAATCTCGCCGTATCGATAACCAGTTGCGCGGTCGTTCCGGCCGTCAGGGTGACCCGGGTTCTAGCCAGTACTTCCTCTCCCTCGACGATAACCTGATGCGTATCTTCGGTGGCGACAACGTCAAGAACCTCATGAACCGTTTTGGTGTGGGCGAAGACGAAGTGATTACCCACCCGATCGTTTCCCGCTCCATCCGTGGTGCCCAGCGTCGCGTCGAAAGCCAGAGCTTCGATATCCGTAAGCACTTGCTCGACTACGATAACGTGATGAACGAACAGCGCAAGGTGATTTACGGGCTTCGTCGCCGCATCTTGAACGGTGAAGATATCCGTGACGAAATCATGAACCGCATCGAAGATGCTTGCGATATCAAGGTTTCTAACTACATCCCGGCAAAGAGCTATGCGGAACAGTGGAATCTCGAAGGCTTGCACGAAGACTTGCAGCGCACGCTCGGCATGGAATACAGCCTCACGCTTGATGAAGCTGTATCGAAGACGCCGGAACAGGTGCTCGAAGAAATCATCGAACTTTGCAAGGTGCGTTACGACAAGCTCACTAAGATTATTCCGGATGCCGATTTCCGCAATATCGAACGTCGCTTCCTCCTCATGACGATTGACCAGGTGTGGAAGGAACACTTGTATGCTATGGACCAGCTGAAGGATGCTATCCGCTTCCACGGATACGCCCAGAAGGATCCGCTGATGGTCTACAAGAACGACGGCTTCAAGATGTTCGAAAGCTGCATGGAAAAGATTGCAACGCTTACGGCTCTCCGCATTTTGAACATCCGCATCACGCTCCCGAACGGTGTGACTGTTTCTCCGGACCAGCTCCAGCTCAAGAGCCAGGAACAGATCGATGCCGAACGCAAGGCCGCTGAAGAAGCTGCCGCTGTTGCAGGTAACGCTGGCGATGCTAATGCAGAAAGTCATCCTGAGCAAAGCGAAGGATCCAGTGAAGCTTCTTCTGAACAGCTGAGTGCCGAAGGCGCAAAGGCTGCAGGTCTCGCCGGTCAGGCAGCTTCTTCTGAAACGAACGCCCTTTCCGAGGATCAGCAGGCACAGCCGATGCCGCAGAGCGCACTTCCGGGCACTCGCCCGAACCGCTCCGCTGCCGCTAACGCTGCCCTTGCTGCCGCTGTGAAGCGCGCCCAGCAGCAGGCTGGTGCAAAGCTCGGCCGCAATGACCTCTGCTGGTGCGGTTCTGGCCTCAAGTACAAGAAGTGCCACGGCAAGGATGTTGAATAAGAGTTACTAGTTATTAGTTAGTAGTTACTAGATAATTCTGAAATGTCATTGCGAGGGCAAATGCCCGAAGCAACTTAGTGATTGAAAAATCCTCGGCTCCCCCGCCGAGGATTTTTGCTTATGTTGTCATGCCCGCCGCCGAGCGGGCATCCCCTTTTTAAAGCGTGTGGTCCCCAAAAAATTTTTGCATATTTGTTCTTATGAAAACTGCGAAGAATTTTTTCAGCCTCGAAGGCATTGACGGTTCCGGAAAGTCCACGCAAATCGACATGCTTGTCCGTGTGCTGGAATCCAAAGGCCACAAGGTCGTAAGGCTGCGCGAACCTGGCGGCGCCAAAATTTCCGAACGCATTCGCGAACTCTTGCTCGACCCCGCTTTCAAGGGCATCATGGCAGACGATACCGAACTCCTGTTGTACAATGCCGCACGCGCCCAGGTGATTCACGAAATCATAAAACCCGCGCTCGATGCAGGGAACATCGTCATCGCTGACCGTTTTGCATGGAGCACTTTTGCCTACCAGGGTTACGCCCGTGGGCTTGGTGCCGATAAGGTCCAGCGCCTTACGGAACTTACGTGCGGTGGTTGCTTCCCGGAACTCACTATAGTTCTTGACTTGACTGTTGAAGCAAGCCGCAAGCGCATGGCGACTCGCGGTGGTGCCCCCGACCGCCTCGAAAGCGAGAAGACCGAATTTTTCGAGCGTGTCCGCGAAGGCTACCTCGCCGCAGGCCGCGATTATAGCGATTGCGTGAGCGTCGTCGATGCTGATCGCACTCCCGACGAAGTCCACAACGATGTTCTTTCACTTATTAAAGCGAAACTGAAATGATCTTTTTCTTCATACTCATCTTCGGTGTATTCTTCCTGTTCTTTAACGTCAGGATGGTGGCACCTGGAATCAAGGGAAGCGTCATTGCCGGAATCTCGGTGATCCTCCTCCCCGTCTGCTTCTTGTTTAGAACAAGTTATTTTGCATCGCTTGGCATGTCCTTCTTTGCTGTCTGGCTTGCCGAGGCGCTTTTCTTTTATATCCTCTGGTGGATTGTCCGCGGAATCCGTCGTGCGATCGTGAAAAAGCCGCTCGATCAGCGCGTCGCTATTTCGGTGGCGAGACTTTTGCTCTTTGTTTCTGTACTCCTGACGGTGATCTTCCGCATTGCAGGCACAGGCGCAAACGACAATTTTCATGTTCGCGAATTCAAGATTGCCGTCCCGACGGAAAAGGAATTTACGGCGGTCTTCTTTAGCGACCTCCACATCGACCCGCTTTTCAAGCGCGAAAAGATGGAACGCATCGTGCATGTATCCGATAGCCTCCATCCGGACCTGGTGCTATTTGGCGGTGACTTCTCGGATGTTGTGGATTCGACGCTCTCTGCCTGGGAATACGACTTCCTGGTGCAAAAGCTTGCTGCAACTGCCAAGACGGCCGCCATTGCCATCGACGGGAATCACGAAGGGTTCCTCGAACGCGAGGGCAGCGACTTTAAAAAGTGGATGCAGAACAACGGTTTCGTCGTGCTGGAAGACTCCACCGTCTGTACGCCGTTTGCTTGCATTACCGGCCGTATAGACCACAACGTTGCCAAAATTCGCGATGTCGAACGCAAACCGCTTTTTGACTTGCGTCCTGTAGCCGAAGAATCTAAACTCCCCTGGCTCCTCCTGGATCACCAGCCGCGCGGTATCGAAGAGGACCACCTTGGCCGCCGTCCCGACTTTGCCATGTCTGGGCACACGCACAATGGCCAGTTCTTCCCGGGGACGGTGTTTATTGACTGGTTCTGGCGCCTCGCCTACGGTATTGGTGAACTGGATCAGGTCAAGTGGCTTGTTTCCAGCGGTGTCGATTCCTGGGGTCCCCCGGTCCGAATCGGTAGCGATACAGAGGTCTGGTTCCTCCGTTTTGTACCTGATAGGCTGTAGTGTCATTCAGTGCCAAAATACATTAACTATATTTTAGGGAACTATGACTCTTTGCTTAGAAACGGATCAGTTGGAAACCGTACAGAGAATACTTGGCCTCCATTTTGAGGGCTTTGAAGTCTGGGCGTACGGTACGCGTGTCACGGGAGTGGATTTGACCCCGGATACGGATTTGGAATTGGCTGTCATCTCGGATTCCCCTATTTCCCTTGATGACATGACTTCGGTGGAAAAGGCTTTTGTCGAAAGCGGACTTCCGTTCCGTGTTGATGTTGTCGATTGGTCTAAGCTCCCCGAATCTCTTCAAAAGCAAATCAAGAAAGAACATTCTGTCATTCAGGAGGCCGCCGAAAGCTTCCAGTAAGACCGGCGAGGTTTAAATATGAATCGCTTGTTTCCCCTATTTTTGGCTGCGGTCATTTCTACTGCGGCGTTTGCACAGGACGATGTCGAAAATGTAAAGTCCGTGGTCAAGAGCGGCCGCTGCTCGGATGCGATTGCCCCGCTGCAAAAGATATACAGCTCTTCTTTCCGCAAGATTGAAGGAGAAAAGGCTGCGGTCATGCTTGCGGAGTGCTATCTCCGTGCAGACAAGAAGGACGATGCTTACGATGTCGTTTCCCGCTTCCTGGAATATCATGTGAAGTCCGCTTACCGCGAACGCATGGAACTTGCCCGCGCAGTTATCGATGTCGAAAAGGGTTCCGTGTTCGATGGCGTCGAAGCGATGCTCCGTGTGCTTTCCTATTCAACCAACCCGGCTGCAAGGTCCCGCGCAAAAGACGTTGTCATCCAGACTCTGGCGGCATCTCTCCTCACGGCAGACCAGCTCCAGTCTCTCCTTGAAAAGTATCCTGTCGATCGTGAAGTCATGGGCTGGATGCAGCTCCAGATCGGTCGAGAATGCCAGAATGCCAAGCGCTACCGCGCTGCCAGGTACTGGTACAAGAAGGTCCTCAGGACGACTTCTTCCGAAAGTTTGCAGAAGACCGCCAAGAAAGGCATAAGCGCTCTTGAAGGTCTTGGTGCAGGTCTTCCGACTGTGCTCGTGCTTGCCCCGCTTTCTGGTGACTTCGCTGAATTCGGTGCCGCCGCTGTGCAGGGTTCCCTCCTCGCCTACGAACAGGCGGACCTCAAGGGCAAGGTGAACATCATTTTCCAGGATACGCATGCTGATGCGGCGATTGCCCTCATGCGTACGCAGCGCGCTGTGAACCAGGACAGCATCATCGCCATTATCGGACCTATCATGAGTGCTCCGGCAACATCTGTCGCCGCATGGCTTGGTGCGAACTTCCAGCATGTGCCGATGCTTACCCCGACTGCAACGGATGCCGGCATCGCAAAGCTTGGCCCGAACATCTTCCAGGTGAACCTCACTATGGACATCCTCGCCCAGACCATCGCAGACTTTGCCATCAAGTGTCTCGACATTCGCGAGTTTGGCGTGATGAGCCCGCTTGGTGACTTTGGAACGGCGATGTCCGAAAGCTTTACCAAGGCTGTCGAACGCCGTGGCGGCGATGTGGTCGGCTTCCGCAATTACGAAGAAGGCCGCCCGGACTACAAGACGGAATTCAACCTCATGCGCGATGTCCGCTTCAATCAGGAAAACCGCCGTCGCAACATTGCTAAAGGCCTGAGCGACTTGAATACCGTGAATCCGCGTGACCGTAAGCTCTACCTCGCCGACTCGACCGTCGAAATCCCGGGCCTCTTTATCCCGGCGACAAATCCGGCTGACGCAGGTGCTATGGTTAGCCAGGCCGCATTCAACAAGGTCTCCGGCACGTATCTCGGAACTTCTGGCTGGTATGGTCGTGAACTTCTGATCCAGGGCAAGCGCCTTGTCGAAGGCTCCTATTTCAGTGTTCCTGATCTCGATATGAACAAAGGAAATACTGCTTACACGAACTTCGTAAAGGACTTTACAGCGCGCTGGGGAGTTGAACCGGGTGAAGATAAAGTAAGCGGTCTCAGCTACGATGCTGCAAACATCATCTTTACTGCGCTTGCTGCTGTCACGGGCAAAGATGACGACATGACGCATTATATTAATGCGACCAAGGACTTCAAGGGCATTTACGGTGACATCAAGTTCCGCCGTGGTGCAAACGCCAATACGAAGATCATAACCGTGAAGAAGGGCAAGTTTGAAGTCGTGACGGCTTGCGAACGTCAGGACAAGGCGAAGGAAGCCGCCAAGTCCAAGAAAAAGAAGTAACGCACTCGTCGTCCTGAAGGCAAAGCCCGAAGACAACTCAGAAGGCGAGTGTTGCAAAAATGAGCTTGCTCATTTTTATAACCGAGCCAAAGAGTTGGGACTTTAGCCCCATCCAGTCAAGTCTTGATTTACGCTCGTCATCCTGAGCGAATGCGAAGGATCCAGTTAAGTCTTGATTTGCATAAGCTTTAAAAAAGAACCCTGTGGCTAAGCCCCAGGGTCCTTTTTTATGAGGAAGACCGGTAAATCCGGATTAGAGAGAGAAATTAGCAGTTCGCTGCGATGCAGGCCGCCACGAAGTCCGCCGATTCGCCTTGCTGGTAATAAGCGTAAAGGTTCGAATCGTCCATGACATCTTCGAGGTTGATGCCGCTAGTGGAGGTCAGCTCGTCTTTGATCCGCTCCTTGAAGGACTGGAATCCAGTATGGAGCAAATAGTAGAGAGCCGCAGTTTGAGTTTTATGGAACATCTTCATGGTGGCCTCCGTCGAAAAAAGTAGTTGTGGCGCCTGAATTTTTGTAACTTCTCTTCTGACAACCACTTAACTAGAAATTTCTTGATAGATTGTTAATAAAATGTTTACTTCCTATTAACATCTATTGTATTTATACATTTTTTTATATCGTTAGACAAGCTTTGCCATATTCCAAAGTGGAAGGTGGTGCGCTGTATCAAAAGTTTCTAGATTACCTTTTAATGCTATCTAGATTATTTGCCTTGATCTTTCTTGTCGCCGGCATCTCGTTTGCCGACGAGCTTTCTTTTGCTCTTTCTCCGGCGCAGAACGAACTCGCCGAAAAGGTGACGCAGAAGACGATGGAACTCAACTACGTTGAAGCATTCAACCTGGCCCGCAAGCTTCGCCTTGAAAACGATGGCGTCGGCTGCGTATTCCAGAACATCATCCGCGTGAGCATGTACGACGACAAGGGCGATACCACATCGCTTAAGGTAGCCGCCAAGAATCTCGAAACCTGCAAGGCCGAGGGCCTCTGGGATGCGCTCCGCAATTTTGAGATTGGCTATGTGCTCACGGAGACGGGGCACTCCGTCAAGGGTGCCATGCAGACGCGCTCGGCCGCAAGCCAGTTTGAAGATGCCAAGGATTATGAATCGAAAGCGTTCTATGCGATTTACGCCTACTATGTCGATAACAGCTTCGGCTGGCTTCCGTTCAAGTCGGACAATCGCGAGACCTACCTCAAGATTCTCGATTCCGGCTCATTGCGCTCGACCAAGTTCTGGCCGCTCTTCTTGACGCCGCTCATCTGGATGCATTACGACCGAAAGGACTACAAGACGGGGCTTTCGCTTGCTGAACGCGGACTCAAGAAGGCCCCGGACCATCCGGTAATGCTCCAGATCAAGGCAGACATGCTTTACAGGCTGAAGCGCTACGATGAAGCCGCCTCCATTTACGAGAAGAGCGCTGCCGATTACCTCGAGCGCACAGGCAAGTCCATTCGCTACTGGTGCTCCGTCCTGAACCTCATCCGCATCTACCACGACGCCGGAGACGAAGCAAAGTCCGCCGAACAGCGCAAAAAGCTCGATGACCCGGATTACCAGAAGCTCAAGAAGTGGATGCCCGGGTCGCTCGTTGACGACCTCACCGACCGCAAGTTGATTTAAGAGTAGGGTATTATATTATCGCAATTTATTTTTGACAGCTAAGACCATTGCAAAAAAGAGGAGTATCTATCCTATGATGGAAAACGAAATCTCTTGCGAATTCTTCGTGCTCAGCCGATTAATCCTGAACAGATAATGTTGTTTTACAATTGGTTTTCTGGGGATGGCTGTCCCAAATATGATTGCGATGAGTAATTGCGTTTGCTGGAAAGCAAGAATGAATTGTGATTTTATGTTAGTACTTGATTATTTTTGATGGGGTATCTTTTAGAAATTTACCTGCTGCGTTTCTATTGCGTTTTTTTGCGGCGGGAACTTTTGCTTTTCGTGGTTTATAAGGGATTATTGTAGTTGGGCGTGAATTGACAAAAAATTCCCCTATGAATCGCCCTCTTAAATTAGTGTGTGTGTAACATTCTAGGAAAAATGTTACAGAATAATTTGTGATAAAAATAGAATCACCTTTGACGAGATTTAGATCTAAGGGAACATAAACGGCATTCGAATCAAAAGCCCATTTCATTGCATTGTCAGAGTCAATTGGTTTTACATTTTTTATCCTGATGATTTTTGCAACAATAGAAGTTGAGTCTAAGTGACGGATTGCATATTTGTCATCAACGAAAAACGTGTCTTTACCTACGGAATCAATAATCCCCTCTATATTGATTTTATTCAACATCCATCTATCTTTATCGGGTCTATAAGGTATATTTTCAGTTGTTTGCATTCCTCGGGTTTCTATATTAGGACAACTTATTTGAGAATCTGCTGCTGAAGAACTTTTGGGTGTCGAACTGGAACTTGTCTGTGCAAGACAAACGATGGATAACGCTAAAATCGACTGTAATAAAATTTTTATCATATAAAAAATATATATAAACAAAAAATGAAAATATTGCAAAAAAAATATCAATCAAAAAATGTAATTCTTTTGGTTGTAAAATAATAACTTTTTTTCTCTCTATCCCTATTTTCCGTAATTTTTGCGGGTATATCTCCATATTCTACTGTCAGAGAAGTTTATCAAAATGGTAATCCGATTCCTACAGAAGAAATCATCGAATTAACGATTTGTTGATTGGAAAAAATTTGATATTCATCCCAATGCGAATGTTGGTGCATTTAATCATGGAGGCTCTTTGAATTATTCTGATTATGATCATCTTATAGAAGTTGAAAAAGATGATCGTCGTAAAAGGCCTTATGAAGCTGCTAGTGATTTATTGCATGAATCGATGCATTACATATATGGATTGTATGACGAGTATGGAGATGCTGGGATAAATCCACATGATGATGAGGTGTATATTTCGATTGACTCACTTATGGCTCTTTTTCCAGTTCAAGTTCGAGTGTTCCCATTTCTGTTATAGATGAAAATGGTAATGTCTTAAATTCTACAATTAATGTTTACCCTATGGGAGATAAGAATTATTTTATAGCGGAAATCTTTTTAAATAAAGATAGTGATTCTGGAAAGTATCTAAGGTTGTTGTTCTGATCCGTTAGAAAACAAGGTTGCTCTTTTGAAGCCAAATGACGCCGTAAAAGCCTATATGACATCGAATGATATTGATGATTATCAGATTGTGGGTACTGAATCAAAGAAAAGCTATTCTCTTCTTGTAAAGGCGGAAAATCTAAGTTCTATAAATAAGATTATGGTGTATTCGCCTCAGAATTTGTTCCTTCCACTTCTCAAAACCAGTATTGGATTGGTTTAATAATTGGCAAACCTGTACTTTTGAAGTCACTGAAGAAATTAAATCTATTTTTTCTGAACCACATCCAGATGCGAGAATTCAAATTATACTAAATACAGCAGATTCTGTTTGGATTGATAATTTACGATTTGCAGGAAAATTAAAAGAAAATACCGTAAATAAATATGAATCAGTCACCAATCCAGTTGTCGATTAATAATACAATTCGCTTGGTTCCTGAGTGAGATTTGTGGTTCGAGGTGGTTGATTTCCCAGATGATTGGACTCCAGCAAAGTTGCATTTGGGAATTTCTGCAGAAGATGGTGCTGAATTGACAGGTTCTTTGATTTTCAATGAAGAAGTTATTCCTTTGACAGATTGGTATAATCAGAAGACTGTTGATTTTGAAAGAAATAACCGTTATTTATTTAAATTGCATAACTAGGGAGGACGACCATATCGAATAAATGCTTGGGTTGATGGTCAAATTTTTAATGTAGCTAGTAGTAAGTCGAAATTTACCTTACCATGGGTTGTTAACTTCTTATAAATGAGGATGGTGCTTTTTCCAAAATACGAAAGAATTGAATGAGGGCTTTTAACTTCTGACTATCGTTAATTATGTGTTTATAATTTTTTACAAAATTATGGGGACCAAACTCGGCAAAAAAGCGTGTTAATAGAGTAGACGCTCTTTAACATATCAGGAGGTTTTTATGCCGAGCAAGCTATCAGTATTGCGCGTTGGATTCTTTTTGGATGGCTACACGCTTAAGAAGGTCAATGAATATTACCTGAAGCACCACAAGTACCATTCCCGCTTGGACTTCAGGGCGCTCAAGGGCTGGGTGCGCGATTATGCCATGAAGCTTTTGGGCCGGGAGGGCTGCCCTGTCGAGGTCGAGGCGCATTACTACCATCCATACGTGAGGCATCTCGACAAAGCGGAGTCCTCGTTTGGCGATGGGCAGGACCGCCTTGAAAAGCAGCTTACGCTAGCGGGGTTCGAAGTGCATTACAATGCGGCTAAGGATGTCGATAAAATGGGGCCGAATATGCAGCTTGTCGAAGACGCTTACCTTTATGCATATTACCATAAGATCGATGTCCTGGTGCTGCTGAGTACGCAGGGGCAGTATTCGACGTTGCCGGAACGCCTCAAGAGGGAAGGTGTGCCGATGCTTCTTCTTGGCTGGAATTTTGAATACTTGAAGGGGGATACGCCAATTTACTGGAAAACGGATCCAGGCCTTCGGGAACTCAGCGGTTATTATGTCGCCATGGAAGAGGTGGCCGAAATGTATCCGCCCAAACGTGCCGCTGAAAAGAATTTGTTCATGTTGCCGTATAATCCGCAACCAGAAAATTCAAATATCTGGAAAACGTATTTGCAGAAAGTCATGGCCTCGCTTGATGAACCGGTTGCGCATAAGGAGAAAACTGGCTATGGGAAAAACGGATACAGAAAAAGCCCCGCGTTGGCGAGGCTCGGTTAGCAATTTTTGTTTAGACTAGATCTTGTCCAGTTGCTTCTTTTCCCAGGGGCTTAAGAATGTCCAGCCGATGCGGAGACCCACAAACCAGGTGTCGCCATCGTTGTCGGTGTCAAATGATGTTGTATAGAGGTTTGTGCCTTCGACCTTGATGTCGTTGTAGCGCACTGCGCGGTAGCCGCCGTAGATTCCGATGGAGAACTGCTCAAACTGAAGGCGGGCTTCAAGTTCTGCATTGAACGATGCAGACATGGTGCTGTAATAGCGGTCACGCATGATGACGTCTTCCTTGGAATCGAGGCTCGTAAGCAGGTAGTTGGATGTAAAGTGGATATTCATCATGTTGAAGCCAATACCTACGGCCGGAATCAAGTTGAAGAACGCGTCTTCGCCGAGAATCTTCCAGCCGAACATCCAGTCGGCGCCGTAGCTGAACCAGCGTGCATCATAGAGGGGGAATTTTACCGCATTACCGCTTGTATCTACGGCCGCGATAGAAGACGACGGGCGTTCAGAAATCTGCGTCAACATGAAGTTGAAGTTGATCCAGGTCATGAATTGCTTGTACTGTGCACCGACATTGAACTGGAGTCCTGGATAGAACTTGTTGAACTTGCTGTACTTGGGGGCCTTGGTCGGTTGGTAGATGGTGGAGTCCGATCTGTATCTGAGCGAGCCGTAGGCAAATGCAACGTCGTTAATGTAGTCGTGGAATCCAGGGAGCATGCCGCGGAAATCTCCGCCTAAAGAAACGAAACCGCGGATGTGTTCCTTGTCGTAGAAACCGTCGTCGGCAGCGGATGAATTTGTGGCAAATGCAAGAATGCTAAACACCGCAGCTAAGCACAAAGAGGCTATTTTTGTCTTCATAAAGGCTCTCTCCTAATAGGAATCTCAGAAAAAGAGATATTTAGTCAAACAATAAAATACATTATCTTCGGGTTTTGTGCATGAAATTTTACGATAGATTGTTGAAAATCAAGGAATTAAGGCTTTTTAGTCATCCGTTCCGAGGGCTGAGGTTTGTTTTTTTACCTCTTGTGGTTCTTTATGGCGCCTTGACGGTATCGGGATGCCGTGATGCGTCGAAAGATTTGCAGGTGAAATCGTCGGGGGCGAAGTGCGATAAGGATGTCCTGTTCGAACCGGTCGAAAGCGATTTTTTCTCGATGGGTAAGCTGTGCGGGGTGGATGTCGCGGTTGTGCGTTCCGTGGTCGGCAAAGACACGCTTGTCCACAAGTACGTGATGATGGATTCTGCGGAGGCTTCTCTCGGGATGGATTTGCGCCGTCGAGGATTCCCGGATGATTGGCTCTCGGCGGTTGTACTGCGAGTGCCGCTTAAGCGCGTGGCGGCGCTCTCGACTTCGCAGGTGGGGTACATGCTCAGGCTTGGACTCCGGGATAACATTGTCGGCGTTTCGGACGGACAGTACATTGTAGATAGTGTTCTGTATGAACGTGCAAAACAGGGGGCCGTGGCCAGTGTCGGTTATGATGCGGGCGCCTTGGAAAAGCTGATGGCGCTGAATCTGGACTTGGTGCTTGACTTTACGACAGGCGGCGACTATGACAACTATGAACAAATTGCACGTACGAACTTGCCGTTGATGCTTACGTCCGAGTGGCAAGAGAATACTCCGCTTGCAAAGCTGGAATGGATTAAGTTGTACGGAATCCTGTTCGGCCTCCGCGCTCAAGCCGATACCATTTTCGAACAAGAGAAGAATAAATACGAAACACTGAAAAAACTGATAGCCTCTTCTGTCACAAATGATAGCATAAACCCCAAAGCGACCGAAGGTCGCGACCCCATAGCCCATAGCCCACTTCCTACTTCTAACTTCCTACCGTCTACTAAACATTGTCCTCGCGTTCTCGCCGGCATGTCCTACGGCGGTGTGTGGCATGCGTCCGGCGGCAACAGCTTTACGGCGAACCTGGTCCGCGATGCGGGGGGCTGCTATGTGTGGGCATCCGATACATCCCGTGAACTCACGTTCTCGTTCGAAGAAGTCTATGCGCTTGCCGATAGCGTCGATGTCTGGGTCAATCCGTCGATGTTTGCAACGGCAGATGAAATCCTCGCGCTTGAACCTCGTGTGAAAAACATCAGGGCGTTCAGGGAGAAGAAGGTTTTCCAGAATGACGGTCGCAAGGGACCCGGAACAGGCAACGATTTTTACGAAGGGGCGATTACTCGGCCGGCAGAACTCCTGTGGAATCTTACGAAATGCATAAAAGGCACGGTTCCGGGGGTAAATTCCATCGACACTACTTACAAATGGTACAGAAATATCTATAATTTTTAGCGTATGATGTCACACACAGGTATTGGAGATTGGATCGCTGCTCAGTATGATCTTGGTGTACCGTTCTTGCAACTGGTTCCGAGAGATTATGCGGACTTTCTGCTTTTGAATGCGCAGATCCGCGAATACGATGCTGGCGAGATCATTCTCCAGGGTGGAGTCGAAGGCGACAGCTTCTGCGTATTGCAGAGCGGTCGCGCCATTATTTGTGGACAGATTTTGCCGGATGGCCATTACAGCATGCTGACAACTTTGGAAAGCGGCTCCTGTTTTGGCGAGATGTCTATCCTGTGTAACGAGCCTACTGCAAATACGGTTATTGCTGCTGAAGACAATTGCACGGTGCTTCATATCCCGAAAGCGGAATTTGTGAAGTTCTTGGATAAGAATCCGAGTGTTGTGGTTTACCTTTACAAGGTGATGGCGAACCGCCTCCGTGCAAAGAACGAGGCGTTCGATGAATTTGAACGTTTGTCACTTCTGGCTTCGGCGAAGGTTCTTCCGTTTATTGATTTTGCGCAGACGATGGAAAAGAGCCATATCACCGGGACGGTCATTTTCGAATGTGCTGGAGAATCGGGCTTTATTGCCTTCCAGGAAGGTCGAATTTGCTGTGCCAAGTGCGGCAAGCTTGCAGGTCCGGACGCTCTCGAAAAGATGCTTTCGTGGGGCGACGAAACCTTGTTCAAGCTGGATACGCACGTGATGCCCGATGTAGTAAACATCAACCAGATGACGGATACGACAAGCCTCATCCTTGATGCGCTCAGAAATATTGATGAAAAACAAAGTGCCCGTAAATAGGGCCAAATCGCTGCCCGCTCGTAGGGCAAAGGAAAAAAGATGAATTACGC
>JAEEGJ010008715.1_pt1 | contig 27768 bp, 26 predicted proteins | sample 8958761 | NCBI WGS metagenome assembly JAEEGJ01 (sample SAMN16246546, study PRJNA631951) | gut metagenome | biome: gut microbiome; feature: rumen; material: RS-attached | host: Bos | place: Iran: Karaj | collected 2018-10 | reverse complement strand
AACTAAATTTTTCCCTTTATTAATATTCTTTCTGCTCATATCATTATTTACGATTCATCTATTTAGAAATACTGGAATTTCTTTTATATTATTTCTCTGCCTTTTTACTATGTACCAGCATTTGAAAATCATTTGCACTTGATGGATTTTTACTATACCCTGCAAATGCGTCTATTACTTTCATATTTCTTTGCAGCATAATTTCACGGATTTCCTTCAATGTATAAATACGTGTCGGATCACCTTCGGTAATATCCGGTTTTGAAATAGTTTCTCCGTATGCAAAATCCTGATTTCCAAATATCATTATTCTTGTTTTGGAATCCCATTCAAATTCTGAAAGTGAGATTGATTTTTCTCCTGCCTCCCACAGCTTCACAGGGAAATGTGTTTCAACATAATCTCCACACACCAAATCGCAAACATGCTGTCCTTGATTTTTCAATGCTCTGCCAATCACATCAAAAACTTTCAGATTTTCCTCGTCATTCTCAAGGTATCCAATCGCTCCGTCTCCAAGATTCAACACAAGATCAAATTCATTACAGAAGCCTACTTCACGTATATCTTTACAATAAAACTCGGCATTGGTTAATCCCATGTTTTTTGCATTCTTTTTCGCATCCTCAATATATATGTCTGTTATATCAACTCCAACGACTTCGTATCCTCGTTTAGCAAATTCTAATACATGTCTGCCATATCCGCATGCCAAATCTAATATACGCTCATTACCATTTAACTTGCACATTTCAATAATATAATCAACCTCGCCGATTGTATTTTCTACCCAAGACATATTTTTTATATCCAGTGTCCAGTTCTTTTTATACCAATCTGATGCCTTAGCCCTCATCAATCTTCTCCTGCTAATTCAAACCAATTCAATCGCATATCAGCTATTTAGCAAAACTGAAATCTTTCGCACCTGTATATTATTGTTCTATAATTCTAAAATCGAATGATTCTGGCTCATTTAAACCAATGCAGATAAATCTCAGTCTCCCATATAAATCTTCTGCCTCTTTACCGATATGCCAGCCTCTACTAATTCTGCACTCCGCTTTCATAAGCTTTTTCACTGCTTTAAATAGTTCAAAAGAAATCTCATTATCATCCATAATTGCGAACATACCATGTATCAGACCTGTTCCGTCTTCGCTGATTCCCGAAGGATCAAATCCTAAAGAGCATTTGTTCTCTCCCTGATATACCTGTCCATATTCGTTTATAGTTACTACAGCATCTGCAGGCATTATAATAAAACTGATTTCGCCGTGGTTCTTTTGCAGAGTACCAAGGCCGGGAATGTCCTTTATTGTTCTATAAAATGATCCGTCTTTTTTTCCACACTGAATATATTTGATTTCATACGAAAGCTGTTCCTCTAATTTCGAAAGAATTGAAATCATATCATTTTTAGTTGCGAAAAAATTGATTCTGTTTGTCATATTTCTCTCTTATTTTTGTTCTAAACTTTTATACCACTTGTTTGCAAATACCTTTTGCTCATTTGTTGTCGGAAAATCTTTTATATCTGCATAATCCCATATACTGAATAAATCTTTGTCTAAAGCCTGCCTTCCGAATTCCACAAGATAAATTTTCTCACTATATTCCATCATCCCGGATTGAATTGCATTTAGCCTTGAGCCGTTACATTTAATTCCATACCCGAATTCCAAAAGATAATCTCGGAATAATTGAAATGTTTCAAAATAATACTCACCACCGGCTGAAAAGCAAACACCATCCACTTCACAATTCATCTCGATTTTTTCGTCTTGAATATCTACATCAACAATAGTTTGTTTCTCATTTTCATAATATGCAAGGTCTGCTATTTTACATATATATGAATCCATATTACTTTCCACCTCTTATATAAGTATCCGATTTAATAAGCAAAGCCATAATATTCTTAGTTAATTATCTTCCGAGATAAAAGGTTTTGTCTCAATTAGTATCTGAAAATTTTGATTTGCATATTTAACAAAAAATATTACGGTCCGATATTAATCTGAATATTATTGTTTTCGCGAACATCAAATGTATCTTTATACCGCTCATTTTGGTTTTGATAAACACTTACTAAAAGCGATGCTTCGTTTTCTGTTTGGAGTATTATAATCTTCACGTTATCATGTTTTTTACTGTTAGATTTAAATACACATATTTCAACTGGAACAATAAGACCATCGACATCTATATTAAACTCATATATAAATTCACCATAGGATGCCATATGATTGAATTTATTTGAAGTAACTGTATGATATATCGCATCTTTTCTCGAATACCACGTTACTTCAGAAATATCGATATCTGATTCTATTTTGACTGTCCTATGAAAAAAATAGTTAAAACAAAACAACAAAAGCCCAACAATAAAAAAAACAGAAATAATTGAAATCGAGACAGCAATTGTTTTTTTCTTATTCAAGTTCATTCCCTTCTAATTTTCCACAGTAGTTAATGTTTTAACATAGTGCATTATACCAAAATATAATTCGCTTTCGTTAGTGAGTAAAACTGTAATTTTCTAATATACTTATAATTTTCTATTGGTTAGATTCTTGTTTTTCCAATATTCAAGATACTCTTCGCTATCATCAATTTTAGTATTAAACTTTTGCAAATCTTTTGCTTCAGGATTAGATTTCATATATTCAAGATACATTTTATAATCTTTAGTAAAAAACAACGTTGCTCCTGAATCAAATGCAACTAGTTCCACCGAAGCCAATGGATGCTGAATAGATAATTCCGGTTCCCAAAATCCTTTATATCCATCAGCACCAGGATACGGATATTTTAATATTTCCTCTAACTCATAGTTTTTATCAAACCCTGATAGTACCGCCCATACCCATTGAAACTTTTCTCCATAAACCATCTCGGTTAGTTCGTCTCCGCTTAACCATGCATATTGATCGTTTGAGTCCAATTTATTTCTATATGTAGGATATTGTGGGTAAGCTTGGAAATCTGTTATCAACCAGTTATAATTTTTTTGAAAATCATTTAAAGAAGCAAATACATCATCAAAGTATGTGTAATATCTATTTCCACCCCGTAGTATCGCTCCCCATACTTTTGCAACATTTAAACTCTTATTGTCCATTGTTAGATCCACTATTTAGCAAAACAGTAATTTTTTATTCTATAGGCAAAACACCGCCCATAGCAATATTGTTTCTAATCAAATCCTTATTTATGTATTCTTTAAAGTCATCAGATATATATTTCCCAAAGTCATTCCAAACTTCTTTATCATCTGATAGTCTCTCAAGAAGAGTAACGTCCACAACATTCACTACAGGATCTTCGCCATATTTCCACATAAGTTCGATTACCTTGGAATATATCTTGATTAATTCTTCATTCCCTTTATTTTTCAACAATTCAAACAAAGGATTTCCTATTTCATCACTGGCGTAAATATGCAGCAACACTTCACCAAAATCCGATAAATGTTCTTCTAATTTTTCATATCCATTTCGAGTAATACTTTCTATCAGTTCTACACAATCCTTAAAGCTCATCTTGGACTTGTTGTATTTTTCCAGGTAAATAAGCGTTTCACTATTCCAATACTCATCAACCATTTTTTCATATTCACATCTGTCAAATGAAAAATCTAAATCCGCAAACCACAAGATACTATCTTCTTTTTGATAACTCGGATATGTATAATTGATTCTTCTTCTAAATAGTTCTTCATTCCAATTCTGTGAAATCCATTCACTCCATTCAGGACTATTTACTTCAGCTAAAGCTATATTATCTCCGTACTTTTCCCAATCCTTTTCAGAATATGATTCTAAATTTGCAATTCCGCTGTTAATTTCGTCCCGAAGATTGTAATCCGGGTGTATTACATATCCAGCTCTATTCCAACTTACAAAATCCTTGTTCTTTTCAACCTCAATAACAATTACAATGCAAGAGAAATCAAGATCATCTGGACAAAGATATATAGGCATTATAGCCTTATTCAATTTCTGTAAAGACCATACAAACCTGACATCACCTAAATAATCAAGTCCTTTGGTCCATGCTGGACATAAACCATCAAAGTGATGATCAACTATCTCCGGTAGTTCAATTACTTGTTTTTCATTCAAGTATTCAAATAGTTTTTTACCATCTATGAACCACTCAAAATCATTCCAATTCTTATTCTTTTGTATTTTCTTTAATTCTATATGATTCAAGCAATTCTCCATTGTTAATTACGCTATTAGGCAAAACTGAAATTTTCTTAGTTAATTAACTTCAAGATTTTCTTAACTATATTATCAGGATTCGTCTTCAGAACCGGTATTGTAACTTTTCCAGATATCGAAAAACAAATCACTCCGGTTTTGATATCCGGGATAAAAATTCTTAATCAGGCTGTCATAAGCAATAGCCGCAGCATAGATTTTATCAGCGATCTGATTAAAAGTCGGGTCATCGCCTGTAAACTGATTCTTTCCTAAATACTTAGAGTATTCCAACTCTTCTGAGTAACCATATCTGTGATGACTTGTTCCATGCTCCAGATCACGCATGATCATTTGCATAACCAATGTATCATTGCAGTTCATATTGGCAAGATGAGCACTGATCAGATAATCTCTGCGGTAGAGTTTCCCCAAAGCCTGTACCTGAATAAACCAAAAGCGGTTAATATTTTCAATCGGCCAATTCTCATTTTCTACTTTTTCGGCAGAGTTCTGAATAATATCTTTATCAGCTTCACTATATTCAAAATCAAATATCAGATCATAGCGCATCCCGTTTTTGAAGACAACCCTGCACACATTATCTGTGGGAACAAACATCCAGCCAAGCGCCGTATCCTCTGTTATTCCGAACCGCTCTGTCCTATATAAATAGTCTTCTGGTGTAATGGAGTATTCTTGAGGAAGGCAAACTTCTATATGAAGATCCACATCGCTATAGATATCATGATATCCCGCTTCGAATGCTTGCTTACTATACTTATCAATGTTCTCGCGTGTAATGGTTATTCCTTTTACTCCGCAGCTTATGACTTCAGGAAGCATAAAGAGTTTTCTCAAGTATTGAGAAAACATTTCTTCCATATAATTCTTTGTTATGCTTACTGTTGACATCTTCAGGCTCCTCTCCACTTGCTTCAGTCATCCCTCAATAGCCATTCTGCTGCGTCGATTATCTAAATTCCATCTTTATTCCCCAAAATCAATAATTATGCATATTGGGGGAATAAAGAAACATATATTTAGTTATACTGAAAGTTAATCTATTTAGGAAAATTGCGATATCCCTAAATACATAATCCACTTCAAGGATATCATATTAAGTCATTTAAAGGAAAGAACAAAAAAAGACACCGATTTGAATCGATGTCTTTTAGAAGAGCGATAGACGGGACTCGAACCCGCGAGCTCAACCTTGGCAAGGTCGTGTGCTACCAACTGCACCACTATCGCATTTATTTGTCCGTTCGTCGCGGACAAATAGTATATTAACAAATTGGATTTAAAAAGTCAACATTTTTTTATATGTATTATTGAATATTTACTTCAATCTCGCCGGAAGTGGTTTCAACATTGACGGTTTTAGATGTACTTCCTGTCTGTTTATACGCACCATCCTTGTCGTCTCCGTTAATCTCAACATCGCCTGAAGTTACCTTCGCATCGATATTGTATTCGGAAATATCTCCCGACAGGTCGAGTCTGACGCTTCCGCTTGTAACATCAACTTTAACATTTGATATTACAGCTTCATCTGCAATAAATTCTCCGGAAGTTGCTTCTGCAACCAGATCACTTATTTCACATCCTGATAATTTGATAGAACCCGATTTGTCTTTTACCTTAACTTTATCAGCTTTTATATTATATATTCTGCATTCTCCGCTCGAAACTTCAGTATTCAAAGTTTCGCATTCAACAGTATCTATACTCTGTCCGCCGCTAAAGGCCTTGCAATCGATCGTTTTTGAATTGACATTGTTTAAATCAAGATCTCCGGAAGTCTGATTTGTCTTAAAATCTTCGTACTCGCAATCTCTTACTTCTATGCTTCCGCTTGTTGAAGATAGCTCAAGTTTTTCTCCTTTTGATCCTTTTACGCTGATCTCACCTGATGAAACAGATAATGTACCGTCAACATTAACCTGATCTATTGAAAGAGATCCGCTTGTCATATCGATATCTGCGATCTGATCTTCAGTAACATATATTCTGTAGTATTCATTATCCAGGTCAAACTGAAGTCCTATTTGTAAATGATTTTCATTTTTCTCTTGAACGTAGAGCGTTTCGTTTTCAACATTTATCTCAGGTTCGTTATCTTTTCTTAAATGATATTCGATCTTGTTTTCTTCTCCGGGAAGAATATATACATCCGCACTGGATAAATCTATATCCATTTTACTGAAGTCATCGAGTTTTTCACTTCCGTCATAATATTCAACCTGCTCGAAATTTACGTTATTAAAATTAAATTTGTAGAAAAGCGTTCCTCCAAGGAAAATGCCTAATCCTATAAAAAGAGCACCAATAAGTAAAAGCCCTGCTATTATAATGGCTAAGATCTTTATTAATTTTTTCATTTCTTTTCCTCTTTTCTATTCTGCCTTTTTCTTTGAAACAGACTTCTTAATGATCTTCACAATAAGTCTGATAATTAAAATGAACAATATTATCGTGATCGAACAGATTGCAAGGCCGACACCCAGCAAAACTGCGCTTGTTCCGAAGCATACAAGTTTCTGTCCAATCCCCGGTGCAAATATACCGGCAAAAAACACTGCAAAGCCGCTGCCCATTACAATGATTCCTATTGCCAGGAACCAAACGAAAACAAACAGGATCATTAATAACAAAATCAGTGCAAGGATCACTAAGCACACTGCAAGGGGTAATGTTATGGGCAAAGTCAGGATCGAGATGATTGCGAGCCAGATGATCGAAGCCGTTTTCTTTGCCGACTTCTTTTCCTCATTCTGCTCTATATGCTTCATCGTACAGTCAGCGATTATATTCTTGGCAACTTCCTTGGGCTTACCCAGTTTGGCAGTAACGTCCTCGTTTTCGTCAAAGCCCGAATCTTCTAAATATTCTGTATAAAATGTTATGGCATCTTCCCTGTCCTCTTTAGGAAGAAGGCGAAGTTGTTTGGAAAGAGCCGCCAGAAATTCTTTCTTATTCATTTACGTTTCCTCCTATCAGCATGTCAACTTTGTTCTTGTATCCGATCCATTCCGTTCTGTAAAAATTCAAAAGTTCTCTTCCTTTGTCTGTGATCGAATAATATCTGCGGTTTCTGCCTTCGAAGGGTTGATCGTAAGTTGTCAGATATTCCGATTTCTGCAATCGTCTTAATACCGGATATAAAGTCGATTCCGAAATATCAACAACTTCCTGGACTTTCTGAGTAAGCGTATAACCGTATGCATCGGACTGCGATACTATTCCGAGTACGCATGCATCCAGAAGCGGTGCCGTAAGCTGGTATGTCATCTTATCTCCTCCCGAATCTATATTTGAAAATCATAGTTATTTTTGTTTTCGTATAATACTATACGTCGTATAATATTGTTTGTCAACAAATATTATATTTTTTCAAAAGATTTTTATTGATCAGCCTGAAAGTCTTTATTTCAGGGCATTTCAGGTAAGCACAAAAAGAGCCGTTGCAAATCCTGCAACAGCCCTCTTGTTATATTATGTAAACTATATTGAATTATGTAAACTATATCATCTCGCCGTGAAACCGTTTTCGTCTACATCGATCGTAATGGTATCGCCTTCGGAAACATTGCCGGAAAGGATAAGTTTTGCAGCGAGCGTTTCAACTGTCTTTTGAACATATCTCTTAAGAGGTCTTGCACCGTAGTTGGGATTGTAACCCTCTGCTATTACTTTATCCTTGGCAGCATCGGTTAACATAACTTTATAATCCCTGTCTTCAAGACGTTTGTTAAGATCAGCCACGATAAGATCGAGGATGCCTGCGATCTCTTTCTTTCCGAGAGGTTTAAACAGTATCGTTTCATCGATACGGTTAAGGAATTCCGGTCTGAAAAACTTATGAAGCATACCTGTGACCTTTTCTTCCACGCCTTCTTCAAACTCACCGTCTTCGTCTATTCCTTCAAGCAGAACATCCGCTCCGATATTCGAAGTCATGATTATAATGGTATTCTTAAAATCTACCGTTTTTCCGTGTGAATCAGTGATACGTCCGTCATCAAGTACCTGAAGTAGAACGTTGAATACATCGGGATGCGCTTTCTCAACTTCATCAAAAAGTACGACCGAATAGGGTTTACGTCTTACGGCTTCGGTAAGCTGACCGCCTTCGTCGTATCCCACATATCCGGGAGGAGCTCCGATAAGTCTCGATACGCTGTACTGTTCCATATATTCACTCATATCGATCCTGACAATGTTGTTTTCATCATCAAAGAGCGACTGGGCCAGTGCCTTTGCAAGCTCTGTCTTACCTACACCTGTAGGTCCTAAGAAAAGGAACGAACCGATGGGTTTTGTGGGATCCTTTATTCCGGCTTTCGATCTGATTATGGATTCCGTAACTTTTGTTACACCGTCATCCTGACCGATAACCCTCTTATGAAGTTCATCCGCAAGATGCAAAACCTTGTTCCTTTCGGATTCGTTAAGTTTTGCAACGGGAATTCCGGTCCACCTTGAAACGATCCTTGCAATCTCGGTATCCGTAACTCTTTCATGAACCAGCGAATCATCTTTCTTTTCAGCAGCTTTCTCAGCTTCTTCAAGAGATGCTTTGAGTCTGGGAAGTTCACCGTAAGTAAGCTCTGCAGCCTTAGCAAGGTCGCCTTCTCTTTTAGCTATTTCTATCTTGGAATTAAGAGCATCGATTTCCTCTCTCATCTTTGAAAGTTTGTCAACTGCACTCTTTTCGTTTTCCCACTTTGCTTTTGCATTTGCAAAATCTTCTTTTTCAACCGCCAGATCGGCAAGCAGATCGCTGAGTCTCTGTGCACTCTGAGGATCGTCTTCCTTTTTTAACGCCTGAGCTTCGATCTCCATCTGAAGTATCTTACGCTGTTTCTCATCGAGTTCCGTAGGAAGCGAATTAAGTTCGGTCTTTATAAGTGCACATGCTTCATCCACGAGGTCGATGGCTTTATCCGGAAGGAATCTGTCTGAGATATATCTGTCGGAAAGCATTGCTGCTGCGACAAGTGCATTATCCATTATCTTTACGCCGTGATATACTTCGTATCTGTCTTTGATACCACGGAGTATCGAGATAGTATCTTCAACCGTAGGCTCATCAACCAGTACGGGCTGGAATCTTCTCTCAAGTGCCGCATCCTTTTCGATATACATTCTGTATTCGTCAAGTGTTGTCGCACCGATACAGTGGAGTTCGCCTCTTGCAAGCATGGGTTTTAACATATTGCCCGCATCGAGCGCACCGTCTGTTTTACCTGCACCCACGATGGTATGAAGTTCATCGATGAAAAGGATTATCTCACCGTTTGAGGATTTGACCTCATCAAGAACGGCTTTAAGTCTTTCCTCGAATTCACCTCTGTATTTTGCACCTGCTATAAGCGAACCCATATCAAGAGCAAAGATGGTCTTATTCTTCAGATCATCCGGCACATCGCCGTTAACTATTCTCTGAGCAAGACCTTCCGCAACGGCTGTCTTACCTACACCCGGCTCACCGATAAGAACGGGATTGTTTTTCGTCTTACGGCTTAAGATCCTTATTACGTTTCTTATTTCCGAATCCCTTCCGATAACGGGATCCATCTTTCTGCTTTTGGCTTTCTGAACAAGATCCTGACCATACTTGTTCAAAGCGTCGTATGTGCCTTCGGGATTATCGCTTGTTACTTTTACATTACCTCTTACAGAAGATAAAGCAGTAAGGAATCTTTCCTTGGTTATACCGTATTCTCTGAATATCTCTCCTACTTCTTTGTTGGGATGATCGAGCATCGATAAGAACAAATGCTCTACCGATACATATTCGTCACCCATCTTCTTTGCCTGGTTTTCGGCAGTTATGAGTACTTCGTTAAGTTTCTGACCGACCCTTAACTCGCCTCCGCTTACCTTAACCCTTTTTTCGATAGCTTCCTTGACTCTTTCGGTAAAATGGTCTGTATTGATCTCCATTTTCTCGATGAGTTTTTTGATCAAACTGTCGTCAATATTTATAAGCGCATAAAGAAGATGTTCTTCCTCGATTTCCTGATTGCCGAATTCCACAGCATACTGTTGCGCCATATTGACTGAGTTTTGAGAATTCTGCGTGAATTTTGCAATATTCATAAAATCACCTTCTTTCATAAAACAAAACATCAAATCCGATACTGTTTCCAATATCAACATTATAATAATACTTCTTTTAGCACTCGTCAAGCGAGAGTGCTAATAATCATCATTTTTTTCGTAAATTTTTTACACATTTCTTATTTTTCTTTATATATAGGTAATCATTTCTTAATAATTTTATTGTGTAAAGGGGCGAAAAATGTTAAAATCTCTTATATATGCGTAATTTGGAGACATGATGGAACAGATTAAGATTTATCTTAATTACATAAAGGATATCATCAATGGTGAAGAGTATCTTTCCGACAGAGAGAAATTTACTCTTATTTTGCATATCTGTGCCATCTCACATCTTCTTTTTGCGATCATTTTCTTAGGATTCGGAAATATCCTTCTGATGCTTTACAACCTTCTTTCGTTCCTTGTATACGAATCCATGGTTACACTTGCAAAAAACAAACAGTTTAAGCTCATCATTTTCGCCATATGCGTGGAAGTCAATCTTTTCGTTTTACTGACCACTCTTGCATACGGCAACAGACTCTGCTTTAATCTTTTCTGTTTCCTGCTTGTGCCTGCATCTTTTTATATAACTTATACCGCAAAGAAATATAAACATCCTTTTGCCGTATCATCACTGATCTCTGCGATCTCTGCGGCAATATTTTCATTCTCGATACTGTTCCCGAACGATAATTACATGACTCTGTTCGAGTATTCTCCGACACTGTTTGTGATTACCGTTGTTTTAAATATTTTAATTACTTTCCTGTTGCTCGCTATCTTCTGTTTCATGTTTACCCTCGAAATGAGAAATTCAACGGCAACTCTCGAAAACAGAACGAGACAGCTCAAACAGTTATCGAGCGTCGATCCTCTGACAAAACTTGCCAACAGAAGAAGCATGACGGAGAAGCTCAATATCTCAATGCACCTTTTAAGAAAAGACAAAAAAGCATTCAGTGTGATAATGGGCGATATCGATAACTTTAAAAAGGTTAACGACACATACGGTCACGATTGCGGCGATAAGGTTCTTGTAATGGTAGCCAACACTATCTCATCGCAGATGCGTGACGGCGATTTCGTTTGCAGATGGGGCGGCGAAGAAATCCTCATTCTCGTAAACGGAAATATTGAGGCAGCAAAATCTCTTGCTGAGAGAATTTTAAATAATATATGTCAAAATGAAGTGATTCATGAAAATAATACCATTAAGGTTACCATGACCTTTGGTGTTGCTCAGGCCAACGAAAGCTTCAGGATCGAAGACTTTATCCAGCAGGCCGACAACAGACTGTATTACGGCAAGACACACGGCAAATGTCAGGTGGTCGCCGAGATTCCCAACATTATCAACAGTTAACAAAGATATGCCGTTATAGATTTTTTCGGGTTGTTCTTCAACCCCTGATTATTTGCGGCTGATTTTCAGAAAGGATTTATAAAAATGATTAGTGCAAACAATGTATCTTTACGTTTCGGAAAGAAAGCTCTCTTTGAAGACGTAAACATAAAATTCACGGAAGGAAACTGCTATGGTATCATCGGTGCAAACGGTGCCGGTAAATCCACATTTCTTAAGATTCTTTCCGGAGAACTCGAAACAACTACAGGTGATATCTCGATCACACCCGGTCAGCGTTTAAGCGTCCTCGAACAGGACCACTTCAAATACGATGCATATACGGTAATGGATACCGTAATCCTCGGTAACCCCAGACTTTATGAGATCATGAAGGAAAAAGATGCGATCTACGCCAAGGAAGATTTTTCCGATGAAGACGGTATCAAAGCCAGCGAACTTGAAGCTGAATTTGCCGAGCTTGACGGATGGGAAGCAGAATCAAACGCAGCTAACCTTTTAAACGGCTTAGGAATCGAGACAGAACTTCACTATACACTTATGTCGGAACTCGGCGGTAACGAAAAGGTCAAAGTTCTTCTTGCAAAGGCATTGTTCGGTAACCCCGACATCCTTCTTCTCGACGAGCCTACAAACCATTTGGATCTCGATGCCATCGCATGGCTTGAAGAATTCCTTATCAATTTCGAGAACACTGTCATCGTCGTATCTCACGACAGACACTTCTTAAATAAAGTATGTACTCAGACTGCAGATATCGACTACGGCAAGATCCAGCTTTACGCAGGTAACTATGACTTCTGGTTTGAATCCAGCCAGCTCCTCGTTAAGCAGATGAAAGAAGCAAACAAAAAGAAGGAAGAAAAGATCAAGGAACTCCAGGAATTCATCAATCGTTTCTCCGCAAACGCTTCCAAATCAAAGCAGGCTACATCAAGAAAGCGTGCTCTTGAAAAGATCGAGCTTGAAGAGATCAAGCCTTCAAGCAGAAAATATCCTTACATCGATTTCAGACCCGACAGAGAGATCGGTAACGAAGTTCTTCAGGTTGAGGGAATCTCAAAGACCATCAACGGCGAAAAGGTTTTGGACAATATCTCATTTATCTTAAACCGTGAAGATAAAGTTGCATTTGTAGGAAGCAACGAAATCGCAACTACTACTCTTTTCCAGATTCTTGCAGGCGAGATGGAACCCGATGAAGGAACATACAAATGGGGCGTAACCACATCACAGGCTTACTTCCCCAAGGACAATACAAACGACTTTAATACGGATGATATCATCACTGACTGGCTCATGGGTTACTCACCCGTAAAAGATATCACATATGTAAGAGGTTTCCTCGGAAGAATGCTCTTCTCTCAGGACGATGCTCTTAAGAAAGTTAAGGTTTTATCCGGTGGCGAAAAGGTAAGATGTCTTCTTTCCAAAATGATGATCTCCGGTGCCAACTGCCTTATCCTTGACGAGCCTACAAACCATCTCGATATGGAATCGATCCAGGCATTGAACAACGGTCTTATCAGATTCTCGGGCGTTGAACTCTTCTCATGTCACGACCATCAGTTCATCGAGACTACAGCCAACAGAATCATGGAGATCATGCCCGGCGGTAAGCTTATCGATAAGATCACTACATACGATGATTATCTTGCAAGCGATGAAATGGCAAGAAAACGTACTATCTACATTGCAAAGAAAGAGGATGACGAAAACTAAATGCAGGCTATTGATTTACATGTTCATTCGACTTTTTCAGACGGAACTCTTTCCCCTACGGAACTTGTCGATCTGGCTTTAAAATCAAATCTTGAAGCATTTGCACTTACCGACCACGACACGATCGACGGCATTGGTGAAGCCATTGAGGCTGCCAGAGGCAAAGATATCGAAGTCGTACCCGGTATCGAGTTTTCTACGGAATACAAAGGCAAGGATATCCATATTCTCGGATACTATATCAATCCCTGCAACGAATCATTTTCAAAGAAACTGGTTGAATTCAAAAATTCCAGAGAAACACGAAACAGGAAAATGTGCCAAAAATTAAAAGACCTCGGGATCGATATCGATTACGAGTCTTTTTGTGCGCTCTTTCCCGACAGTGTCATAACCAGAGCTCATTATGCAAAATATATGATCAACAAAGGCTATATCAGATCCATTGATGAAGCTTTTGACAAATATATCGGCGACGATGCACCCGGTTTTGTTCCGAGAGAAAAGATCACTCCTTCCAAAGCAGTATCTTTGATCCTCGAATGCGGAGGCATACCGGTACTCGCCCATCCCATTCTCTATAAATATTCGGATTCCGCTCTCGAAACTCTTGTTTCGGAATTACAGCGTGCCGGATTAAAGGGAATCGAAACCATCTATTCGACATATTCCAATTCAGACGAAAGGCTTATAAGAAAGCTTGCAAGCAAATACAGACTTCTTATAACCGGCGGTTCGGATTTCCACGGAACAAACAAGCCCAACCTTTCTTTGGGATGCGGACGCGGCGATCTTTACATTCCCGCCAAGCTTTTAACTTCCTTAAAGAAAGCTTATCTTAAAGGATTTGTTCCGACCAAATCGATCCATTCCGCACTTTTCTTCGATCTTGACGGTACACTCTTAAATGATGAAAAGATCATTACTCCGATCACGAAGGCACTGCTTTACAAAGCATGCGAAAACGGAAATAAATTCATTATCAATACCGGACGCCCTCTTGCTTCCGTTCTTAAGATAATAGAACGTCTCGGCATTGAAGACATCACAGATTATGTTGCTGCTTTTAACGGCGGTATAGTCTATGAATACAAGACAAAGAATATTCTCGAAAAGGTAACATTGAAAAAAGAATATTCTGAATTCGTTAAAAAAACAGCCATCGAAAACGGCTGTCATTTCCACACTTATTCGGATTATGAAATACTTACCGAGAAGCAGACAAAGGAAGTTGAATATTATTCAAAGTATGTCGGACTTCCCTTCAGGATCGTTGAAAACGTTATCGATGAGGAACCTACACCTTACAAATTCCTTATCATGAATTTCGAGCATCCCGAAGTATTGAAAGAAGTTCAGGATATAGTCGAAAAAGAACTTAAAGGAAAAGCATTCTGTATTTTCTCATCGGATAAATTCCTGGAAGTTATCCCGATCGAATCAGGCAAAGGAAATGCCCTTAAATTCATCATGAAAGCTTCCGGCATTAAAGAGAACCACTCTTATGCTTTTGCCGATGAAGAGAACGATATAACGCTTTTAGAGGCCGCTTCAAAGAGTGTATGCATGATAAACGGCAATCCCAAACTTAAAGCCGTATCAGATTACATCACTTTCAGAGACAACAATAACGACGGTCTTGCGGACTTCCTTGAATTATTCTCCTAATCATTCGTTATATTCTCTTATTTCATCGTATTCCTTGCATAAAGGAAAATTGTATTTAACACAAAGATCATCAACGAGAGCAAGTAAATATTTGCTCTCTTTTTTTCTGTTTAAATTAAAGAGGATCGATACTTCATTATTCTTAAGATACGAAACAAGGAAGTTTAATTCTCCCATCTCTTTGATCTTGTTCTGAAGATCTTCGCAGTAATTCTTATATGCTTCTTCTCTCTCTTTTTTCCTGTCAAGATATCCTTTTTTTATCGGATCGTTCGGCAGGGATTTTTCTTCTCTGACTTTTCTGTCATTAACAGATGTTTTGGTTATCTTATTCTCTTCAACAATCTGCTTTTCTTTTTTGCCTGTTTTGGCTGTTTTATCTTTTTTCTTATCTTCGGTTTTTTTATCGGACTTAACTTTTTCGGTTTTTGCTTTTTTCTTTGGAGTACTTTTCTCGTTCTCGGGATAAGCGATCTCGCCCACAAGATCCTCAACTTTCATGTTAAGAACATGTGCTATCCTTATAACCGTTTCCGCAGAACATTTCAAAAGAACGGATTTGCCCGTACTGATATCGCAGATCGTTGAATAAGGAACTCCCGATTCTTTGGAAAGTTTATATTTGCTTATTTTCTTACCTTCTAAAAGCTTGTTAAAATCCATACCCGAAACTACCCCAATATTTTATTTCGAATGTTTTATGGTCTGAAGGATCTTTGATACCGGAAGGCCGACAACATTCTGATAATCACCGTCGATCTTTTCGACATATTTTCCGAAGATTCCCTGGATGCCGTAGGCTCCGGCCTTATCATACGGCTCTTTCGTGTTTATGTATTCTTCTATCTCTTCATCCGACATAGGATAAACATAAACCTTTGTTTCCGAATAATCGGTCACTTTTCTTCCGTCATTATAAAAGATCGTAAAGCCTGTAAATACAGAATGTTCTTTGCCTTCGAGCATTTTGATCATTGCTCTTGCATCTTCTTTATCCGCAGGTTTTCCTAAGATCTTACCGCCTGCATATACAACGGTGTCTGCACCAAGAACCAGCGTATCCGAATCTTTTATATTGTCCTTTTCATTATTATAAACCGATTCCGCTTTTAAAAACGAGAGTTTTTTTACCAGTTCCACAGGATCGTTTTCATCGATGTTTTCATCAGCATCCGAAGGACATATCGATATCTTTGCACCTGCATTTTCCAAAAGTTCTTTTCTTCTCGGTGATTTTGAAGCAAGTAAAATATTTAAATTCATGATTCCGTTTCCTAAAAGATAAATATATATGAAAATTCCGACGGTAAAACCGCCGGAATTCTATACCTTAGAGCATTTTCTCAAGTTCGCTCTTAACTGCCTTTAATGCATCCTCAATACCTGCGGGATTCTTTCCGCCTGCCTGAGCCATATTGGGACGTCCGCCACCGCCGCCTCCTACGATAGGAGCAACCGCTTTGATAAGGTTGCCTGCATGAGCACCGGCCTTAACAGCGCCGTCTGTAGCCATGATCACGATATTAACTTTACCGTCTGCTGCAGACATAAGTGCAACTACGCCTTCGCCGAGTTTCTCTTTTAAGGAGTCTCCCAGGTCTCTTAAGCCGTTCATATCAACATTGTCGACTTTGTTGGCAAGCAGCTTGATTCCCTTAACTTCTTCAACGCCGCCCATAACATCGCCGAGTGCCTCTTTTGCAGCCTTGGATTTGAGTGATTCGATCTCTGAATTTGCACTCTTTAATTCGCTCTGAAGATGTTTGATCTTATTTACTACTTCATTAGGCTGTGTCTTAAGGGTACTTGCAGCTTCAAGAAGCATACTTTCAAGGTTCTTGTAGTAATTGATTACTCCGTTTCCTGTTAATGCTTCAATTCTTCTGACACCTGCCGCAACGCCTGATTCGGAAAGGATCTTAACCTGCTGGATATCTGAAGTATTACTTACATGTGTACCGCCGCAGAATTCAACAGAGAATGCATCTTTAAAGTCTGCTTCTTCGTCTCCGCTGTTTCCTTTGCCCATACTTACGACTCTTACCGTATCGCCGTATTTTTCTCCAAAGAGTGCCATGGCACCTGTCTTTGAAGCTTCGCTTATTGCCATCTCATCCGTGATAACATCAAGAGATGCAGCGATCTGTTTATTAACGATCTCTTCAACCTTTGCAAGATCCTCAGCACTTATTGCCTGAGAATGTGAGAAGTCGAAACGAAGTCTGTCGGGTGTAACAAGTGAACCCTTCTGCTCTACATGATCTCCGAGAACGATCTTCAATGCTTTCTGAAGAAGGTGAGTTGCGGAATGGTTCTTGCATGTATTCATTCTGTTTTCGTAATCGGTCTTAACTAATACTTCATCATCAGCTGAAATAAAGCCGCGCGAAACATATCCGATATGGCCTGTTCTTCCTCCGGGAAGATGAATCGTTTCTGTTACGATAAATTCGCCGTCCTTTGAAGAGATAACACCCTTATCTCCGACCTGACCACCCATTGTACCGTACATACATGTAACGTCCGTTACTATGGTTCCGTTTTCTTTCTCGCTTAATTTATCTGTTGCGCTTTCCTTGTTTGCAAGAGCAACAACCTTTGCTCCGCATTCAAGTACGTCATATCCTACAAATTCCGTCTTAATGCTTTCGTCAAGAGAATCGAAAACTCCTGCACCTACTGTAAGTTCTGCAGCAAAATTGGAATTGTCTCTTGCTTTCTGCTTCTGCTCTTCCATAGCTGCCTTGAAGCCTTCTTCGTCTACGCTTAAGCCTTCTTCATCGGCAAGTTCCACGGTAAGCTCGATAGGGAATCCGAATGTATCGTAAAGATAGAAAGCTGACTTTCCGTCGATCTCTTTCTTTCCTTCCGCATTCTTTGTATCAAGGATCTTCTTGAATTCCTTCATACCGTTTTCAAGTGTATTCTCGAATCTTTCGATCTCTTTTCCGAGTTCGTCAAGAATGAAATCCTTATTCTTGGGAAGCAGAGGATAACTGTTTGTATAGATCTCATCGATATAGATCGTAGCGATCTTTAAGATATCCGCTTTCTTAAGTCCGAGTGCTCTTGCATGTCTTACGGCACGACGGATAAGACGACGAAGAACATATCCTGCTCCTGCATTTGAAGGAAGAAGCTTTGCGGGATCGCCTATAAGCATCACACTTGTTCTTGTATGGTCTGCAAGGATTCTCATTGATTTTGTGAGTTTCTCGTCACTCTCATATGCCTTGCCTGAAGCTTTCTCGATATATGCAATAACCGGTGCAAAAAGGTCTGTCTTGTAAACATCCTTTGTTCCGTTTAAGAATGCAAGGTTTCTCTCAAGTCCCCAGCCCGTATCAACATTCTTCTGCTTTAAGGGTGTTAATGAGCCGTCCTGATGTTTTTCATACTGCATAAATACGTCATTACCGAGTTCGGTATATTTACCGCATGAACATCCGGGGCCGCAGTTGGGTCCGCAATCGGGAACATCTGCAATATAGAACATTTCGCTGTCGGGTCCGCAGGGTCCGTATTCAAGTCCCCACCAGTTATCATCTGCAGGAAGGTAATAGATATTCTCTTTCTTAAATCCGGAAGCTATACGGTATTCTGCACCTTCCTCATCTCTGGGTGCATTCTCGTCACCTTCAAAAACCGTTGCTGCAAGATGATCTGCATCGAAACCGAAAACGCCCGTAAGCAGTTCGTAGCTCCACTGACAGCGTTCTTTCTTAAAGTAATCTCCGAGGCTCCAGCTTCCCATCATTTCAAAGAATGTAACGTGGCTTTTGTCACCTACGGAATCGATATCGTTTGTACGAACACATCCCTGTACGTTACAGAGTCTTGTACCCATGGGATGCTTCTGGCCGAGAAGATAAGGCATCAGAGGCTGCATACCGGCCACATTGAACATAACGCCTGTAGAACCGTCAGATACAAGTGATACCGCACCTACATCAACATGTCCTCTCTCAATGTAAAACTGTTTCCAAGTGTTTCTTAATTCGTCAGATGTAAACTGTCTCATTAATTCGTGTCTCCTTTATTACTTTCATATGCCTGGCATATGGAATTGTCTTTACTCGGCAATTAAAGAAATATCCTCGCTTTCATCGGGAAGGATTATCTCTATGCCTTCGGAATCTTCATCCGGATCTTCTTCCGTCTTAGCTTCCATTTCTTTGTCAAAAGATTCTTTGTCTTCAAAGAACTTCTGATTTGCAAAACCTTCTCCCGAATCGTATATGAATTTATACCATCCGTTATCGGTCTCGCCTGTAACTTCCACAACTTCATTCGCTTCGACCTGACCGACCTTTTCAAAACTCATCGAAGGTCCTTCGCGAACTATCGCGGATTTTATTGCAACATATGAACCCGAAAGATCACTGATTATATAATCATCAAGACTCGGCATTTCCTCATCGGAAACGCTCTTATCTTCATTGTTCATCATATCTTCGTTTATATCCGTATCCTCTGAATTTTCATTCTTTGCAACGGATACTGAATTTATATCTTCGCTGGTTTCAGCGGTATTTTCAAAACCTTTGTCTTTATTCTCTGAAATTTCTTCCGTTCCTTTAGCGGAAGCGGAATCAATATCCTTATTATCTGTCGAAAAAACTTCTTTCGTTACGTTTAAAGAAGTATCGTAAACCTTATCGTTAAAGTGTTCACCTTCGCAGGCTAAAGAAAATGACAGCAATAAAACTATCGACGAACAAAGAATTCTTTTTTTCATATAACGTCCCCCAACGCATGAAAACAAAACAATCTTTAACTATAAAAAATTGAATTCTTTTATAACGAAACGGCACCCGAAGCCCCAAAAAGGGACTTCGAGTGCATACAAAGAATGCAGGAAAAACCTTATGAAAAAGCTGTCCTCATTCTGATTTTAATTAGATTTCATGAATCTTTCTCTGTACATATTTTGTATGAAGAACTTCATGTGCTCTGTGGCTGTTAGGCTCACCAAAGTATTCAGCATAAAGCTTCTTAACAGATTCGTTTTCATGAGATTTTCTTCTGGGCATATTCTCATCGTAGTTGTAAAGAGCTTTAGCTCTCTCAGCTCTGATGTCTGTGAAGTTACGTACAGAAGCGGGAACCTGAGGCTGTCCGCCACCGTTTACGCAGCCGCCGGGACAAGCCATGATCTCAACAAATGTGTAATCAGCTTCGCCTGCACGGATCTTATCCATGATAACTCTTGCGTTTGCAAGACCTGAAGCAACTGCAACTTTAACCTTCATGCCTGCTACTTCATATGTAGCTTCCTTGATACCTTCTACGCCACGAACTTCCTTGAATTCAAGAGGAGAATCATTTGTCTCACCTGTGAGTTTCCAAACAGCTGTACGAAGAGCAGCTTCCATAACACCACCGGTAGCACCGAAGATAACAGCAGCACCTGTAGACTCGCCCATAGGATCGTCAAATGCTTCATCGGGAAGATTCTTGAAGTCAAGACCGCATCTCTCGATAAGTCTTGCAAGTTCTCTTGTTGTCATTGTGTAGTCAAGATCGGGAACGCCTGCAGCTGACTGGTCAGGTCTGCCGATCTCAAACTTCTTAGCTGTACAAGGCATTACTGATACAGAAACGATAGACTTGGGATCCCAGCCCATCTTCTCTGCGTAGTATGTCTTAAGGATTCCACCGAACATCTGCTGAGGTGACTTGCATGATGAAAGGTGATCCAACTGATCGGGATAGTAATGTTCACAGAACTTGATCCATCCGGGTGAACATGATGTGATCATAGGAAGTACACCGCCGTTTGTTACTCTGCCGAGTAATTCTGTAGCTTCTTCCATGATAGTAACGTCAGCAGCGAAGTCTGTATCAAATACTTTCTCGAATCCGATACGACGAAGAGCTGCAGCCATCTTTCCTTCTACGCCTGTTCCCATAGGGAATCCGAAAGGCTCGCCGAGTGCTGCTCTTACAGCAGGAGCTGTCTGAACAACAACGTGCTTCTCGGGATCTGCAATAGCAGCCATGATCTTGTCAACATCTGACTTCTCATAGATAGCACCTGTAGGACATACAGCGATACACTGTCCACAGCATACGCAGGCTGTTTCTCCGAGACCCATACCGAAGGGTGAAGAGATCTCTGTGATGAAACCTCTGTTGTTTGCGCCGATAACGCCGATGCCCTGTGTCTTTTCACAAGCAGCGATACAACGACGGCAGTTGATACACTTATTGTTATCTCTTACCATGTGTGCAGCGGAATCATCGATTTCGAACTCGTTTGTAACACCTGCATACTTGTTCTCATCGTCTACGCCGAAGTCATGGCATAATTTCTGAAGTTCACACTTGCCTGAACGTACACATGAAAGACACTTCTTATCATGGTCAGACAAAATGAGCTGTAATGTTTTCTTTCTGTATTCAAGAACCTTGGGAGTGTTGGTATAAACCTTCATTCCTTCTGTGATAGGGTATACGCATGAAGCAACAAGTCTTGCTCCTCTTCCTTCGTCTGCCTCTACCATACAGATACGACATGCACCGATCTCATTGATCTCTTTTAAGTAACAAAGAGTAGGTATATCGATGCCGGCACTCTTGGCAGCCTGAAGAATAGTGGATCCTTTGGGCGCTTCGACAGCCATACCATTTATTGTAATATTAATGGATTCCATTATCTTCCCTCCTATTATTTCTTAGAAATAGCACTGAACTTACATGTAGCCATACAAGCACCGCACTTAACACACTTGCTGGTATCGATTGCCATTGCGGGTAATTTCTTACCGGGTGCAATGTAATCTGTCTTGGAAATAGCACTTGCAGGACACTGCTTAGCACACATTCCGCATCCGATACATTTTTCTTTGTCGATCGAGAAGCTTAAGAGATCCTTACATACGCCTGCAGGACATCTCTTCTCAACAACGTGAGCAACGTACTCGTCTTTGAAATAACGAAGAGTGGAAAGAACGGGGTTGGGAGCTGTTTGTCCGAGACCGCAAAGTGAGTTGGCTTTGATGTAGTAGCAAAGTTCCTCTAACTTGTCGAGATCTTCGAGTGTAGCTTTACCCTTTGTGATCTTGTCGAGCATCTCGTACATTCTCTTTGTACCGATACGACAAGGTGTACATTTACCACATGATTCGTCTACCGTAAATTCAAGGAAGAACTTAGCGATATCAACCATACAGTTGTCTTCGTCCATTACGATAAGTCCGCCGGATCCCATCATGGAACCGATAGAGATAAGGTTATCGTAATCAATAGGAATATCAAAATGCTCTGCAGGGATACATCCGCCTGAAGGACCACCTGTCTGAGCTGCTTTGAACTTCTTTCCGTTAGGAATGCCGCCACCGATGTCTTCAATAACTTCACGAAGTGTTGTACCCATAGGAACTTCTACAAGACCTGTGTTGTTGATCTTACCGCCGAGAGCGAATACCTTGGTACCCTTGCTCTTCTCTGTACCCATGGAAGCAAACCATTCAGCACCGTTTAAGATGATACGGGGAATATTTGCATATGTTTCAACGTTATTAAGAACTGTAGGCTTAGCAAAAAGGCCCTTAACTGCAGGGAAAGGAGGACGGGGACGAGGCTCACCACGGTTTCCTTCGATGGAAGTCATAAGAGCTGTCTCTTCACCACATACGAAAGCACCTGCACCGAAACGAAGGTCGATATCGAAATCGAAACCTGTTCCGAAGATGTCTTTACCAAGTAATCCGTATTCTCTTGCCTGGTTGATGGCAATCTGAAGTCTCTGGATAGCGATAGGGTATTCTGCACGAACGTAGATATAACCCTGATTAGCACCGATAGTGTAACCTGCGATAGCCATAGCTTCGAGTACTACATGGGGATCGCCTTCAAGAACGGAACGATCCATGAAAGCACCGGGGTCACCTTCATCGGCGTTACAACATACATATTTCTGATCTGCATCGGGAACGAGAGTTCTTGCGAGTTTCCACTTCTGACCTGTAGGGAAACCTGCACCGCCACGTCCTCTTAAGCCTGCTGCAAGAAGTGTATCGATAACCTGCTCGGGTGTCATTTCCGTAAGAACCTTTGCAAGAGCCTGATAACCGTCTACAGCGATATATTCATCGATGTTTTCGGGATTGATTACACCGCAGTTACGAAGAGCAACTCTCTTCTGCTTCTTGTAGAATCCTGTTTCAACAAGGGGAATAACTTCTTCCTCTTTAACAGTTTCCTGGTAAAGAAGTCTTGTAACAACTCTACCTTTGAGCAAATGCTCGGAAACGATCTCGGGAACATCTTCCTTCTTAACCATTGAGTAGAAAGATCCCTCGGGATAAATAAGTACGATAGGTCCTAATGCACAAAGACCGTGACAACCGGTACGTACAACAGCTACTTCATCTTTTAAGCCATTCTTTTCAATCTCGGCTTCGAATGTGTCGATGATTGCCTGGCTTCCGGAGGAAGTACATCCTGTACCACCGCAAACTAATACGTGTGAACGATACATTAAATTTTCCTCCTTAAATTATTTTAACTGGTTGCCGATTGTGTATTCTGTAACAACCTGACCTCTGAGAAGATGCTTGTCAACGATTTCAAGAGCTTTCTCGGGTGTCATCTTAATATATGTAACTTTTTCCTTACCGGGCTGAATAACCTCAACGATGGGTTCGTACTGGCAAAGTCCGATACAACCTGTCTGTGTAACCGAGCAATCGGGAACCTGCTTCTCGGCAACTGCATCAGCTAAAGCTGTAAGTACAGGTCTTGCACCTGATGCGATACCGCATGTTGCCATACCGACAACAACTCTGGTGCTTGCTTCGGATTCTGCACGAAGACCTACCTGGCCCTGCATTTTGTCTCTTATTGCTTTTAATTCTTCAAGAGATTTCATAGCTTTCCTCCTAAACTAGATATTTTTACCATTATCTGTATTGTATTTGTTTTCTGAAAGATATTCTTTGATGTAATCCGACACTTCCTTTGTATCAAAAGGAACGTCTCCCAATACTTCTCTGAATTCTCTCGTGTCCATCGTGAAAGAATTTCCGTTAAAAACATACTTATAAACAAAATCAGTATCCGGATGATAAATCACCAGCTGATGAATCGTACCTGTAATATCTCCCAGGGGCATTCTGTCTATATTACTTAGTTGAAATTCTGCGGTTACCTTGGTACCTACTCCCGGCTCGGACTCTATATCAAAGCTTCCATTCGCCTGAAGCGCCGCTTCCCTGAAAAACGGAACACCGAGTCCTACCTTTCTTGTGGTCCTGGTTGTAAAAAAAGGATCTTTAACCGAAGCAAGCTGTTCCTTACTCATTCCGCACCCGTTGTCTTCTATCAAGACTCTGAGAAGATCTTTTTCTTCGTCAACTTCAACGGTAATGTGAACAATGCTCGCGCCCGCCCTTGTGGAGTTCTCGGTAACGTCAAGTATGTTAAGGGATATTTCTGTCATCATGGGCATATCTCCCTATTAAAAATAAGAGATTTTTAGTTAAACTTTGCTAAAATGTCTTTAACATCGTCCGGTTTAAGACGTCCGTAAACTTCGTCATTGATCATCATAACCGGTGCGAGGCCGCAGGCACCTACACATCTGCAGGCATCAAGAGAGAATTTTCCGTCAGGTGTGCATTCGCCACCCTTAATACCTAAAATCTCTTCGATCTTGGCATAAACGTCTCCCGATCCTTTAACATAACATGCAGTACCAAGGCATACCGAAATCTGGTATTTACCCTTGGGATTAAGTGCGAACTGTGAATAGAATGTAGATACTCCGTAAACCTTCTCGAGGGGAATACCCATTTCGTCCGCGATCATCGTCTGAACTTCGATGGGAAGGTATCCGTAAATGTCCTGTGCTTTCTGCATGATGGGCATTAACGCTCCCTTCTGGTTCTTGTTTTCAGCGATGATTTTCTTAAGTTCTTCCTCTTGCTCTTTGGTTCCGGCAAAAGGAACAGTTGTTTTCTTGGAACTCATCCTAAAAACCTCCTTGATAAATTTTTAACAATACTATTTTTCAATAGCCGAACGTAACATATATTTTAGCACAACACTGTCTGTATTTCTATTGATTTTTTCATTTTTTCACAAAAAATTTTATTAAAAAAAGCCTTTATTTACCTATGTTTTTAGTAGGTTTTATGATATCGACTGCTGCTGTCCTATTTGCTTGAAAAAAATGATTTCCGTTGTTATAATATTGATGTATTTTTTGGGGTTATAAATCAAACTATTTTCTTTTTATTTTTTCTTTGATATTATTATCCCCATTTTTAACTTAATACGGAGGTTTATTATGACTGTAAACGATATTATAAAAATCCTTGACGGTACAGCTTTGGCCGGAAAGGACGAACTGGATAAAGAAGTATTAACGGCTTGCGGATCCGATATGATGAGCGATGTGCTCGCTTTCGCAAAACATCAGTGTGTTCTTTTAACCGGACTCTGCAACCCTCAGGTTATAAGAACTGCCGAAATGATGGACATTGTGGCAATTATCTTTGTAAGAGGCAAGACTCCCGACGAAACCATGATTCAGATGGCTGACGAAATGGGACTTCCTATTATTACAACAAGTCACAGAATGTTTTCCTCATGCGGATTACTCTACGAACACGGATTGACAGGAGGTATCATTGATGGCTGATTTAATGGAGCTCAACTACGCAGTATCCAACGAAGATTTTACCAGAGCGGGAGAAGCTTCAAGTGACGTAAAAAAGAAATTAAAACAACTCGGTGTTTCACCGGAAGCCATCAGAAAAGTTGCAATAGCTCTTTATGAAGGCGAAATAAACATGATAATCCATGCATACGGCGGCAAAATCAAAGTGACCATCTCCGAAGATGCCATCACTCTCATACTTGCCGACAAAGGACCCGGTATCGCAGATGTCGAAAAAGCAATGCAGGCCGGCTACTCCACCGCTCCCGACAAGGTACGTTCCCTCGGATTCGGTGCAGGCATGGGACTTCCAAATATGAAAAAGAATTCTGACAAGATGGATATTCAGACCGAACTCGGTGTCGGAACAACGGTAACTATGGTGATTAATATTTAACTGTTTATAAACGGAGACTAGAATGGACCACTACGGCAACTCGGTATACTTAATTGAAAATCTCTGCAAGGGTTGTACAAACTGTATCAACAGATGTCCGACCCAGGCTATTCGTGTGCGTAACAATAAGGCTGTCATTACTCCCGGCCGCTGTATAGACTGCGGAGAATGTATCAGAATATGTCCTCACCATGCCAAAAAAGCAAAGCGTGATTTTATCGATGCTACGGATAAGTACAAATATACCGTTGCTCTGCCCGCTCCGAGTCTCTGTGCTCAGTTTAACAATCTCGAAGACATCAATATTCTTTTAACAGCTATTAAGAACATTGGTTTTGACGATGTATTTGAAGTAAGTGCGGCTGCGGAAATCGTATCCGAAGAATCCAGAAAGTACATTGCTTCACACAGGGAACAGTGGCCTTTGATTTCCACCGCATGCCCTACTGTTGTTCGTCTGGTTCAGGTTCGTTTCCCGAATCTCTGCGACAATCTTTTACCGCTTATCACTCCCGCTGAACTTGCAGGAGAACTTGCAAGAAAGCAGGCTGTTGAAAAGACAGGACTTAAGCCCGAGGAAATCGGTATTTTCTTCCTCTCTCCCTGTGCAAGCAAGGTAACGAGTGTAAAGAATCCTATCGGTATGGAAAAGAGCAACATCGACGAAGTACTCGCCATAAAAGATATATATCCGATTCTTTTATCAGAACTTCCCAAATTTGTTGATCAACCCGAAGATTTATCCTGCTCGGGCAAGATTGGCTTAAGCTGGGGTATCACAGGCGGTGAAGTCGGCGGTCTCTTATCTGATGCATGCGTTGCTGCTGACGGTATCGAAAATGTTATTCATGTACTCGAAGATCTCGAAGACGACAAGTTTTCACAGAACCTCGAATTCATCGAACTCAATGCCTGCAACGGTGGATGCGTTGGCGGTGTAATGAACGTGGAGAACCCTTTTGCAGCCAAAGCAAAGATGCAGCATTTAAGAAAATATCTTCCCGTTGCCGCTGCAAGATCCGACAAATACGGCGAATATCATGTTGACTGGACTTCGGAAGTTAAGTACCAGCCCGTATTCGAACTCGCAGACAACCTAAAAGAATCAATGGAAAAGATGAACCGCATCGAAGAACTCACCAAAGAACTTCCCGGTCTCGACTGCGGATGCTGCGGTGCTCCCACATGTAAGGCTCATGCCGAAGATATCGTAAAAGGTATCGCAAGAAAACAGGACTGCATTCACGTTCTTCGTGAATATATTCATAAATTATCGGAAGACATTGCTGAATTAAGCGAAGGAATTTAAGTATGAAAGTATTTGATTTAAGCAAACTCGAACAATTTACATCTCTCTCACTTTCAAAGGACTCTGAAATAACCGGAGTCTTCTGCTGTGATCTTTTATCCATTGCAATGGGTAAAGCCCCCGCAGGCAGCGCATGGGTTACGGTTATGGCAAACGTTAATACTCTTGCGGTAGCATCACTAACAGATGTTGCCTGCATTATCCTTGCCGAAGGCGTTTCTTTCGACAACACATTAATCGAAAAAGCGAAGGAGGAAGGAATTGCGGTATTAAAAACGGACCTTCCGATTTTCGAAGCCGCTCTTCTTATCAATAATCTTT
>JAEEGJ010008712.1_pt1 | contig 27774 bp, 25 predicted proteins | sample 8958761 | NCBI WGS metagenome assembly JAEEGJ01 (sample SAMN16246546, study PRJNA631951) | gut metagenome | biome: gut microbiome; feature: rumen; material: RS-attached | host: Bos | place: Iran: Karaj | collected 2018-10 | reverse complement strand
GTGAACAGCGCAAGTACCTCGTATCACTGTCGAAGCAGATTCTGGTGCAGGAGCACGACGCCGTGCGCGCTGGAACGCCGCTTAGCGACGGGGTGATTACACCTGCCGACATCCTGGCCATCACGGTCCCCACCGCCGTTCAGGAGTATATCGTCAACGAGGTGCAGGACGTGTACCGTCTGCAGGGTGTGAAGATCAACGACAAGCACTTTGAGATCATCGTCCGCCAGATGATGCGTAAGGTTCAGATCAATGAGCCCGGTGACACTTCGTTCCTCGAGCAGGAGATTGTCGACAAACTCGACTTCGCTGAGGAGAACGACCGTATCTGGGGTAAGAAGGTGGTCATCGACGCCGGTGACTCCGAGAACATGCAGAAGGGTCAGATTGTGACTGCCCGTAAGCTGCGCGATGAGAACTCGATGCTGAAGCGCCGTGATATGAAACTCGTTCAGGTGCGCGATGCTGTGCCTGCTACGTCAACACAGATCCTGCAGGGTATCACCCGTGCTGCTTTGCAGACCAAGTCATTCATGTCGGCCGCTTCCTTCCAGGAGACCACGAAGGTGCTCAACGAGGCTGCCATCCGCGGTAAGGTTGACTACTTGGAGGGCATGAAGGAGAACGTGATCTGCGGTCACCTGATTCCCGCCGGTACCGGTCTGCGTGAGTTCGACAAGATCATCGTCGGCTCTAAGGAAGAGTATGAGCGTATGCAGGCAAACCGCAAAAACGTGCTCGACTTCGCCGAAGATGTCGTACTCGAGGAGAAGTAAAGACAACTCATGATAAATTGAAGGAAATCCTCACCAGTGATGGTGAGGATTTCCTTTTAACAAAATTTAAAACGCGTGTAGCGCTATTTCTCTGAAAATAATGTAACTTTGTAACTAAAATATAAATATTAACTAAACGAACAATACCAAATAGGCAATCCCTTTCGCCTGATTATTTCTTCCATTGCAAAGCGAGCATTGTGAGGTCGTCGCTTTGCTCTGTGTCGCCTACAAAGTCAACCACAGCCTGCGTCATTCGTTCGATGAGTGCGCGGGGCTGTGGGTTAGCAGTTTCTATTACCTCAATAATCCGTTCCTTGCCAAACAGCCTATGCCCCGCATCCTCGGCCTCGTCGAGGCCATCGGTATAGAGTAAGAGTGTGCTGCCTGGGGCAAGGTCCGTCTCTTGGGCTTTGAACGTCCAGTCGGGCATCGCACCTATGGGCAGATTTCTCTCGACGGGAAGGGACTGCCCGTTGACAAGCGGTGCTTTATGTCCTGCATTACAGTAGCGCAGGTGTCCCGTGTTGAGGTCGAGTACGCCTGCGAAGAAAGTGACGAAGAGCGTCATGCTGTTGTTGCGGATGATCATATCATTCATGCGACTGACGATGTGAACAGGTTCCGACTCACTCTCAGACAGCAGACGGAAGGCCCCGCAGACGGTGGTCATCACCAGTGCAGCAGGCACTCCCTTTCCGGCGACGTCGCCGATACAGAAGTACAGGTAGTGGTCAAGCAGGAAGAAGTCGTAGAGGTCGCCACCCACGGCCTTGGCAGGAGTCAGCGTGGCATAAATCTCCAGATCCGGACACTTCGGAATGTCTGTCCTCAGCATCGACATTTGAATCCTGCGGGCAACGAATAACTCGCTCTCAATGGCCGACTTCTGGGCGGTCGTCGTTTTCAATTCGTCGATATACTGGCTGAGCGACTGCTGCATATTACCAAACGAGTCGTGCAACAGGCGTATCTCGTCATCGTCCTTGATGTCGGGCAGCGGGGCATTGAAGTTGCCTTTTGCCACCTCTTCTGCCGAACGGGCGAAGCGGTGGAGGGGGGCTGTCACCTTTCTGATCTGCTGGCGACAGAACAGGTAGATAGCCGCCAGACCTATGAGCATGACCAGCAGGATGGTGGTGCTGAGCATGCGCCCGTGCCGCTGTATCAAGTTTTCGGGTACCACCATCATGACGGTCCACTCCACGTATTTGATGTTGCGATAGCAAACCCACGACGGTATCCCGTCGATGATGGCAGATACTGCCCCCTGTTGCCCTTTGAAAGTAACGTCAGCATCGAGCGTGTCTTTCAGCATGCGATCCTCGTCAGGATGGAGAATGTAACGGCCGTTGCGGTCGATGATGCAGTTGTATGACGGATGCTTCTCGTTCTGCTCGTAGCGCTTTTTCCCCTGTTTGACTTTCTGCAGCATGTCATTTCGCATATCCTTTAGTGAGAGGTCGGAACAGAGCACGGCCACGGGCCGTCCCTCACGGTTGTGAATGGGTATGGCGTGTGTAGCAAGCAGCCGCGGCGTTATGTGTGGCGTCAGCAGCGGATTCTCGATGTAAGGATCCACCCAGTCGGCACTATCGCTCTCCAACCGCTCCACGAACCAGTCTTCTTTGAAGTAGTCGTGATACACGCTGTCAATGCGAATCATGCTTACCACATTGGCCGTATCGAGGGTAGCGAATGGCGCGAAGAAGCGGCCTTTCTCTGGATAATAGTCGGGAACGAACAATAGTCCGCAGCTGACGATGTAGGGGTTCTGCCTGACGATACGCGCCAGATGGTCGGACAATTTGTCTGGATCATCGATGTCTCGCTCTATCTCATGCACGTTATTGATGTTTGCCACATATACCTCCGACAGCCGGCGCTGCACCTCCCTGTAGGCCCTTGTCACCACAATCTGAAACCGCTGTTCGGCTTCGTCATCCATGTGCTCCCTAACGGTGAAATACACCACACCGGCAATAACCGACATCATGGCCAGTACCACCATCATGATGCGTAGCGTGAGTCGTTTGGAGATGGATCTCATCTTGATAATCAGTGGTGAATGATATCCTGCTTACATATCCCGTGTGAAGAGGGCTCTGTAGTCTGCCGGTGACATGCCGGTGACATCCATGATGCGGCGTTGCATGGTGCGCACGTGGTTGAAGCCTGACTCCTCGGCAATGGCAGCAATGCTGTAGTTGGGCAGCGTGCGCAGCAGTCGCATGGCGTTCAGCGTGCGTAGGTTGTCGATATAGGCCTCTGGGGTGCGGTAGATCGACTTGTTGCGGAAGAGCCGTATAAGCCGTTCCTGACTCACACCGAGGAGTTCGGCCAGTTGCCTGGCATCGAAGTCGGGGTTCAGGTGAGAACGCTTCTCTTCCAGTCGCAGGTCTATCAGGGCCATCAGCTGGCCGTCGTCCTGCAGGTCGGCATTGCGCTGGCGCTCGATATTCTCCTCCATCAATTGCTTTGCCACTTCCGTACGGCGTTGCAATTCCATATCGGCTTCTAACCGTTCGGTGAGCTCGAGGTTACGTCCCACCAGACGTATCATCTCCGACTGCAAGCGTTCGTTGTCGGCTCTTAGCCGTTCGTTGTCGGCCAGTATCTGTTTGATCTTTTTGTCCGTCATGGCTTTTAGCGTATATCGAAAAGGTTAATGAATCCCACTTCGTCGAACACAGCGTAGATTTCTTTGTTGAGGCCTACGAGTGTACATTTGCTGCCCTTGCTTTTGGCCACCTTCAGCAAGTCGAGGAAGAGGCGCATACCGCTACTGGTGATGTATTCCAGATTGGTGCAGTCGAGTATGATGTCATGGCCCTCGCAGTCGTAGAGCACCTGCATGTCGCGTTCCACCTGGCGTGACGCCGGCGTATCAAGACGACCTTCGAAGGTCATCACATAGTTTTGGTTTTCCTCTCTGAATTCAGTCTTCATCTTACTTGTAGTTTTTTTTCAGCCGCATTTCTGCTGCAAATATAAGCATAATTATCTAAAATTACAAATATCAAGTTGTTTTTTTGCTGTGTGCTCACAAAAAGTGGGAAATATTTGGAGGTTTGAAAGAAAAGGTCTATCTTTGCAAAGCCGGAATGAAGGCCATGAATTGGTTTCTGACTGATAATACCTATTTATATTAATATATGAACGAAAAAGACAACCAGCAGCAAGGGCTGCAATTGGAACTGCCGCAGGATGTGGCACAGGGAGAATATGCTAACTTTGCCATCATCACGCATTCGAGCAGTGATTTTATCATTGATTTTGCCCGCGTGCTGCCTGGCGTGCCGAAGGGTCAGGTGAAGAGTAGGGTGATCCTGGCTCCTGAACATGCCAAGCGACTACTTGGTGCGCTACAGGAGAATATCTTCCGTTATGAGCGTGAGTTCGGGCCTATTAGAATTCCCAATCAGGAAAGCCGCACAGCAGCCCCTTTTGACATACCGAAGGGCGAAGCATAGTCAAAAAGAGTGCTAATAATTTATAAAAGTGTTATATCTTGTTAAATCATACAAGGTATAACGCTTTTTCTTGATTATAAATTAGGTGGAATCGAAAAATAGTTGTACCTTTGCAGCCCGAAACGCCCTTTTGTGACCAAATTGGGCGCGTAAAGTATTGAATATAAACAAAATATAACATATAAATAATTAAAAAGTAAAAGTATTATGCCTACAATTTCACAATTGGTAAGAAAAGGCAGAAAGGTGATTGTCGACAAGTCGAAGTCACCCGCGCTGGACAACTGTCCTCAGCGTCGTGGTGTCTGCGTACGTGTCTACACGACAACCCCGAAGAAGCCTAATTCGGCTATGCGTAAAGTAGCCCGTGTACGTCTGACAAATCAGAAGGAAGTTAACTCTTACATCCCCGGCGAGGGCCACAACTTGCAGGAGCACAGCATCGTGCTCGTTCGCGGTGGTCGTGTCAAGGATCTGCCCGGTGTGCGTTATCACATCGTCCGCGGTACGCTTGATACTGCCGGTGTAGCAAACCGCCTGCAGCGTCGCTCAAAGTATGGTGCCAAGCGCCCGAAGGCTAAGAAGTAAACTGACCGGAGAAGGTTAGACAGCCAAAAGAAAGAAAAAACAAAACCGTTTTGCTGGAGAAGTATTAAGAAAGGTTGAGTAAATGTCCAAGCGAAGGACGTTGAAGATCAAGTAAAGGACAGCCTCCAAGCAGAATTTAATTATTCAGAACAAAATGAGAAAAGCAAAACCAAAGAAGCGTGTGATCCTGCCGGATCCAGTTTTCAATGACACCAAAGTGTCGAAGTTTGTGAATCACCTGATGTACGACGGTAAGAAGACCAAGTCGTATGAGATTTTCTACAATGCACTCGAGACCGTGAAGGGTAAGATGCAGAGCGAGGAGAAGTCTGCTTTGGAAATCTGGAAGCAGGCTCTGGACAATATCACTCCCCAGGTGGAGGTGAAGAGCCGCCGTATCGGTGGTGCTACCTTCCAGGTGCCTACGGAGATCCGTCCCGACCGCAAGGAGAGTATTTCGATGAAGAACATGATCAGCTTCGCCCGTAAGCGTAGCGGCAAGTCGATGGCCGACAAGCTCGCAGCTGAGATCATGGATGCCTTCAACAACCAGGGTGGTGCCTTCAAGCGTAAGGAGGATATGCACCGCATGGCTGAGGCTAACCGCGCATTTGCACACTTCAGATTCTAAGATAGGTATATAGTAAAGGTAAAAAGAATAAAGGATAATTAAAATGGCAAATCGCGATTTAACTTTGACCCGTAACATCGGTATTATGGCTCACATCGATGCCGGTAAGACCACGACCTCTGAGCGTATCCTGTTCTATACAGGTAAGACGCACAAGATCGGTGAGGTGCACGATGGCGCAGCTACGATGGACTGGATGGCCCAGGAGCAGGAGCGCGGTATCACTATCACTTCTGCTGCTACCACTTGCAACTGGACATGGAATAACAAACAATTCAAGATTAACCTGATTGATACTCCGGGACACGTGGACTTCACTGCTGAGGTGGAGCGTTCGCTGCGTGTGCTCGATGGTGCTGTGGCAACCTATTCTGCCGCTGACGGTGTGCAGCCTCAGTCTGAGACTGTATGGCGTCAGGCAGACAAATATAATGTGCCCCGTATTGGTTATGTGAACAAGATGGACCGTTCTGGTGCCGACTTCTTCGAGACAGTACAGCAGATGAGGGACATCCTGGGCGCTAACCCCGTGGTGATTCAGGTGCCCATCGGCGCTGAGGAGAACTTCAAGGGTCTGGTTGACCTGATCAAGATGAAGGCTATTCTGTGGCACGATGAGACCATGGGCGCTGAATACGACATCGAGGAGATCCCCGCTGACATGCAGGCAGAGTGTGACGACTGGCGTAACAAGTTGCTCGAGGCTGCTGCAGAGTACGATGAGGCTTTGATGGAGAAGTACTTCGACGATCCTGCCTCGATCACTGAGGAGGAGATCATTGCTGCTATCCGCAAGGGTACCATCGCTATGCAGTGCACCCCGATGCTGCTCGGTTCTTCATATAAGAACAAGGGCGTACAGCCTCTGCTCGACTATGTGTGTGCTTTCCTGCCCGCTCCCGTTGATGTGGAGATGGTGATGGGTACCAACCCCAACACTGACGAGGAGGAGGGCCGCAAGCCTTCTGAGGCTGAGCCTACATCAGCTCTCGCCTTCAAGATCGCTACCGATCCGTACATGGGCCGTCTGGTGTTCTTCCGCGTCTACTCTGGTAGCGTGAAGGCCGGTTCTTATGTCTTCAATCCCCGTTCTGGCAAGAAGGAGCGTATCAGCCGTCTGTTCCAGATGAACTCAAATAAGGAAATTCCTATGGAGTCGATCGATGCTGGTGATATCGGCGCAGGCGTAGGTTTCAAGGATATCCGCACTGGTGATACCCTCTGTGATGAGGAGAAGCCTATCGTGCTGGAGTCGATGACCTTCCCCGACACCGTGATTTCTATCGCAGTAGAACCGAAGTCTCAGGCCGATGTGGCTAAGCTGGACAATGGTCTGGCTAAGTTGGCTGAGGAAGATCCGACCTTCACCGTACGTACCGACGAGCAGAGTGGTCAGACCATTATCTCGGGTATGGGTGAGCTTCACCTCGATATCATTATCGACCGTCTGAAGCGCGAGTTCAAGGTAGAGTGTAACCAGGGTAAGCCTCAGGTGAACTACAAGGAGGCTATCACCAAGACTGTCATGGGTTACCGTGAGGTTTACAAGAAGCAGTCGGGTGGTCGTGGTAAGTTCGCTGACATCATCGTGAACGTTGGTCCTGTTGATGAGGATTACGATATCAAGGAGAATGGACCTCTGCAGTTCGTCAACGAGGTGAAAGGTGGTAACATTCCTAAGGAGTATATCCCCGCAATCCAGAAGGGCTTTGAGGCATCGCTCAAGAACGGTATCCTCGGTGGCTATCCCATGGATTCCCTGAAAGTGGTAGTGGTCGATGGTTCGTTCCACCCGGTTGACTCTGACCAGCTGTCGTTCGAGGTTTGTGCCCAGATGGCTTACAAGGCAATCTGCGCTCAGGCTAAGCCTGTACTGATGGAGCCCATCATGAAGCTTGAGGTGGTGACACCTGAGGAGAACATGGGTGACGTGATCGGTGACCTGAACAAGCGTCGCGGTCAGGTAGAGGGTATGGACGAGGCACGCTCGGGTGCCCGTGTCGTCAAGGCAATGGTTCCCCTGTCAGAGATGTTCGGCTATGTGACTGCTCTGCGTACCATCACTTCCGGTCGTGCCACCAGTTCAATGGAGTACGATCACCACGCTCCGCTGTCAAGCGCTCTGGCCAAGGCAGTGCTCGAGGAGGTGAAGGGCCGTGCCGACCTGGTATAAACAGAAAACAACGGAGTGCCGCTGAGCAAATGACTCTTTAGCGGCCTCCAAATTTAAATAACAATTAAAAAAAAAAAAAGACATGAGTCAGAAAATTCGTATCAAGCTGAAGAGCTACGACCACAAATTGGTCGACAAGTCAGCCGAGAAGATTGTGAAGGCTGTGAAGGCTACTGGCGCTATCATCAGCGGTCCTATCCCCCTTCCCACACACAAGCGTATTTACACCGTCAACCGCTCTACCTTCGTTAACAAGAAGGCTCGTGAGCAGTTCCAGCTGTCAGACTACAAGCGTCTGATCGACATCTACAGCTCGACCGCTAAGACAGTCGATGCCCTGATGAAACTCGAACTCCCCAGCGGTGTTGAGGTTGAGATTAAGGTATAGTAATATCTCAGATGAAAATAATGAAGCGACGTATCTCCGATGCGTCGCTTTATTCGATAAATACGTTATGCGACAAATTGTACAACTTCTTATCATGTGTGGCGCACTCCTGACCTTCACGGGTTGTGGAGATGATAAGTCTGTGAGACATTTGCCGCACTTGGATGATACACCCTATCAGGCTGATTCGGTGCTGGTGGCTTATGCTACCCAGCCTGAACGGGCACTCACTCTGCTCGATTCGGCATTGCTCCTTGGAAACATCAGCGACTACCGTGGTCAGTTCATCCGCGCCAAGATATATAGTAAGTCACTCATGGAGCAACGCCAAGACTCGGCCATCATTATCTGCAAGGCATTGCTTCTCCACGACTCCGTACGTAACGAGCCTAGTGAGCAAGAGGGTGTTCTCGATATGCTCATCGCTGCCAGTCGTGCCAAGCGCGATGACGAGCAGTATCTGCGCTGGGCTACACAGAAGGTCGAACTATGCCAAAAACAGGGGGAAGAGACTGAACAATGGCGCACGGAGGCCGATATCGGTTTGGTCATGACGTTCCTGGGACAGGTGGATGAAGGAATCACGATACTTGACGAGGCCATAAACCACCTTGATGCCCCAGGCAGTATTGACCGTATGGATGCATTCATCGTTGCTGTAAAACGGAAAATCAACGCTCTTAATGAGTTAGGTCGCAACGACGAGATTATCCCGTTAGCGCAGCGTATCCTTGACCGTCTTGACCACTATGAGCAGCATGTCAAGGACTACGCCGAGGACAGCTACCGCCTTTCATGGAGCGATAGTCCCAATGACCGTGACCGCTATCTGGACTTTAGCCGTGCCCAGGCATGGGGATTCATGGCCCAGGCGTATGCCTTGATGGATGAAAAGGAGAAAGCCCACGAGTATCTGTCACTTTTCGACCATAGCGACTACGGCCAGACATTCGCAGCGCGTCGCTTTATTGTCTCCACGCAGGTCGCACTAGGCATGTACGATGAGGCTCTGAGCACTTCCAATGAGATAGAGCGTCGTTTGGGTGCTGACACGATCAACAATAATTATACTGCCATCCTCCGCTCACGTGCCGTTGCAGCCCGTGCCCAAGGCCGTATTGCAGAGGCCTACGATTACCAAACGCGCTATGCTGCTCTCTCTAAGGTGGTCAGTGATAGCCTGCACCGAAGTGAGGCACACGATTACGCTGCCCGCTATCATGCCCAGGAGCTGCAACTTGAGATTCAAGAGAAAAAGGCTGAAGCCGAGCGTTTACATTTCGTCAGCCTTGCTGTGGCTCTTATTGCCCTGTTGGCCATCGCATTCGCCATCTACTTCTTCCGTCAGAAACGTATTGTCAGTGAGAAGAACCATGCCCTGGTGCGCATGATTAATGCTATGCAGCCCAAACCTGTCGACTCGAATGCCATCGATGATGTCGATTCGGAGCTCTTTGAGCATATCGACACGGCCATCCGTAACGAACGCCTCTACGCGAATGTCGGCCTGCAGCGTCAGGATATCTGTGATCGTTTCAATATCAGTCGGCATACATTAAACGACTTGCTGGCGGTGCACGCTGACGGTCAGTCCTTCCCGCAGTATGTCAATACAATCAGGCTGGGAAAGGTGCTATGTCTGCTTCGTGACGAACCTGCTAAGACTGTCTCGGCTATTGCCACCGAAGTAGGTTTTACACCTGCCAATCTCCGTGAACAATTCAAACGTAAATATGGTATGACTCCCGTTGAATACCGTCAGAATCTATAAGAGAAAAGGTGTTTATCCCGTTTCCGATGCACGCATTTGGGCCACGTACCAAATGCGTGCATATTTTTTCATCAAAATCCCATAAATTATGAGTAACTTTGCAAATGAAACATCAACCAAATGGATAAAGATCTATTCAAGACCATCGATTCAGTTATCCGCACGGAACGTCTTTACGCACAAGTCAACCTGATGCGTGAGGATATTATGCGGCGCTTTGCTATTGGACGTCATCATCTGAATGATCAGCTCAATACCTTTGCCGATGGAATGTCTTTCCCACAATACATCAACTCCATCCGCATGGAGGTCGCTTACGACCTGCTTACCAAACATCCGGAGAAGAGTATTACTGAAATAGCTCGTGAGGTGGGACTTACTGCTCCCAACTTTCGCGAGCAATTCAAGCGTTGCTACGGCATCACGCCAGCAGAATACCGCTCTGGACTTGTCGCCACTGACGAAGAATAATTGTCTATTAGCATAAATGTACGCGCAACAAAGTCTTCAAGATACCCTCTTCCTCATGCTCTACGGCGGCGTTGCCATTTTGGCCTTGGTAATAGGTCTTTATCTATGGTTAAGACGTAGCAACGCCATAGTGTCTGATGTTACTCCCCCGATGGCGCTGCGTTTATGGACAACAGTCTTCTTCGTCACGGTAGCACTGAGCCATGTATGGTGGTATGTGCTTGGCGTTTATTGGCTGACGGCCGACCGTCTGGTACGCGATATTGTGGCTGTTACACTCGACCATGTCACCCTTGTGCCGTTTGTGATGGCCCTTTTGCTGCGCATGTTGCAGGATCGTCAGCGTCCTCTCTGGCCCTGGGGTTTGGCTCAATTACCAATCGTTGTGGCTGCTACCGTGGGTGTTAACAGGCATGACGAGTTTTATGGCTTTGAGGTGACGGCTTGTTGGCAAGTGGTTGTCATGACAATCTTTGTCATCTATTACATACGTGCACTTATACTGTACGGCCGTTGGCTGCATGAGAACTATGCTGACCTTGAACACAAGGAGGTGTGGCAGAGTCTGCTTTTCGTGGCCGCTCTTTTTTTTGTCTATGAGGTCTATTTCACGAACCCAGGAGAGATGGTAAAAGAGTATTTGGCACAGGTGGAGACGCTCGCCATCATTGTTTTCCTCCTCTGGCGCGTCGAGACGCTGCAGGAACTTGACGATAAGTTGCCAGATGTCAGCCAAGCTGATAAACCACTTATGAGCCAGCCCACAACCAACAACATCCAGCAACTGCTGAAAACATATTGCGAGGACAAACAGCTCTATCTCCAGCATGACCTCACTCTGCAGCGACTCGCTACAATTATCGGCACAAATAGAACCTATCTGAGTGGCTATTTTGCCCAACAAGGTTTTACTTACAATACCTATATTAACAGACTGCGCATTGACCACTTTATCCGTCTTTATCGTGAGAGCGTGAACTCGGCACAAGTTATGACAGCCGTGCAGCTTGCCCAGCAGAGCGGATTCCGCAGTTACAGTACTTTTGCTATCGCCTTTAAGCAGTTCAATGGGCAGACTTTTGCTACCTGGATGAAGCTTCAGGCTACATCCAACTCTTAGAATTTACAAAAATAGTCTCAAAATTTGCAATAATTACCTTCGCAAGGTCTTAGCCTCTTGCTAAATCGATAGAAAAATGCTACTTTTGTAGGGTGAAAAAGTGTAATCAGCAAGAAAGATAACGATTAGAATATGTACCAAGGGAAAAGGATGATTCAGCCACCCTATTTAAAGGCGGGGGACAAGGTAGCCCTTGTGTCTCCTGCCTATTGGGTGCCGCAAGAAGCCTTGCAGATGGCTGCTGAAGTCATAAAGAGTTGGGGGCTACAACCCGTAATTGGTCCCCACACCAATAATCTTAATGTCAATGCCTATGCAGGAACAGCAGACGAGCGTGCTGCCGATATGATTTGGGCTTTCGAGGACGATTCGGTTAAGGCAATTCTATGTTCGCGCGGCGGCTATGGTTCCATTCATCTGTTAGGCCGTATCCCACAAGAGACCTTTCTTCAGCACCCGAAATGGATGATTGGTCATGGTGACATCACCATGCTGCTCTATGCTGTGGCAGGTGCAGGCCTGATGAGTATCCACGGACCTATGGCCTTCCAGATAGCAAGTTGCCAGGAGCCGGCAAGCAGCATCACTCGTGACATCCTTTTTGGCAACCTGCCCCAATTCATTGTTCCCGGCAATCCCTATAACCGTTGCGGACATGCAGAGGGCATCCTTATAGGGGGCAACCTCTCCAGCTACGCCGTTGTGGCAGGAACCAGATTCCAACTCCCACCTAAACAAGACATTATTCTTTTTATAGAAGAGGTGGAAGAATCGTTGCACAGCATAGACCGATTGTTCTATATGCTGACTCTGCAACACGACTTTGAAAGAGTGAAAGGTATCATCCTGGGCACGTTCAGCTCCATCAGGTACGATCTTCAGTATGGCAGTGTCGAGCAAATGCTGATAGCACATCTGAATCAATACGAGATTCCCGTGTGTTGCGGATTCCCTGTGGGCAGCAATAGTTGCATACCACTAATCGAAGGCGCCCCCTGCACGTTGGATGTTACAACCGAAAACGCCATGCTGAGTTTCAATATCAAAGGATCCGTGCAACCCTATGATGTGGATATCGTAACCCCTAAACTGATAAAGGAAAAAGAACTATAACACATACATGGACGAGAAGGTCATAAAAGAGATCAGAGGGACAGGTCATTGATCTGTTCCCCAAAGGATGAGAATAGGAAACGGAAGTCGGCGGCTTCCGTTTCTTCTTTTGTCTGGTTTTGAAATAATTCACCTTATCATTTGGAACTTAATAAAAAAAATCCTATCTTTGCAGCAGAATAAAAATTATTGCAATTATGACAGAACTTACAGTTTCTATCGAAGATGTTTCGATGCTCGAACAAATTAAACAGGCCATCAGCATGTTACGTGGTGTGAGCAGTGTCACGCTGAAGCGTCGTAGGAAGACCAGCATGGACCGTGCTATCGAAGATATAGAGCAGGGGCGTGTCTATAAGTATGACAGCCTGGATGACCTGATAAAGGAGATTGAGGGATGACAAAGTACGAACTGCATAAGATCAGAGGGATAGGTCATTGATCTGTTCCCCAAAGATGAGAATAGAGAAACGGAAGTCAGCGGCTTCCGTTTCTTCTTTTCGCTACCTCAGACAAAATCTCCGCCAAAAGTTTGGCGAATTCAGAAACTTGTCGTATCTTTGCAACCGATATTAACATTTTAACTTTATTTCGATATGGAAACAACAAAAAAGAAAAGGACTCGCGAGGAAGTACGCGCTGCTTTCCGTGAGTATCTAGATGACAAGAAAAAGCGCATGGAAGAAAAACAGCGTGAACTCGAAGAGATTCATGAAATGAGAATGTCGGGGATGACAATGGAAGAGATTTTTGCATAGTCATCCTCCTTAAATCTTTTTATTATGAACACACTCAGATTAAACATCATTAATCTGCATGCGCCCTATCGGGTGTGGCAGAAGTCAGGGAAACCAGATCATTATTATTTTGTGAGTGATTCCGATGTCGAATTCAACATCGACTTCAAATTGGATTATGCATTTGTGCCCAGTGGCGCCTTTGAATTTAGCATTACCAACGAACGTCATGGACAATCGCCACTTGACACGAAACTCAAGCAGACCGTCTTCGCCATTGTTGAAGAGTTTTTCGAGCAGAACAACGAGGTGATGCTTTACGTAACCGCGACCGGTGATGGTAAACAGGCTTTTCGCAATCGACTGTTCGTAAGATGGTTTAACACCTACGAGCATCGCGACCTCTATTACATTCAGACGGCTGAAGGCAAGATGGATGGACAAATGAACTTTGTGGCTATCATCTCTCGTTTGACATGCCCCTCTCTTCCACAAGCCATCGAGGAGTTCAGCGAGACAATCTCTTTGCTGTTTGATATTGAAGAAGAGTAGATCCCGGTGGCAGGTCATTGATCTGTTCCCCAAAGATAAGAATAGAGAAACGGAAGTCAGCGGCTTCCGTTTCTTTGTGTCTGGGCGGTGCTTTTGTGAGAAAATAATCGGGGAAATGCTTGGTTTTCTCGATTATTTTTTGTAATTTTGTAGGGTAATCGAGAGGCGGTTTTGGCCGCGGAAATAACCCTAGTAATTCACCATTTAAAACATGCAAAGTTATGAACAAGACGGTAAAGATGATCCTTCAGGCGATCAGTTATGTCATCACCCTGTTGCTGGGAGCTGCCGGCGGCACGATGGTGTAAAGGTAAAAAGGTGAAACATCAAAAAGCACTATCATGAAAAACCAAACGAATAACCCTTCGCCCAGCCCCGCCACTTCGTCCGCCTCGGCTAGTACCACTGAATACCTAAATAGACTTAATTTTTGCTGCAAAGTAGCAAGAATTGCTGTAAAAACACTATATTTGCATCCATAATAATGACCATTTATGAAGAGATTAGCATTACTGATGGTGATGTCGCTCATTGTTACGATGGGAATCACCGCAAATAACAAGAAGAAAGCGCAGCAGCCGCTAAAGCCAATGAATGAGTTTGTGAGTGAACTCATGGGTAAAATGACCGTTCAGGAGAAAATAGGACAGCTGAACCTACTGCCGTCGGGTGATATCCAAACGGGTATCTCAGATAACAGCTCTGTGAGTGAAGCGATTCGTCAAGGGCGCTTGGGTGCTATTCTCAATCTGAAGGGGGTAGATAACATCCTGAAAGTCCAGAAAATGGCGGTCGAAGAGTCGCGACTGGGCATACCGCTTATCTTCGGCATGGATGTCATCCACGGCTACGAAACGATATTCCCAATCCCTCTGGCACTGGCCTGTTCGTGGGATATTCCTGCCATCGAGCAGAGTGCCCGCATAGCAGCCAAGGAAGCCACTGCCGACGGACTTTGCTGGACTTACAGTCCGATGGTTGATATCAGTATTGATCCTCGTTGGGGCCGTGTGGCTGAGGGTGCTGGCGAAGACCCGTTCCTGGGTTCACGCATCGCCGAGGCTATGGTAAGGGGCTATCAGGGCGATCTCTCGCGCCGTGATCAGATCATGGCCTGCCTTAAGCATTATGCCCTCTACGGTGGATCAGAGGCTGGACGCGATTATAACACGGTTGACATGAGTCGTATCCGCATGTACAACCAGTATTTCCCACCCTATAAGGCAGCCGTCGAGGCTGGCGTGGGAAGCGTCATGTCATCGTTCAACACGGTTGACTATGTACCTGCCACAGCAAACCGATGGTTGCTGACGGATGTGCTGCGCCAGCAATGGAAGTTCGACGGCTTTGTGGTTACCGACTATGGTGCCATCAACGAGATGATGAATCACGGACTTGGCAATCAGCAAGAGGTGGCAGCATTGGCCTTGAAGGCCGGCACCGATATGGACATGTGCTCGGAGGCTTTCACAGCTACGCTCGAAAAATCACTTGAAGAAGGCAAGGTTACAATGGCCGAAATCGACCAGGCTTGCCGACGTGTACTCGAAGCCAAATATAAACTGGGGCTCTTTGCCGATCCCTATCGGTATTGCGACAAGTCGCGACGGGCCACTGACATTTATACCGCTGAGCATCGTCAGGCTGCCCGGAACCTGGCTACCGAGACTTTTGTATTATTGAAGAACGACCATCTCCTTCCGCTCAAGAAGGAAGGCACCATTGCCCTCATTGGCCCTCTGGCCGACACCAAGAGCAACATCCCCGGCTCATGGGCACCTACTGCCACTTACCAGTATCCAACCCTGCGAGAGGGTATGCAGCGCGCACTCCAAGGGCAGGCCACCTTGCTCTATGCTCAAGGCTGTAATATCTGTCGTGACTCAGTGCTACAGGCAGATGGCTCTTTCTATCGCACCATTCCTCGTGGCGACGATGCCCAAATGAGGTTGCAGGCGCTCGAAACGGCCCGTAAGGCTGATGTTATCGTGTGTGCTATGGGCGAGTTGCAGGAAATGAGTGGCGAGTGCTCCAGTCGCAGCAATCTGGAGTTGTTTGATGTTCAACGTGAGCTTTTGGATGAACTGCTAAGGCTGGGCAAACCACTTGTGCTGCTCAACTTTGCTGGACGCCCCACGATTCTTTCTTGGGAACAGCAACATGTGCCGGCCATTCTAAATGTATGGTTTGCAGGCTCTGAAACGGGCGATGCTGTCTGTGATGTGCTATTTGGCGATAAGTCGCCATCAGGCAAACTCACGATGTCGATGCCTCAGAATATGGGACAGATACCCATCTATTATAATCACCTGAACACTGGTCGCCCGGTAGAGGAGAACACTCAAAAGTTCGCTAAGTTCCAGAGCAATTACCTCGATGTACGTAACGAACCGCTCTATCCCTTTGGCTACGGTCTTTCGTATACCACATTTGAATACAGCGATGTGACACTAAGTAGTGAGCAGATGAAGACTGATGGAACCATCACCGCCTCAGTAACGATAAAGAATACGGGTCGCTACGATGCTGACGAAGTGGTACAACTCTATATTCGCGATGTTGTAGGCTCTATCAGCCGTCCTGTCAAGGAACTGAAGGGTTTTCAGCGCATTCATCTGAATGCTGGTGAGACGCAGACTGTTACCTTCAAGATTACCTCTGACCTTTTAAGATTCTATGATTATCATCTCAACGATGTGATCGAACCGGGCGACTTTGATATTATGATAGGTCCTAATAGCCGCGATGTCAAGAAGAAAAGATTATCGGTTATCGCGGCAAGAGGGTCGGAAATCGAATAGTCATAGAAGGGACTGGCACCTGGGTATCAGGTGAAAATAGGGAACGGAAGTCAGCGCGGCTTCCGTTTCTTGTGTAACAGGAGGGACGGTTCGTAAACATATGTGCATGCTTTGCATCTTTTTTGGGAAATAAGTTATAAAGATTGCACTTTTATGCAATAATAATAGTACCTTTGCACCTCAAAAATTATCAACCAAAAAAAATGGATTATAAACGAACATGAAAAATTTAAAGATTTCAGTGGCAATTTTAGTTGCCAGCACATTTGTTGTGAGTTGCTCTAAGAGCGATGTCTTTGAGCAGAGCCAGTCTTCGGTCAACGATCTGAAGATGAATCAGTACAAGACCAGTTTCGTACAGAAGTATGGTGAGATTGCTCCCGACCAGAGCTGGGATTTCTCAACCGTTTCTAATGCCAAGGCCAGCACTCGTGGTGAGGGAGAGATCTCTGAAGTGGAATTGATGGGATCTCCAACAATCAGACAATTCATTCAAACGATTAATGCCGACAAAGATCATGTTATGAATAAATTCGAAAGTGAGGGCATAGTAAAGACTTGGAATTCTCGTCTGTCTGCAAGGATGATTGCCGCTTTTGCTCATTGCGACGAAAGTAAGACGCTTACAGACGAATCAAACGATTTGTATTATCATCTTGAGGTACGCCAAGGTGAGTCTAGTACAAGTATTGTCCCAAACATCAACGCCAAGAATGGTTTTTGGTATCATGGCGGATCTTACGGAGCTTTGAATAAAGATGCTAACCGCAGATTAGTCAACACCAAGTCGCTGAGCTCTGATGCATACTGGGTAGCTTATTATACATACGCTGAAGGTAATGGTGATGAATCTAAAAATGCGAATGCCGAGATTAAGAAGAATCTCAAGAGCTTTGAGATTATAAACTACAAGGAGTACTCTGTGAACGGTCGTACTTACTGGGGCTTCGACTGCACCGGCGACCGCGACTATTCTGACCTGATTTTCCTAGTACAAAATGTTGAATTGATGCCTATCGAGAAGCGTTACATGGTGGAGGACCTGGGCTCAATCGGCGACTTTGACTTCAACGATATTGTGTTCGATGTTCAACAGGATGCTCAGGGCAATCAGAAGTGTATCATCCGCGCCATGGGCGGCACACTCGACTTCACACTGCAGATTGGTAACACCACATGGACCAAGAGTGTTGATGGCGTCGCTAAAGGCTATGAGACAGCCATAATGTACAACACCAACCCTATCGACGGTGCTATGGTTCTCGATGAGTTTGATGTTACTGGCTGGAATCCTGCAGAAAACAACATCACAGTATCTGTAGTATCTAAGGAGAACAATGGTGTCATCACTGTGATCCCGTTCCCCAAGAAGGGTGAGGTGCCTATGATTATTGCCCTCGACACTTTCTATGCTTGGATGACTGAGAAGGAGTCGCTGCCAAAGGATTGGTATAAGATTCTCGACGAGGACGAGGTAGAGGAGTAATCAATCAAACGTAATAATAAGTAATAATAAGAGGGACTTACCATCACGGCAGGTCCCTCTTCATCATTAATTAAACTAAACAAATACCTTATGAACTCATGTTTTGAACTTTGCGGCACTTGCGCTGGCAGTAGCGCTGGCACTGGGCACAAAGGTCGTAACCCAGCATCGTGCCGAGTATGAAATCCTCCTCGGGCGTCAGCTCGTTGAGCGGACGCGTCACGATGAGGCGGATGGCGTCGAGACACTCCTTACGGCCGAAATAGAGATTGAGATTGTTCTTGCCCGCCGGCTGCAGCACATACTCGATATGCTGACTCTGCAAGCGCTGCGTGGCATACTCTTCATATCTCTTCGGGCAGGTGAACAGAACCATCTGGCGAACACCTTTCTGGTATTCGTAGATGTGGTTCATCAGCACTTTCATCTCTAACGGCGTAATCATAGCTCTGGCGAAATTTGTGCGACCCACGCATCGATACGATCGTCGGTCTTATCATCTTCATTGACATCGTCGAGGGCAAGGCCCACAAAGGCACCATCGACCACAGCAGCGGAATCGTCGAAGGTATAGCCGTCGATAGATACGGCTCCTACGAAACGGGCGCCGCTCGACTTGATGCCGTCGTAAAGCTCACCCATGCCGCCCACGAAGGTGTCGCTATACGACTCGCAGTCACCACAGCCGAAGAGGACAATCGTCTTGCCGCTGAGATCGGCTCCCTGGAGCACTCGCAGACCGTCGTACCAGTCGTCCTGCAATTCGCCAGCGCCCCAGGTGGAGGTACCGAGGATGAGATTCTGATTGTCTGCTACCACATCGGCAGTCAGATCCTGTACGTTGATGACTTCTGCGCCAAGCTTCGAAGCTATCTTCTCTGCGATGGCCTCGCATGTTCCTGTGGAGGAACCGAAAACTACAATAGTCTTATTCATTTCTTTAGTATCTTTGTTTTGGTTGAAATTTCCGGGTGCAAAGGTAAAAAGAAATGGCGGGCTACACAATACCTAAAAATGGGGGTTTATCCGAAGACAAACCTCAGCGACTCATAGAATTGGATTAGCAGAAAGTATAAAATGACCAACGAGGCCCCACGGGCGATACCAAAAGATAGTGAGTGGAGCACATCGCCCAGCGAACGGAGTCGGCCTGCCATCACGCCATAGGCTACTGAGAAGAGGCAGACACCGAAGGCAACGATGGGCAGGAGGCTGCGGCTGAAGGCGGAAGGGAAGAGCTGACCCGTGGCGGAGAGCAGGATGGCGTGGGGCACCAGCGTGAGCAGGCCGACGATGACGACATAGCCCACGAGGAAGAACAGGGCCACGCGAAGGGCGATACGCTCGCGATAAGTGAGCGAGCGGTGCTGCCCCCACAGCGACGCTACCCCACTCTGCCTGACGCAACCGGCGGCAGAGAGCAGCAGCAACAGCCACACCAGCAACGGGGAGGCCGTCATCGCCGAGAAGGAACCGACAAACCAGCGGATGCCCTCGGAGGAAAGCAACGAGCGCACATCCTCCTGTCCCATGGCTGAAAGGAGCCATGAGAGGATGATGAGCACAGCGTGAGCCACCAGCAGAGTGAGCGCCGCACCACCGAGCAGGTCGTCCGACTTAGTCTTCATCTGGCTGCAGGTTGTCGATGTCGAGCACGCGCAGTTCGAGGGCACGCACGACGAGGCGCGTGGCGTTGATGCCTGTGCTGCCTTCGGGGAACAGTTTCTGGATGAGTTCGTTCTGACGCTTCTCGAGGCTCTTCACGCCGAAGGGCATGCCGCGCAGGTTGGTGATCTGCTCCTTGGTATAGCCGAGGGCGAGGTGGCGCAGGAAGCGTTCGTCGTACTCGTCGATCTCGTAGTTGACCACGGCCTCCTGCTTGACGAGCTGTCCGCTGACGGCAGCCTTGAAGCGCTCCACGATCTTCTCGAGGATGGGTTCGTTGAACACGAGTTGCTTGCCGTCCATCACGGCAGCCACATCACGGCGCGTGAGCAATTCGCCGGTCTTGAGGATGATGCCGTCGGCTCCAGCGTCGAGCACATCGACCCAGAGCTTCTCGTTGAGGATCTCGCCCGTGAAGATGAGCACCTTCACCTGGGGATACTGTTCCTTGGTGCGACGGCAGATCTCGACGCCGACGGTGGTGGAGCCGCCAAGTCCAAGGTCGAGCAGCACGAGGTCAGGAGTCTGCTGCTTGATGAGTTTCCAGTAAGCAGGCTCGTTCTCTGCCGTTCCGATGACCTCGGCTTCAGGGATGTCGGTACGGATAATGCCAAGGGTGCCTTTGAGTTCGAGGGGCACATCCTCAACGATGATGACTTTAAAATTCTCCATATCTGATGATGTTTTATGATTTGACATTGGGTTGACTGCTGGCAGGGAGGGTGACGATGACCGTGGTGACTCCGTCGCTGCCCACTTCTGCCCTGATGCCACAGCCACGCCGATTGGTGACCTCACCATGATCGCGCACGATCTGGCGGCAGAGCAGATAGGGAATATGATCGCGCGAAGGCGTGAAGAGCGCCTCAGCCTCGTCGGCAGTCAGCTTGAGGGCAGGCATCGCCATCCGCACCTCGACGTATTGTCCCTGCGGGGTGAAGGTGGTGGCGGGCTTGCGCTCTCCCGACTGTTTGCGGAGCAGTTCAAAGAGGTAGCGTATAAGGGTCTCGTCGCCGAGGATTCCGCCGTCGAGATGACGCAGATGGAGACGGGTATGTTCCACCTGGTGCATAGCCTGCAGACTGAGCACGCCATAGAGTTCGCGATAGTAGTCGGTGACCTCGGCGAGCGACTCCATATCACCGGCTTCCAGCAACTGACGGATACGGCTGGGATAGTACATCGTCTCGTGCTTCAGCGTGGAGAGGCAGTTGTCGAGCACGGCATTCGATACGTGAAGGCTGTTTTCCTCAAGTTCTGCCTTCCGCAGTTCGTCGTCGAGCAGTTCCATATCGGTCATGTGCTGCTGTTCGCGCAGGAACCGGTCGTAGAGGCGATGGCGGTAGTAGAGCAGATAGTAGGCCGGCACGATGGCCACGAGGAGCAGCACCAGCAGGATGACGGCAATCGTCTTGTTGGTCTGCGACTGCTGCATCGTCAGGCAATAGTTGCCCAGTGTATTGTCGGCCGACATCTCCTTGAAGAGTTGCGTATAGATGCGGTTGTTATAGCTATAGAGCTGCCACTCGTGGAGGGCCAGCGCCGCAACAGCACTCTCATTGCGCATGTCGAGGATGATGTGATAGTTGGTGCTGACGCTGTCGTGGAACCACTTGATCTCCGGCGCTATCAATGAGGGGTTCCCCATCTTGCGCAGGAAATAGCGCCCCCGCGGATACTGCTGGCGATAGTGCTCATTCAGGCATTGCCGGCAGGAGTCAGCGAAACGCAGCGTTCGGCGGTAGGTGCCGTTGATGTTGGAGAAATAGGCGGAGTCGGCATAGGCATTGGCTCGGGCCAGCGGATCGGTCTGTGGCACGGCAGTCACCATCTTCGAAGTGGGTCGCTTGCCGGTCTGGGCGTGAGTGGCAATAGGCATCAGGCTGCCTGCCCCCATCAGCAGCACCAGCAACAGGCGCAGCACGCCCTTCGGCAGACGGAAGAAGATCCGGGAACCACTACCCAGCACGCTGGTGGCACCGATGGTACAAACGGCAAATATCTGAGAGATTTTGCGGTACTTCTCGATAATGCCCTTGCAGTTGACGAGGCCAAAACCGTGGGAAGGCTCTACGGCACCACTCTTCTGCGGCGCACCCTCGTCGCGGATAGGCTTGGCGTCGAAGAGACGCGCCAGCTGGCTGTCGGTCATCCCCTGACCTGTATCTTCGACCGTCACTTCCACATAGTCGGCCGTCTCGCTTGCCTTGATAGCGACAGTACCGCCCTGCGGCGTGTATTTTCGGGCATTATCGGCCATCGTGTTGAGCATGAAGAGTGTCAGTACTCGATCGGCCTTCACGACGGCTGAGGTCGGTTCCACGTTGAAGGTGATGCCCTTCATCTGGAACGATGTGCGCCCTCGGGCAAGGAGATCGAAGAGATCTTGCAACGGGAAGCTCTCGATATGCAGGCTGAGCTCACCCTGACGCAACTGAATCCAATAGGTGAGCACATCGTTGTATTCATTGATCTGATCAGTCAGTTCACAGATATAGTCATGCCCGGAGGCTGTGACTTGAGCCGGGCGTGAAGCCTCGTAACGGATACGGTCGATAAAAGGCGTGATGGTGTTGACCAGCGACACCTTGGCCCGCTGTTCAAGATTGCGGCGCTCACTATTCTCCACCCTCAGACGCAGCGCAGCCAGTTCCTCCCGTCGCTGTTCATAGCGATCGTCGACAGGTTCCTCATGGCTATGGCGGCGATTCATGTGGTTGAAGAGCCACAGGGAGAACAGCAGCAGCACGATGGCGACGACAACAGCAGCCAGCATGATGTTAAGCTGGACGGCCGTTTTCTCATACTGACTGGCACGAGCCTCCAACTGACGGTCCTGACGGGTGGTCTCCTGCAGGTCGAGGTAGAGATTACGATTGTAGTCGCTCTGCACCTTGTCGTCGATAGCTGCATAAGCCACGCTGAGCTGTTCACGGATAGAGGCCACAAGGTCGGGCGCCTGATTGATGACGGAGTCGGAAAGCGCCTGCTCGAGATTGAAGAGCGCCGACTCATAGTCACCGATCTGACGGAAGCAAGAGGCCAGTGTACGATAGGCACCCGCCGTCTGATAGACATCGCCATAGCGCTGGAAGAGATAGAGGGAATTCTCTGCCAGATAGCCAGCCAGCATATCCTCATCCACATCGGCAGGTCCATGAGCGTCGTCATTGCTGCCAGCACCCACCAGGAACTTCATCGCAGGCATATTGTCGACAATGAGCCGTTCCCGGTATTCCGGCACCATCAAGTGTTCGGAAAGAGCCTCGATAGCATTCGCGGCGAAGAAGGGATAGTCGCCTTTCCTGGCGAGCAGGAAACAGCGCATCAGGTGGTCGAACTCTAATTGGTTGATCTCCTGTTGTGTACCCTCGGTGATAATACCTCCGGCGCCAATGTTATAGAGATAGTTGAGGAACTGGGCTGTATCGCGTATCACCTCGTTGGGATCGATGGCTCGCAAAGCCGCTATCGACTGGCGCTCCAGACCTACATAATAATAATAGGTGGAGTTGACGATGGCATACTCCGACTCGGCATAGAGCAAGCGGCGCTCATCGGCTGGTGACAACAGCGGGCGCTCTTCGTGGATACGGTCGAGGGCACGATCGGCCAGCGCACGATACTCATGGAACTCACGATTACGCGAACGACGCTGACAGAGGCGCATCTGCTGGACATAGGCAATCAGCAGCTGAAGCTGATTGTCGGTGGTGGCGGTTACCTCTGAAAGCAGGCTGTCGGCACGGTCATACTGCATCCGCACGATAGCCACAAAAGCCAGATTGTTGAGGGCTTCTGCCCTACCCGCGTCGTAGCCGTCAGCCAACAGACATGCCTGCGTGGCATAGGAAGACGTAGAGTCGAGATTGCGATAGTGATAGGCATAGGAACGGGCATTCAGTCTGTCAACGGTCTGCCTATCTGGGCGCGAGCAGGCTGAAAAGAAGAGAATGGTTGATATAATGATTAGCCAGAGCCGCATAAAAACAAATTTCCCTCCCGCCAGGAAACCCAACGGGAGGGAAGGCTTATTAGTAGTTAAGCGCGTGCCTTAGCCACGTAGCCAAGTGCTTCCTTGCACTTGTCGGTGACATACTGCCAGTCGCCGGCCTTCACCTTGTCTGAAGGGAACAGCTTTGAGCCCATGCCGACGCAATACACACCAGCCTTGAACCACTTCTGGAGGTTCTCCTCCTCGGGAGCGACACCGCCGGTAACCATGATCTTCGACCAGGGCATCGGAGCCTTCAGGCCCTTCACCATGTTCGGTCCGACCACGTCGCCAGGGAACACCTTCGTCAGGTCGCAACCCAGCTCCTGAGCCTTACCGATCTCAGAAACGGTCATACAGCCCGGGCAATAGGGAACGAGACGACGGTTGCAGACTGGAGCAATGTCAGGATTGAGCAGCGGACCTACTACGAAGCAGGCGCCCAACTGGATATACATAGCTGCGGTAGGAGCATCGACGATAGAACCGATGCCGAGAGCCAGCTCGGGGCACTCCTTGTCGGCCCACTTCACCAACTCACCGAAAATCTCCTGAGCGAAGTCGCCACGATTGGTGAACTCGAAAGCACGAACACCACCCTCGTAGCAAGCCTTTACCACATTCTTACAAGTCTCAAGATCCTTATGATAGAATACGGGCACCATACCGGTATCACCGATCTTCTTCAATACTGCGATTTTATCAAACTTTGCCATAATTCTCAATTATCAATTGTCAATTATCTCTGAACGCGACCGTTAGCATTACCGCCAGCCAGGCTCTCTACCTCATCGACAGATACCAAGTTGAAGTCACCGTTGATTGTGTGCTTCAGGGCAGAAGCAGCCACAGCAAACTCAAGAGCCTCACCCTGTGTCGGCTTGGTCAGCAGACCATGGATCAGACCACCAGAGAACGAGTCACCACCACCGACGCGGTCGATGATCGGGTTGATCTCGTAGCGCTTTGACTGATAGAACTCCTTACCATCGTAGATCAGAGCCTTCCAACCATTGAAGGTTGCGCTGTAGCTCTCGCGGAGTGTAGAAACGACATACTTGAAGCCGAACTCCTTCATCATCTGCTTGAAGATGCCCTCGTAACCGGCAGCATCGGTCTGACCACCCTCTACATCAGCATCGGGCTTGAAGCCAAGGCAGAGCTCAGCATCCTCCTCGTTACCGATACAAACATCTACATACTGCATCAGCGGGCGCATGATGGAGATAGCCTTCTCTGAGGTCCACAGCTTCTTGCGGAAGTTGAGGTCGACAGATACGGTGACACCGTGACGCTTGGCAGCCTCGCAGGCGAGCTTTGTCAGTTCAGCAGCCTTATCGCTGATAGCTGGCGTGATACCGCTCCAGTGGAACCAGGCAGCACCTTCCATGATCTTGTCGAAATCGAAGTCTGAGGGATCAGCCTCTGCGATGGAAGAATGAGCACGGTCGTAGATCACCTTTGAGGGGCGCATCGAAGCACCAGTCTCGGCATAGTACAGACCTACACGGTCACCACCACGAGCCACGAACTCTGTGTTGACACCATAGCGGCGCAGAGCGTTGACAGCAATCTGGCCAATCTCATGCTTCGGCAGCTTTGACACGAAGTAAGCCTCGTGACCATAGTTGGCTACTGAGATAGCTACGTTAGCCTCACCACCACCGGGGATGATGCGGAATGACTCACTCTGGATGAAACGATCGTTTCCCTGTGGGGAAAGGCGAAGCATAATCTCGCCCAATGTTACGATTTTTGCCATTTTGTTTTAGTTTTAAATATAGATTAAACTTATAATTTCGTTTGCGAGCACAAAGATAGGAAGTTTTTTTGAGTTATACAAATATTTAAGATGTTTTTAGGGAAAAAACTTACGGAAACGATTTCGCAGTCATAATTTTGCCCAACAGTTTGCAATTATCAGAAATTCTTTGTACCTTTGCCGAAAAATAGCTCTATCATGCCAAAGGAGAATATTACCATCAAGGATATCGCCGCTCGTGCCGGCGTATCGACAGGTACTGTGGACCGCGTGCTCCACAATCGTCCTAACGTCAGTCAGAAGGCGCTTGACAAGGTGAACAAGGCGCTCGAGGAACTGGACTACCAGCCCAACATGTATGCCTCTGCCCTCGCCTACAATAAGACCTATACCTTTTATATCGTATTGCCCAAGCATGAGCAAGACGCCTACTGGGACGAGATCGAGGAAGGCGCCCAGGCTTGCTGTAACTTCCGTCGCGACTTCGGCATCTCGCTGAAGTTCGTCTATTATGAGCGCTTCAATGCCACCGCCTTCACGAAGATGGTCCGTGAGTTCTTCTCAGCCAAGATAGACGGAGTAGTCATCGTGCCCACGACCTTGGAGCAGACAGCCCGCTTTACAGAGAAGCTGACAGAAAGGTCAATCCCCTACGTGCTGCTCGACTCCTACATGCCCGACCTGAAACCACTCTCCTTCTTCGGACAAGACTCTTTTGCCAGCGGCTATTTCGCAGCCAAGATGCTGATGCTCATCGCCTCCAAGGAAAAAGAGATTGCTCTCGTCAAGCAGACGCGCGACGGTAAGGTGGGTTCGAAACAGCAGGCAAACCGCGAGACGGGTTTCCGACACTATATGGTCGATCACTTCCCAGAAATCAAGATTACCGAAGTTGACCTGCCGCTCGACGAGGAGAGAAAGGAATACGATAGTATCCTGGAGGATTTCTTCAGCACCCACCCGAAGGTGCACCACTGCATCACCTTCAACTCGAAGGCCCACATCGTGGGCGAGTTCCTGCAGCGCACCAACCGCCGCAACGTGCAGATCATGGGCTACGACATGGTGCCGAAGAACGAGGCCTGCGTCCGTCAGGGCAGTATCTCATTCCTCATCGCCCAGCATGCTTACCAACAAGGCTATGCCAGCGTCGATGCGCTGTTTAATGCCATCGTGCTGAAGCGCGCCGTGACCCCCGTCAACTACATGCCTATCGAGATCCTGACCAAGGAGAACGTGGATTTCTACCGAAGGACAGCTATATAAACTAAAACAAATAATATTTTATGGAACAAGCTACATTTTTGAAAATTAATCCGGCAGACAGCGTGGTTGTCTGCTTGCAACCCAAGAAGAAGGGTGACATCATCGAAATCGACGGCCTGAAAGTGGTCGTCAGTCAGGATACACCCGCTGGTCACAAAGTGCTCATCAAGGATGCGACCAAAGGCACAGACATCATCAAATACGGCTATCCCATTGGTCATGCCAAGGAAGATCTGAAGGCAGGTGACTGGGTGAATGAGAATAATCTGAAGACCAATCTATCAGGCACACTCGAATACACATATAATCCTGTAAACCAAGAGCTTGACATCAAAAAAGAAAACCGGACCTTTAAGGGCTATGTCCGCAAGAACGGTGATGTCGGTGTGAGAAACGAAATATGGATTGTACCTACTGTGGGCTGTGTGAACGGCATCGCCGAACGTCTGGTGGATGCCCTCAAGAAAGAGACCGGTGAGAAAGGTATCGACGCCATCCACGCCTGGCATCACAACTTCGGCTGTTCGCAGCTCTCTGGCGACCACGAGAACACCCGCAAGGTGCTCCGCGACATCTGTCTTCACCCCAATGCAGGTGCCGTTTTGGTTCTGAGCCTCGGTTGTGAGAACAACCAGCCCGACGACTTCATGAAGATGCTCGGTGACTACGATAAAGATCGCATCAAGCTGCTCATTACCCAGAAGGTTGATGACGAGATGGAGGCTGGTATGGAGATTCTCCGCGAACTCTATGACATCGCCCGTCAGGACAAGCGAACCGAGGTTCCCGTATCCAAATTGCGCGTCGGTCTGAAATGTGGTGGCTCTGACGGTTTCAGCGGCATCACCGCCAACCCGCTCGTCGGCGAATTCTCCGACTGGCTGGTAGCTCAGGGCGGCACCAGCGTACTGACTGAGGTGCCAGAGATGTTCGGTGCAGAAACCATCCTGATGAACCGCTGTCGTACGGAAGACCTCTTCAACCAGACGGTATCAATGATCAACAAC
>JAEEGJ010008710.1_pt1 | contig 27778 bp, 38 predicted proteins | sample 8958761 | NCBI WGS metagenome assembly JAEEGJ01 (sample SAMN16246546, study PRJNA631951) | gut metagenome | biome: gut microbiome; feature: rumen; material: RS-attached | host: Bos | place: Iran: Karaj | collected 2018-10 | reverse complement strand
CCGTAAACGGTAATATCATTGTTAAACCAGCTGTTAGAGTTTAATACTTGGGGAGATAGTAATGGAATTAGTAATGAAAGACACCCAGGGTGCTCTTCAAGTTTCTGAAACTACTTTTGCGCGTGAGTATAACGAAGCTCTTATTCATCAGGTTGTTGTTGCATACAACAACGGAGCTCGTCAGGGCTCTCGCAAGCAGAAGAATCGTTCTGAGGTTTCAGGCGGTGGAAAGAAGCCATGGAATCAGAAGGGTACAGGTCGTGCTCGCGCTGGTAGCATTCGTTCTCCACTCTGGAGAAGCGGCGGTGTAACATTTGCTGCACGTCCTCAGGATCACAGTCAGAAGGTTAATCGCAAGATGTACCGCGCTGCGCTGCAGAGCATCTTCTCTGAACTTATTCGTCAGGATCGTCTCGTTGTAGTGAATGATTTTTCAGTTGATCAGCCAAAGACCAAGGTACTTGTTGAAAAGTTGAAGTCTATGGATCTTAATGATGTACTCATTATCAAGAAAGACATTGATGAAAATCTGTTTCTTTCTGCACGCAACCTTTACAAGGTTGATGTTCGTGATGTTAAGGGTATTGATCCGGTCAGCCTCATTCGTTTTGATAAGGTGTTGATTACAGCTGATGCTGTAAAGGAAGTTGAGGAGTCACTGAAATAATGAATCGTCAAGAATACCTTTTAGACGTTATTAAGTCTAACGTTTTTTCTGAGAAAGCCTATAAGCTCGGCGAAAAAAATGTTCTTGTTTTCAAGGTTCTTCCAAAGGCAAACAAGAATGCTATTAGAGATGCTGTTGAGCAGGTACTGGGTATTAAGGTTGTAAGTGTTAATACTCTCAATGTTACCGGTAAGACCAAGCGCAACAAATACGGTCTGAGCAAGCATAAGAACTGGAAGAAGGCTTATGTTAAGGTCCAGCTGGAAGAAGGCAAGTCTATTGAGGACGTAGCCTCAGACATTGGCTCAGTTGCTAGTGAGAATCAGTAAGGGAGTAGAAAATGGCAGTAATTAAATGTAAGCCGACTTCTGCAGGACGTCGTCATGTTATCAAGGTAACGACACCTGATTTGTATAAGGGTGAGCCGTTTAAGCCACTGACTTGTGCAAAGAGCAAGACTGGCGGACGCAACAATGCAGGTCGTATTACCACCAGACATATCGGTGGCGGTCATAAGCAGTTCTACCGTCTTGTTGATTTTAAGAGAGTTAAGGACAGCATAAATGCCAAGGTTGAGCGTATAGAGTATGATCCAAACCGCTCGGCAAATATTGCACTGATCTGCTACGAAGACGGTGTCCGTAGCTACATCCTTGCTCCTAAGGGTCTTAAGGCCGGTGATGTTGTTGTTTCAGGATCTGATGCACCTATTCGCGTAGGTAACACTCTTCCGATGCGCAATATTCCAGTTGGTACCACTGTTCATGCAGTTGAACTTTTCCCTGGAAAGGGAGCTCAGCTTGCCCGTTCAGCCGGTGCTTTCGCACAGCTCGTTGCCCGTGACGGCGCCTATGTAACAGTACGTCTCCGTTCCGGTGAAATGAGAAAGGTGCTTGCTGATGGTCGTGCAACTATCGGTGAAGTTGGAAATTCTGAGCATATGCTTCGTCAGCTCGGCAAGGCCGGTGCTAAGAGATGGCTCGGTGTTCGTCCTACAGTTCGCGGTATGTCTATGAACCCAATCGATCACCCACATGGTGGTGGTGAAGGTCGCAACAAGGGTATCCAGCCGGTATCTCCATGGGGAACCAAGTGCAAGGGATACAAGACCCGCAAGAATAAGCGTACTGAAAAGTACATCGTACATCATCGTAGTAAGTAAAGATAAGAGGTAATAGCCATATGCCACGTTCTCTCAAGAAAGGGCCCTTCATTGACCTACACTTGCTGAAGAAGGTAGAGAAAGCAATGGAATCTGGTGATAAGAAGCCTATCAAGACTTGGAGTCGCCGTTCTACGATTATACCTGACATGATTGGTATGACCATTGCTGTCCATAATGGTCGTCAGCACGTACCAGTTTACGTGACCGACGAAATGGTAGGTTGCAAGCTTGGTGAATTTGCACCAACTCGTTTGTTCCGCGGACACGCAGCTGATAAAGCAGCCAAGAAGTAATAGCAGAAGGAGTAATATAAATGATAGAAGCTAAAGCTATTCATCGTTATGCACGTTCTTCTGCTCAGAAGACTCGCCTGGTTGCAGATCAGGTAAGAGGCTTGCGTGTTGAAGACGCGTTAAATTTATTAAAGTTCAGTCCTCGTCATGGCGCTGCTCTGGTATATAAGGTTCTTAATTCCGCAATAGCCAATGCAGTAAATAATGAGGGTGCTGATGTAGATGCACTGAAGGTATCAGCAATTATGGTTGACGAAGGTCCTTCCATGAAGCGAGTATTCCCTCGTGCTAAGGGTCGCGCTAACAGAATTGTTAAGCGCACATGCCACATATCTGTTGTTGTGTCTGATCGCTAGGAGATAGTAAATGGGTCAGAAAATTAATCCAAATGGTATTCGCCTAGGTATTACCAAGCAGTTCACATCAAACTGGTACGCAAATGCTAAGGACTACGCGCAGAATCTTGCTTCCGACTACAAGGTACGTCAGTATCTTACAAAGGAACTTAAGGATTTCTCTGTATCACGTATCCAGATTGAGCGTTATGCAAAGAGTATCAAGGTAAACATAAGCACGTCACGTCCGGGCGGTGTATGGGGTAACAAGGGCGAGGTTATTGAAAGACTTCGCAAGGAAATTACCAATATCACCGGTGTTGCAGCTCAGATTAACGTTACTGAAATTCGCAAGCCTGAGTTGGACAGTAAGCTTGTAGCTGACGGCATCGCTCAGCAGCTTGAACATCGCGTAATGTTCCGCAGAGCTATGAAAAAGGCAATCAGAAGTTCTATGACCTCTGGTGCCCAGGGTATCAAGGTTGAGGTCAGCGGTCGTCTGGGCGGTGCAGAAATTGCTCGTTCAGAGTGGATTCGTGAAGGTCGTGTGCCATTGCATACTCTTCGTGCTGATATCGATTATGCAGTATCTGAAGCTAATACCACCTATGGTGTTATTGGTGTTAAGGTTTGGATTTTCAAGGGTGAAGTTCTTGGCGGTATGTCTGCAGTTGAAGCTCAGCAGGCTGATAAGAACAACGCTCCTTCAAAGCCAAAGCGTAAGAGTCGTGGAAATAAGTAAGGAGATAGGTTAAATGTTACAACCAAAACGTACTAAATTCCGCAAGGTTCAGAAAGGTCGTAATCGCGGTCTTGCTCAGACAGGTAATACTGTTGAGTTCGGTCAGTTCGGTCTTAAAGCTGTTACCCGCGGTCAGTTAACCTCCCGTCAGATCGAAGCAGCCCGCCGTACCATGACACGATATATTCAGCGTGAAGGTCAGGTTTGGATTCGTGTATTTCCGGACAAACCTATTACTGAGAAGGCACTTGGTGTTCGTCAAGGTAAAGGTAAGGGTAGTGTTGAATACTGGGTTGCAGTTATTCAGCCAGGTAAGATCTTATATGAAATGGGTGGCGTAAAAGAGGAGACTGCGCGCAATGCATTCGCTCTTGCAGCAGCTAAACTTTCTGTGAGAACTACTTTCGTAAGCAGGACGGTGATGTAATGAAAGCAGAAGAACTTCGCGAAAAAAGTGTGGAAGACTTGAATAGTCTGTTGGTAGAACTTACTAAGACTGAGTTCGAGCAGAAGTATGCCCACAAACTTAACAAACTCGAGAAACCTCACTTGATAAAGAATACACGTCGCGATATTGCTCGCGTGAAGACAGTGTTAGCAGAAAAGGCAGGTAAGTAATGAACGAAAATAAACATACTCTACGTGCTGTTGTAGTTAGCGATAAGATGGAAAAGGCTTTTGTTTGCGCTGTTGAAAGACGCGTTAAGCATCCTGTATACGGTAAGATCGTTAAGAAAACTACTAAGCTTCATGTTCAGGACGTTAATAACGAGGCTAAGGTCGGTGATATTGTTGAAATTAAGGAATGTCGTCCTATTTCAAAGACCATCTCCTGGACTCTTGTTTCTGTGGTTGAACGCGCTAAGTAATTATTAGCAGTTGTTAGAATAAAATATTTGGGGAGTTTGCATAAGCAAACTCTTTTTTTTTACACATATCACGTTTTTTGTGATATGATACAGTGCCTTTGTAATATAAGGTGGGTTTTTGGTACTTCAGTTGGAAGTGCTTATCTATAGTGTGATGGAGAACATTCATGATCCAGATGCAAAGTACTCTCGAGGTGGCTGATAATTCAGGCGCTCGTAAAGTAATGTGTATTAAGGTTCTCGGTGGTTCACATCGCCGTTATGCATCAGTTGGTGACGTTATCAAGGTTTCTATTAAAGAAGCAATACCTCGTGGAAAGGTCAACAAGGGTGATGTATACAATGCGGTAGTTGTTCGCACCAAGAAGGGCGTAAGACGTCAGGATGGTTCTGTTATTCGTTTTGACAGCAATGCAGCAGTATTGCTCAACAATTCGTTGGAACCTATTGGTACTCGTATTTTCGGGCCGGTAACTCGTGAACTTCGTACAGAGAAGTTTATGAAGATTGTTTCCCTGGCTCCGGAAGTTCTGTAAGAGGTTGGAAGGTAATGGCATCTAAGATTATCAAAGGTGATGAAGTTATCATTTTGACCGGTAAGCGCGATGACAAGGGTAAGCGTGGCAAGGTTAAACAGGTTATCCCTGCTAAGCATCAAGTTATTGTTGAAGGTCTTAACATGGTAACTAAGCATGTTAAACCAAATCCATATACCGGTGATCAAGGTAAGATTGTCAAGAAGGAAGCTCCTATTGACGTATCTAATGTTGCGATCTTCAATCCTGAAACAGGAAAGGCTGATCGTGTTGGTTTTGATTTTGTTGATGGAAAGAAAGTTCGTATTTTCAAATCAACAAAGAAACAGATTGTAAAATAATTGGAGTAAGCGATGGCGAAACTACATGATATTTACAAAAATGAGGTAGTCGGTAAACTGATGCAGCAATTCGGTTACAAGACTGTCATGCAAGTCCCTCGAATTGAAAAGATTACCCTGAATATGGGTGTCGGCGAGGCTCTTGACGATAAGAAGATTCTTGAAAACGCAGCTGCTGATTTAGCCGCAATTTCTGGACAGAAGCCTCTGATTACAAAAGCTCGTAAATCAGTAGCCGGTTTTAAGATCCGTGAAGGATATCCAATCGGTTGCAAGGTAACCCTTCGCGGTGAGCGTATGTGGGAGTTCCTGGAGCGTCTTATTTCTATTGCTATTCCTCGTATCCGCGATTTCCGTGGTGTAAGCGAGAAGTCATTTGATGGCAAGGGAAATTACTCGATGGGTGTACGTGAACAGATCATTTTCCCTGAGATAGATTATGACAAGGTTGATCGTGTTCGTGGTCTGGATATTACTATCACTACATCCGCTAGGACCGATGACGAAGGCAAAGCTCTTCTTTCAGCTTTCAACTTCCCATTCCGCAAGTAAGGTAGGGTTATGGCTAAGATATCAATGATTAATCGCGAGTTAAAGCGCGAAAAGTTAGTTAAAAAGTATTTCGAGAAGCGTACCGCTCTTAAAGAAGCTATGGTAGATCCTAATCTCTCTTCTGAAGAGCGCTGGCAGGCATGCATCAAGCTTCAGAAGCTTCCTCGTGATTCCAGCTCAAGCCGTCTGCGCAGACGTTGTGCTATTACTGGACGTCCTCATGGTAATTTACGCAAGTTTGGTCTTTGCCGTATCAAACTTCGTGAAATGATGATGAGAGGCGAAGTTCCTGGTTTGAAGAAAGCAAGTTGGTAATTGGGAGGATATGACCTATGAGTATGCAAGATCCTATCGCGGATATGCTGACACGTATCAGAAACGGTCAGGCTGCAGGAAAGATTGCTGTTAGTATGCCTTCCTCTAAGCAGAAAGCTGCTATTGCCAAGCTTTTGAAGGAAGAAGGATATATTTCCGGCTACACCGTAACTGGTGATGTTAAGAAGGTTCTTGAAGTGGAACTTAAGTATTTTCAGGGTAAACCAGTAGTTGAGATGATTCGCAGAGTATCTCGTCCTGGTCTCAGAGTTTACAAGAGAAGCTATGAACTGCCACAGATCATGAATGGTCTCGGTATAGCAGTAGTATCTACTTCAAAGGGTATCATGACCGATCGCGCAGCCCGCAAGGCCAAGCTCGGCGGTGAAATTATTTGCTACGTAGCATAAGGGGAAAAAATGTCACGTGTTGCTAAAGCACCTGTCAGCATTCCTGCTGGCGTAGAAGTTAAGGTTGAAGGTCAGACTGTAACTGTAAAGTCAAAGACTGCAACTCTTACAAAAGTTATCAATCCGGCTGTTGTTCTCACTCTTGATAACAACGAGTTGAAGTTTGCTCCTAAGGACGGAGTTCCTGGAGCTGATGCTCAGGCCGGTACAGCCCGTGCCCTGGTTAATGCCATGGTGAAGGGTGCTGAAAAACCTTTCGAAAGAAAGCTGGTGTTGGTTGGTGTGGGTTACCGTGCTCAGGTTAAGGGTAAAGAACTTAATCTTTCACTCGGTTACTCTCATCCGGTTGTTCATATTATTCCTGAGGGTGTTACCTGTGAGTGCCCATCTCAGACTGAAATTGTTCTGAAGTGTGCCGACAAGGCAGTTCTCGGACAGCTTGCTGCAAATATTCGTGCATATCGCAGTCCTGAACCTTACAAGGGAAAGGGTATCAGATATGATGACGAGCATGTTCGTATCAAGGAAACTAAGAAGAAGTAAGGAAAGTAAATGGACAAAAAAGCTTCTCGTCAACGTCGCGCTCTTAAGGCACGTTGCAAAATGGCAGAATTGGGTGCAGTTCGTCTGGTAGTTTTCCGCACTCCTCGCCACATTTACGCACAGATTGTAGATGCAGGAAAAGTTCTTGCAGCGGCTTCCACCCTTGAGAAGGAAATCAAGGATCAGGTCAAGTATACCGGCAATGCCGAGGCTGCAAAGGTTGTTGGAAAGTATATTGCTGAAAGAGCTCTTTCAAAAGATATCAAGACTGTTGCTTTCGATCGTTCTGGGTTCCAGTATCACGGTCGTGTTGCAGCTCTTGCTGATGGTGCTCGCGAGGCAGGACTGCAGTTCTAAGGATTAAAAATGGCTAGAAATGAAAATCAAAATGGTGACCTGCAGGAAAAACTGGTTGCAGTCAACCGTGTTGCAAAGGTTGTAAAGGGTGGTAGAATTTTCTCTTTCTCAGCGCTTACTGTTGTTGGTGATGGAAACGGAAAGTTCGGTTACGGTTACGGCAAGGCTCATGAAGTTCCAGCAGCTATTTCAAAAGCAATGGAGCAGGCTAAGCGTAATCTTATCCAGATCAATCTTAGAAATAAGACTTTATTCCACGAGGTAACCGGTGATCATGCAGGATCTCATGTATTTATGAAACCTGCAGCTGAAGGTACCGGTATTATTGCTGGCGGTGCTATGCGTGCTGTACTGGAAGTGGCTGGAGTTGAGAATGTTCTCGCTAAAGCTTACGGTTCAACAAACCCTGTTAATGTGGTTCGCTCTACTGTTAAGGCTCTCGCTTCCATGAAGACCCCTGACGAGGTTGCCGCAAAGCGTGGTCTTTCTGTTGATGAAATTCTGGGGTAACAAATGGCTGATAAGAAGATTAAGGTTACTCAGACTCGCAGTGCCATCGGTCGCATTCCTGCTCACCGTGAAACACTTCGCTGCCTGGGATTACGTAGAATTGGTCATACCGTAGAGGTTAAGGATACTCCTGCTATTCGCGGAATGATTAAGACTGTTTACTATATGGTAAAGGTTGAGGAGTAATACAATGGGTTTACGTTTGAATGAGCTTTCTCCAGCTCCAGGTTCAAAGCCAGCTAAAGTACGCCTTGGTCGTGGTATCGGTTCCGGTATCGGCAAGACCTCCGGTCGCGGTATCAAAGGTGCCGGTGCAAGAAAGAGTGGTGGAACCCGCCATGGTTTTGAAGGTGGTCAGATGCCTTTGAAGATCCGTCTGCCTAAGTTCGGATTCTATTCAAGAAAGGCTGCGATTACTACTGAACTTCCTCTTTCATCTTTACTTAAGCTGCAGGATACAGAAATTGATCTTTTAGTTCTTAAGAAGGCTGATGTTATTTCAGATAAGTTTGAGAATGTGAAGATCGTTATGTCCGCCAACACTAATGTTGATAAAGCTATCTCCCTTAAGGGTATTGCTGTAACCAAGAGTGTTAAGGCTGCTATTGAAGCTGCAGGTGGAAAGGTAGAGTAATAGGGGTTTTATAACTAAAATGGCAAGAACACCAGGTTTGGAAAAAGCCAAAAATGGAGTCTCTGAGCTGACTCAGAGACTGATTTTTGTTGTGCTTGCTTTAGTCGTTTTCAGAATAGGTTCGCACATTCCTTGTCCTGGAATCAATGCTCAGCGCCTGGCCCAGGTTATGGAAGAGCAGAAGGGTACCATTATCGGCATGTTCAATATGTTCAGTGGTGGTGCTCTTTCTAGAGCGTCTCTGTTTGCCCTGGGTATTATGCCTTACATTTCCTCTGCAATTATTGTGCAGTTGCTTGGAGTTATGGTTCCGTCAATACAGGAACTGAAGAAGGAAGGTGAGGCAGGTCGTCGCAAGATAACTCAGATGACCCGGTGGGGCACGTTAATTCTTGGTGCGGTGCAGGCTTTCGGTATAGCCACTGGTTTGCCGAATATGATCCAGGGAATCGTAATTGACCCAGGATTCAGCTTCTATTTTACGACTACTATAAGCTTGCTTACAGGAACTATGTTCCTTATGTGGCTGGGTGAACAAATCACCGAGAGAGGTGTCGGAAACGGTATTTCTCTTATAATTTTTGCCGGTATTGTGGCTGGTTTTCCTAATGCGATTGGCAGTACCTTTGAACAGTTTAAGCAGGAAGGCAGTAGCTATGTCTTTGTTCTTCTGGGCATAATTTTCATGGTTGTTGCTGTTACGACTTTTGTTGTGTTTATGGAAAGAGCACTTCGTAAGATTACAGTGCATTATCCTAGACAGCAGCAGGTCGGAAGAATGTATGCGCCTCCTACTTCGCATCTGCCTTTGAAAATCAACCAGTCCGGTGTTATTCCAGCTATTTTTGCGTCGAGTATAATAATGTTTCCTGCAACCGTTGCTTCGTGGTTCGGTCAGGGTGACAGTGCATTTGCCAGAATAGTAAGCAATATTTCTCAGGTTCTTCAGCCTGGTCAGCCTCTTTATGAGATGCTGTATGCTTTCGCAATTGTGTTTTTCTGCTTCTTTTATACTTCCTTGGTCTTCAATCCGAAGGAGTTGGCAGACAATCTTAAGAAGAGCGGAGCGTTCATTTCTGGAATTTTGCCAGGTGAGCACACAGCGAAGTTCATAGATCAGGTTATGACAAGACTTACATTTGTAGGTTCCATGTATATGGTTCTTGTGTGCCTGGTTCCGCAGTTTATGCTGAGTTTCCTGAATGTTCAGTTCTATTTTGGCGGTACATCATTACTCATCGTAGTTGTTGTCGTAATGGATTTTACATCACAGCTGATGGCTCACAGAGTTTCACATCAGTATGCGGATGTTATGCGTAAGCAGAATCTTAAGTTTACAAACCGTTAAGGTTAAGGAGTAAATAATGAAAGTAGGTGCTTCAGTTAAGAAGATCTGCCGTAAGTGCAAGGTTATCAAGCGTCACGGAGTTATTCGTGTTATCTGCGAAGATCCTAAGCATAAGCAGCGTCAGGGTTAAATATTAGCTCTAGATCAAAAAAATACTTGAATTTTTGTGAGCGGGATAGCTATAATAGCTAGCCTGCTTTTTTTTAGCAGCACTTTCGTCACCACGTATCCGTATCGGGCTTTGTGGTGGCATATTTTAATCACACGTTTAGAGGAGTGTAATAAGTGGCCCGTATAGCCGGCATTAACGTTCCTGATCAGCAGCATGCTGTTGTAGCGCTGACTGCTATCTTTGGTATTGGTAGACCAACTGCCAAGATTATCTGCGAAAAGTCAGGTATATCTGAGCAGGACAAATTCAAAGATATGTCCGAGGAACAATTAGATAAGGTAAGAGCAGAAGTTGCTAAATTCACCGTAGAAGGTGATCTGCGCCGTGAAATTTCTATGAATATTAAGCGTCTTGTTGATCTTGGTTGCTACCGCGGTATTCGTCACCGCAGAGGCTTACCAGTTCGCGGTCAGCGTACAAAGACCAATGCACGTACTCGCAAAGGTCCTCGCAAGGCAATTAAGAAGTAATAGGAGATATTGAATGGCAAATCAGCAACAGACTCGCGCTCGCAAGCGCGTAAAAAAACAAGTTAGCGAAGGTGTTGCACATATTCATGCTTCTTTTAATAACACCATCGTAACTATTACTGATCGTCAGGGTAATGCTCTGTCATGGGCAACCGCAGGCGGTTCAGGTTTCCGTGGTTCCCGTAAATCTACTCCTTATGCAGCTCAGGTAGCGGCAGAGAGAGCAGGTGAGGCAGCCAAGGAGTTTGGTTTGAAGAATCTTGAAGTTCTCGTAAAAGGTCCTGGTCCTGGACGTGAATCTTCTATCCGTGCTTTAAATGCTGTTGGTTATAAAATCACCAACATTACAGATGTGACGCCAATTCCTCATAACGGTTGTCGTCCACCTAAGAAGCGTCGCGTTTAATCTGGTATGGAGATTTATATAAATGGCTAGATATTTAGGTCCTAAGTTAAAACTTAGTCGTCGTGAAGGTACTGACTTGTATTTGAAGTCAGGTGTACGTGCAATCGACAGCAAGTGTAACATGGCTACCAAGCCAGGTCAGCATGGTGCAGTTAAGCCTCGTGCAACCGATTATGGTATGCAGCTTCGTGAAAAGCAGAAGGTTCGCCGCATGTACGGTATTCTTGAACGTCAGTTCCGTAATTACTATCGTACAGCAGCTCGCCTCAAAGGCAATACAGGTGAGAATCTCTTGAATCTTCTTGAGTGCCGTCTTGATAACGTTGTATACCGCATGGGATTCGGTTCTACCCGTGCCGAGAGCCGTCAGCTTGTAAGTCACAGATCTATTCTTGTTAATGATCGAGTAGTAAATATTCCTTCTTATCAGGTTTCTCCTGAAGATAAGATTTCTGTGCGCGAAAAGGCAAAGAAGCAACAGCGCATCCTGACTGCAGTTGGTCTTTATCAGAATCGTCCGGTTCAGTGCAGCTGGATTGAAGTTGACACAGACAAGTTGGAGGGTGTTTTCAAGGCTGTTCCTGAAAGAGCTGATCTCCCAAGCGAAATTAACGAGCAGTTAATTGTTGAATACTACTCCAAGATGTAGTCGTAAGTGAGGTAATATGGGTTCTGTAAGAGATTTTTTAATTCCTAGACCAGATATAGAGGTATCAAAGGACAGTATCTACTCTGCAAAGGTTGTTCTTCAGCCTATGGAGAGAGGTTTCGGTCTTACCCTCGGTAATGCTCTTCGTCGTATTCTTCTGTCTTCAATTGCAGGTTATGCTGTAACTGAGGTTGAGATTGCTGGTGTTGATCACGAGTATTCAACCAAGGAAGGTGTAAAGGAAGACATTGAGGTGATTCTTCTTAATCTCAAGGGTATAGCTGTAAAGCTGTTCGACAAGGATGAGACAACTCTCACTCTTAGCAAAAAGGGCGCGGGACCTGTCTGTGCCGGTGATATTATTCATGGTGAAGATGTATTCATTGCCAACCCTGATCATGTTATTTGTAATCTGACCAGTGATAAGAGTGAAATTGAGATGCGTCTCAAGATTGAATACGGTCGTGGATATCAGCCTGCGCATACACGCTTACATAATAATGATGAAGAAAGACCGATAGGTCGTCTTTTGGTTGATGCTGTTTACAGTCCGATTGTAAGAATAGCTTATGATGTTGAATCTGCTCGTGTTGAACAGAGAACAGATCTTGATAAACTTATTATCGACATAGAGACTAATGGTACTATTGAGCCTGATGAAGCAATTCGCAGCGCTGCAACCATTCTCTATAATCAGCTTGAGCCGTTTGTAGATCTTGGTTCTAAGCCGGCAGCTAAGGAAATTGTTCCTGCTGAGCCTAAGATCCCAGAGATACTTAAGCGTCCTGTTGATGATCTTGAACTTACCGTTCGTTCCGCTAACTGCCTGAAGGCAGAGGCAATTCACTATATAGGTGATTTGGTTCAGCGTACTGAAGTTGACCTGCTGAGAACTCCTAATCTCGGTAAGAAATCCCTCAGTGAAATTAAGGATGTGCTTGGACAGCGCAATCTGTCTCTTGGAATGCGCATTGAAGGATGGCCTCCAAAGGATATTGCGGAAAAGGGTAGTTTTAATTAATTTTTAAATTCTGAATTAAGAGGTATTAGTCATGCGTCATCGTATGAGTGGACGTAAGCTTAACCGGAACAGCAGCAGCAGAAAGGCTTTGTTTCGTAGTTTGGCTATCGCTTTAGTTAATTATGAAACGATTAAGACAACACTTCCTAAGGCAAAGGATCTTCGCTCTGTTGTTGAGCCTTTGATTACACTGGCTAAGGTTGATACTCTGGCAAACCGTCGTCTTGCGTTAGCACGCCTTAACAATGAGGCAGCTGTATGCAAACTTTTCAATGAAGTTGCACCACGCTTTAAGGAGCGCAACGGTGGTTACACCCGTGTTCTCAAGTGCGGTCTCCGTCCTGGCGACAAAGCTCCTATGGCTTATGTACAGTTGGTAGATTAATCGATTATATTGATTTTTATTCTGCAAGGCTCTCTTCCGAGGGCCTTTTTTTATGTGAAAATGAACACACTGTTCAGTGTCGAGCTGATAGATTTGATGTTTATGAATTCACAAATCTTTTGATTATTGAGCCCTATCCCTGTTTGTTATTTTTGACGGTTTATAATATATATCCGTTTGTTTGACTGCTGCCTTTGCAGCGGTTTTGTTTATTCAAATTTTCGTCAGCTCTGTTTCTTTTATTAGGAAACCTTGTTAGTGAATTTAAGAGCTTCTTTAACTTAGATTTTTACGTGTATGAATGATAGTGATCCGAAATTTAACAATTTAATCGATCGTCTGGAAGTTTTGAAATCCGGTCTGGAAAGAGAACTTGAAATTCAAAGTATTCAGCGATCACTTGAGGAGCAGGCTAAATCTAGACTGGCGGAAAATCTTGAATTGTTTAAGATCAATTTTCCCAACATATACAGACGTTATGCTGATTATAAGCCCGCGGGCAAATATAAACTCGTATGCAACGACAATGGAGAGCCAAATCTTCTGGTAGTTGAAAGTGGCGGTTGTATCTACGGTAAAAGCCCTTTTGATGATTGTCTGCAGTCGGTTGAAGAGTTTATGAAGAATCAGTCTCCCTTTCTGGTGATGAAGGCGGATTCAGCAGAGAGAGATTCAATCGGTCAGCTTCATTTGTATATACGAAATAAAATCTGTGAGGAGGTTGCCCATATATGCTCGGCTTCAAGTGATATGAGGCAGTATGATTCCGTCCCCACAATGTTTATGTTTGGCCTTGGGCTTGGTTTTCAGCTAGGTTATCTTTATGAAAGAATGACTCCTTTGAATCTTTTTATTGTTGAACCGGATGAAGAACTGTTTTACTACTCCTTGTGTGTGTTTGACTACACTTCATTGCTTGATTATCTTAAAAGAGAGAATCTTGGGATCAATTTTTACCTTCACACTGATTCTGAGGAATTTGTCCATAATGTCAACAGCTACCTGATTGATCATGCCGGTTCGACTCTTCCTGAACTGGCAATGTTTGTCTATAACAGTGACATTATGCAGTCTTTTGTTGAAAAGGCCAGACGCGATTTTGGCACGCTCGTTCATATAAGCGGATTTTTTGATGACATGATCTTCGGTATCTGTCATTCGATGGATCATATTCTTAATAATATTCCTGTTCTTAGGAATTGCATGCTTCCTAAAAGTATTGCTGAAAAACCGGTGGTAGTTGTCGGTAACGGACCTTCTTTGGATGACGACATAGATCTGCTGGAGCGGTATCAGGATAGATTTTTCATTATTGCCTGCGGTACCGCCTTTTCTGCACTGTGCAGACGAAATATCCGCTCGGATATCTATGTGGCTGTGGAACGTACGCTCGATGTATATGAATCTCTTGTATCCATATCAGATCACCGCGAATTTTTTGATGAAACTCTGTGCATGGCTGTGGATGTTGTGCATCCTAAGGTATTTGCTTTATTTAAGCATAATATAATGATTTTAAAAGGCAATGAACTTATGCCTGTCTGGCTGTTTGCCAATAAATTGGCTGATTTTAAGGTTAATCTGATAACCAGAGTTAATCCTCTGGTTTCAAATCTCGGCTTGGAGCTGGCATCAACGCTCGGGTTTGAAAATGTGTATCTGCTTGGTTTAGATAACGGTTCAGCGGGGGAGAGTACACATTCCAGATATAGTCTGTATTACGATGACGACAGAAACCTTAAGGATCAGTATAAAAATATGGTACTGGATGAAATGCCGCTTGAAATGCCGGGGAATTTTGTGCCTACGGTGAGAACCAATATGTTATTTAAACTCGCTGTTAGGATTATGGAACAGACGATTTCTGCGTATGAAAACCAGACCGAATACTGCAACTGCTCTAATGGAATGAAAATAGAAAAGTGCAGGCCGCTTCATTTTGGTGAAATTAATTGGGCTGAAATGCCTCTTCTTGATAAGCAGGCATTGCGCAGAACGCTTCTGAATGCGGGAACAGTACATATCGATCTTGATATAAATACTGCAAAAAACAGATTTCAAATCAGTAATTTTAAATCGATGCTTGATCAGATTTACAATGACTGGAATGAGAAACCTTCAACCCGTGCCGAGTTCATTTTGCGAGAAACCTGTCATTCCGGATATCTTAATGAGGTGTCAGCAAATGGTCTGGTGGGAGCCAAGGCCGTGCAGAGTTCGCTGGCTATGCTTTTCAACTACGTTAACAAGATCCTCTATCATTTTCAGGATGAAAAAAAGAGCATAGATTTAGCGCACAGAATTCTGAGAAAGTACACCCGAAAATTATTTGCGGGGTGCAAGGTTATTTATGAGCATACTTTTGAGTATGAACTTGGCAAACACATAGAAGTTTATAATCAAATAATTGAGGAGCTCGACAGACAGCAGTCAGATGAACTGAAGATATCAAATAACGATCAACCGCAGATTTGACGATCTGATGATAGAGCGGCATCTAAGATTTCGGGACTTAAAAGACTGGATCCTGTCGGTTAACAGGGTGGAATCCTTTCCGGTCTAGACTTCCATTATTGAAAGCGCATATTGGAGCGTCAGATTAGCCTGAGTTAGAATGGATACAGCTCCGTGACTCTGTATATTGCTCTGAACAGCTTCGACAGCACCTGTCACTGAATTTTTACCTTTGAGGTCTAATTTGGAACTGCGGCCCCGGTCAGTTACTGTATGATCTGAAAAAGATGATTTTAACTGACTCTTGCTTACACCAAGCGCTTTGAGAATGGAACCGAGACTGTCGGTGATATCGGCGGCGTCGGCAGAAATTTCGTTGCCGGTCTGCCCTGTGCCGTTACTGTCACTGACTGAACTGTGAGTATGAACAGAGTTTGATGTATCAATTGAACTAATTTTTTTATTTGGATCCATAACAGCTCTCCTGATTATAAATTTTCGTCTCAAAACGTCTAGTATTCAAATGATTTTTTTTGTTTTTTACCTAATTTTGATCAATATCCGTGCCATGTTTAAGGTTTTATACAGAGTAGGATAGCTTATATTTTACTGACTGATCTGGGTGTCAGAATTCTGCCGTTTATGAGCGTCTGCCTTTCGGTTTGCTTCAGCATTTTCATATGCAGATGATTTGATGATGTTTCAGAGTTTGAAGAAGAACTTTTGCTTGTATTGAAAAATAAAAAAGGCTGCACGGCAGCCTTTGATTTACAGCTTTAGGATTCACCTCGTTATTGCCCCAGCAGTGAAAGAGCAACTTGAGGTTTTTGGTTAGCCTGAGTGAGAATTGACGTTGCAGCCTGCTGCAGAATGTTGGTCTGTGTCATTTTCGCAGTTTCTGAAGCGTAATCAACATCTCTGATTCTGGATCTTGCATCATTCACATTCTCTATAACATTTTCCTGATTGGATATAGATGACTCCAGTCTGTTTTGCGCGGCACCGAGAGAAGCACGGTACTTGTCAAGATTCTTAAGGTAGGTGTCAACATTGCTGATAGTTGTCTGGGCAAGAGCAAAAGTACTGACATGCAGACCGGCCACCGCACTGGTTGTTGCACTGAGATTTGCGGTGTCAACCTTAACAGGACTGCCGTCACCGAGTATTTTAGACATAGCCTTGTATTCTACATCTACAGTGTTGCCAGCATAGGCACCGACCTGAAATCTTATGAATTTCTGTGTACCGACAGTTGTGCCCAGGGCGCTGCCGTCAGTAAAACAGTACAGATTTTTACCATAGGTTGTATCTCTTGCTATTCTGCCGATTTCGTTGCACAGATCCTGCACCTCCTGATTAAGAGCGGTTCTTTCGTCTGAACTGTTGGTGCCGTTAGAGGACTGGACAGCAAGGGTACGGATGCGCTGAAGCATATTGGTAACTTCATCCAGAGCGCCTTCAATAACCTGGCATACGGAAATGCCGTCATTGGCGTTGCGGTTACCCTGGGTGAGACCGTTGATCTGCGCAGTCATACGATCTGATATCTGAAGTCCTGCCGCATCATCTTTGGCGGAATTGATTCTGAGACCGGAGGAAAGTTTCTGATAAGAGCCGTCCAGCTGTCTGGTTGCCTTAGCTAAGTTTCGTTGTCCGTTGATAGAACTTACATTTGTATTTACAAAAAGAGCCATAACCATTTTCTCCTAAGCTATAATGTTCTGCCTCAAATGAGATGAAGCACATAAATAATTTGATTTTGTAAATTTACTTAATCAATATTCATGCCAAAAGTTGCAGTGCCAGTGCTTATTTATGATTTTGATTGAATGAATGATATGTTTGGCTTTATATCTGGTATGGTTTGACATGTTATATTTTTGACACGGCATTTATTTGCCGTATGTGAACATTTTTGATGGAGTATTAAGCAGCCTGGAAGTGTGGATAAATGATTCCCCGCTCGTGCGTCCCTGCGGCAAAAATATTCCTATTTCATACTTATTGATCGCTGTCGTGAAGTCTCAGCAAAGAATGCAAACGATGTTTCGAGATTTGTTATAATTGAACAGGGTGGAGGATATTTGTTACTTCAGGTGTTAATTTCCTGAAATATCGTGTTGTTTTTCGGTGGTCATCATTATTCTTTTCTACTCTTAAATTTCTTTTTTCGGGGCTTATTCCATGGATTTCAAACTTTCAGATCTGCTTGTACATGATGATATCGTTATTCAGTGTCACAATATTCCTGATGCTGATACTCTTGCCGCTGCTTATGGTTTGTATCGCTTCTTTACGCATCATGAAAAAAACGCTCAGATTATATATGCAGGAACAAGTCCAATCAGCAAGGCAAACATGAAGTTGATGCTGAGTTTTATGAAGGATGCATATGTCGAGTTTGTAAATGCTGAGGAGTTTGTGTCCAGTGATTTGCTCATTGTGGTTGATGCTCAGTACGGGGCTTCAAATGTGGATTATATAGAGTCTCCGTATGTGGCGATTGTAGATCATCATCAGCCGGACAGGAACAAGAAGGATGTTGATTATGAATGTATCCTAAGTTCTTACGGCTCCTGCTGCAGTGTGGTTTATCAGCTGCTGGTTAATGAGAACTTTCCTATTAATGATGATTCTGATGAGAATGTGCTGGCGTCAATTTTGTATTACGGTCTGTACATGGATACGTCGGAGTTTTCAGAGTTGAGACACCCTGCGGATAAGGATGCCAGGGATGAACTTAAGGTGAATAACGAGATCTTCATGACTTTGCAGAACAACAACCTGTCCCTGCAGGAGATGAAGATTATTGGAGATGCCCTCTCTAATTATTATTATGACGAGACAAACCGGTTTGCCGTAATCGAATCCCCTCAGTGCGATCCTAATATTCTCGGTGTTGTTTCTGATTTTGTAATAAGGGTTGCCGGAATTGACTGCTGCGTGGTGTTCTTTTCCTCCGACGAACTTATTAAACTGTCGATCAGGACAATTGCAAAGGAAATCAGAGCATCGGATCTGGCCAGAGAACTAACGTCTCTGGTAGGTAACGGAGGTGGTCATCTCCATAAGGCCGGAGGTAATATAGTCCCGTCTGAATATCAGAAACTGTATGCGGGGAAGAGTGTTGCCGAGTATCTCAGGGAGAGATACTGTCATTTTCTTAATTCCTGTGATCTGGTTTATTACAATAAACTCAAACGTACCGATGAGTTTAAACTGTATAGCAAACGCAGACTTGTTGTGGGGTACGTTCCTACTTTGGATATTGCTACCGATGGCACGGAGCTGATTGTTCGTACATTCGAGGGAGATGTAACTATCAAGGCATCAAGTGAATGCTACATAATGATCGGAATAGAAGGGGAACCGTATCCTATAACCAGGAGCAAGTTTTCTAATAAGTATGATCTGGACATTCCTATTGATGCACCGTTTGATATTCATGATCAGCAGTATCGCAACAAGGTAACCAATCTGACGACATATGAAAGATATATGATTACCAGCGAAGTTATGCATCGCTGCAGGGCTCGCTCGTACAGGGTGTATGCCAAAAAACTGACAAAACCGACAAAAGTTTTTACCAGGTGGAAATATGACAGTTATATGTACGGTGATGTAGGTGACGTGCTTGTTATGGTGGAGAATGATCCGGAAGACATATATGTAGTAAAGGGGGATCTTTTTGCCAGAACGTATCAGAAGGTTTAGAAGACGAGCAGCAGCTCTTAAATCCATGTTTATCAAGTCAAGAATGAAATCTGTGAAACTGCATGGTTGCAAGAGCTGCCGGACATTACCGGTCCTTTTGATAGTAAATGATATGGTAAAAATTCAAACCGGAGGATTTGCCGTTTTAAGTTATCAGTATGAAAGCAGGTGTGAATTACCCTGAATAAAGACCTGATCAGCATGAACTGACAGATAACGCAGGGCATACGGAAATGTAAGCCTGCTCTGAAAAGCCGGGGTAAGCTATTCTCCAGGTGATTGCGCAGGACGATGTTCGCTGTGAAGCAGGATTCTCAGACTTCAGCCGTGCGGAGTGTTAGGAAAACAACGCCTTGATTTATTGAAATTCATTATATGCCTGCAGGTATGAATCCTTCTGTTTCAGTCATGAGCTGCCGCCCGTGATTGGCATATTGAACTCGCACTGCAGAAAGGAGATAGCTGGGTTCTGAAACCAGCCGGCAATCTCCTCCATTCCGGTGTTAATCAGATCCTGTTTAAACGCCGCTGCTAAGGATCTTTTCCAGTGTTCCTCTGAGGTTTGATACCATACCTCTCAACTCTTCAAGCTGAGTACTGTGCTGATGATGTTCAACGAACTGTTTCATGTCATCGAATGATTTACGCGTGTTTTCATGGAGCGTAATGTGGTATGAAGCAACACTCTGCAGTTTAATTATATCTTCGTTGATATTCTCTATTATTTGTGCGATTTCTGAACGGTCTTTGTCGCTGTTGGTTTTGGCTGCATCAAAGAGATCTCGGGCATTGTCTGTTGCACTTGTCATGCTCTCGAGTTCTTCTTTGTTTCTTTCAGTCTCATTTATAATATTGTTGATTTGCTCCGTGAATCCTTCGACGCTGTTGTCTATTTTTGCGGATGCGTCAGCTGTATCAAGAGATAGCTTCTTTACTTCGCCTGCCACCACGGCAAATCCGCGGCCGTGCTCTCCTGCTCGGGCAGCTTCGATAGTGGCGTTCAGGGCAAGAAGGTTTGTTTGATTTGACAGATCTGCAATCATACCTGTACATTCTCTGATGGCGTTCATCTGCTCTCTAAGTACAACAAATGATTCAATGAATGTTTCCTGTAACTTTTTCATCGATTCAACGCTGGTACTCATGCTGTCGAGTACTGAATTGATATTTTGAATGTCGTTGAGGTTTCTGTTGTATACGTTTTCTATTTTTTCTACGGATTCATCAATATCCGCCTTTATTGCAGAAATCGAGTTGACGTTATCCTGCTGTCCGACCAATGCCTCGTAGTCGGTTTTCTGCCCGTCAATGTAGTTTACTATCTCCTCTGAATGATTGTCATCGGTGATGGTTTTTTCCATTTCCTCTGTGATCGCGTAGCCGTTCTCGACAAGGGCTATTCTTTTCTGAAGTCTTTGAGCTCGTGCTTTCCCTGAGAACATACTTTTACCTCGAAGATTATGTGAATCGGAATATCTTTCAGTGTACATTCTGCTCTCACTGTTTACCGTGAGAATTATCTAATTTTTATGTCTCTTAAAAAAATAATTAAATGTTGTCAATGATTTGCAGTAAGAGACAGTTGTTTAACACTCTAATCGCCTGAATTTTCAGACTGTCTGGGAGCTGATTGCATGGTGGAAGCATAGGATGGAGCAGCCCCTAAAATTTCAAAACGAACATTGACCCAACTGAATAAAGAAGTAAGCAGTCAGAAACGCGTCGCTCATTCCATTCACCGGAAGAATTTTCATTCCTTTAACCCATACAGTCATCTCCCTGAGCTCTGTTAAAAGCTTCAAACCTCTTTTATTTCTGATAAAGGTTTTATCTGTAAATATTACAGACTCTGAAAAAAGGGGCAGAAGATCAGCAACAATCATCTTCGAAATTACCCCGACTGATGTTCCAAACGAGAATTTATGCACATTTATTACAAATCAAACATCGGATAATCAGCATGAATCACAGGTTCAAAGGAGTATTTATGGCTGCATCAATCAGAACTGCTGACGAGCTGGCAGAGAGCCTTTCCAAAGGAGATTCGACACTTTACACAAAGATTGTCGATAAGGATTCAGACAATCGAAGCTTTATGATCTGTCTGGTAATTGGTATTGTCCTTCTTATAGCACATTTGTTAATACAGTATGATTACTATGCAGTCAAAATAGCAAAACTGACAGGAAACAGCGTGGAGACAACCGCCAAAATTATCAGCGTGGACAGGTACGAACGCAAAAAAAGAGACAGAATTAAAGACATAAAACGATACGGGCGTCATAGTAAGCCGGATATTTTTTACGATACGGTTGCAGTGACTGATGACGGTATAAGACTGAAATTTCAGGGTGAGTCATTTTATGGAAATGTAGGCGATGAGATTGATGTCAGATATGTTCGTGACAATCCGCAGAACGCCTATGTGGCTGAAAATCCGCATTCCGGTATTCCTGGTGCAATTACCGCCGCACTGTTCCTTTTGGTCGGAGTTGTGATCCTTATAAAGACATGGGGGATCTTCAGAACAATCAGACTTTACAATGAGGTAATAAGCAGGAGGCTTTATCTGACAGTTACTCAAAGTGATCAGTTCAGTTCCAGAATGATAAAGAAGAAAGCCATATGGACAAAGGTATACATTCCCTGCTATACATATACTTTGCCTGACGGCAGAGTTCTGGTATTTGAAGGACATCCTCAGGAGGAAAAACCTGATACCGATCCCGGAAGTATGCAGTACGAATTCAGAATTTACATGGTGAATCCGGAAGACAGCAATGACGGCAGGTACATACTTGCAGATAACAGGGACTGATGTTTTAAGAAGAGCAGATAAAAGGGTGCAGGATCCGCCAAATTGACGTACTGCACCCCTGCTTAGATGCTTTCCTTTGTGTGCAGGAGAGAATTACGGGTATGAAGAATTTTTCCTGCACAGCAAAGATGAATCCATATCACTCAGAGATCTGCCTGAGCCTGTCAGTTTCTTCAGATACATTGTTTCTTAACAGAAACGAAAAAATACCGGATTAGCAGTCTCTTTTTCGGTGAATCCGGTATTTGATTTGCGTTCTCAGTTTATAAACAGTTATGCCTTCCAGTCATCAGTAAACTCAATGTTACCGTCAGTGTAGGACCAGGTGATCTTTGAGTAGGTAAAACTTACAGACTCCATATCATGGTAAGGCTTGTTTTCCGGCAGGAATGTAGTAGGTGTATTCTCTTTCATGGAGACGATAATTGCATCCTCAAGATTGATCTTGTAGTACATTTCCTCCTCTCCGGTGTCCTTGATGCGGTAGAAAGTCAGCTCCACGGTTACGCCCTCGCCCTTGCAGCAGGCAGCAAACAGTTTAGGTGAAGCTACATCCTTTGCCTTCAGTGCAGTGAGCGGATGATGGATCCTCTGTCCTGTAGGGAGACCGGTATGCACGTCTCTTGGAATTTCAACATCATGGTCCATTCCGTATACCAGAATCTTGTCCTTCTTGTCGCCGCCCTGATCGCATGAGCCCTTGATTTCGCCCTGGTTCTTGCCTGTGACTTTCATGTACATTGTTAAGGCCATAATAAATACCTCCAGTCTTGTTTTTTAAGTTCAGTTATTTTTTTTTGTTCCGATCTTGCAGTCTGTTCGGGATTCATCACCGGAACTTTAAAATCTCATCATCTTCTGTAGAGATAACTGACGGAAAAACTGGAGGTTACAGAAATATTTAGAAAATTAATCTGTTCCGTAAAATCAGAAACTGTTGCATAATTTCTCAGTCTGTCGAAAAAATGCATGAAAAAAAGCCGTTTACTCAGCATCCAGGGGGTTGTGCAGGTAACAGCTTCAATTTTGCCCTCAATAACAGGTCGGTGTACAATTGTGTTTGGCAAACTCTCTCAGTTTTCGATCCCTTCTTTGAATCGTTCATCAAAAAAACTCAAGAGTCTACTGCAGATCATGTTCAGTTAAGCACACGGAAACACCTCACTCTGTTCTGAACTAAATGGAATAAATGCAGAAGTATCAATCCGTTATACCGAATTCTTTGTATAGCAATTTAAACTGATCCCATAAAGCGAGTAGAAAGTCTGACAGGTTGAACGGCTGTCAGAGCTTCCTACCAGAACAGATAAGGGAGCGGTTATGAGTTACAAATGGACAAAAGAGCAGATTGCCAGTTTAAGCAAAAATCCGCACGTTATGGGATTTTCCAAAGATGGGAGCAAATTATTCTTAGACAGGGATTTTTTAAGTCAGGTATATGAAGTCTTGACAGTTCAAAAAAATGTCCAGGCAGTAAAAACATTCTTTCAAACCAACGGATTTCCCTGTGACATCATGCCTCCGGAGTACTTTCATCGTCTGACATGGCGACTGAGGTACAAGGATAAAAAGAAGGCTTGCACGAGCGATACCAAAGACATATCTGCCGACAGTAATGCCACCATAAAGCATCATCCTTTGAGCCAGTTTGCAGGGCACCCTTTCATCGTTAAAAATAGTGGTTACTATCACTGTTTGAGTGATGAGTTCTATAATGAAGCCATCCGACTGCATCAGCTGGGGTTCAGCATTGAAAAAATTCTCGGAGTATACGGGATAGATGCCTCTGTCATAACCGATCGAGTTCTGAAAGGCATCCTGAAAAAGTTGCAAGTCTGGAAGAAGACAAAAGTCAGCAGTACGCTGACGGCAGAACAGAGATGTCAGTATGCCAGGAACCGGGTGAAACTGCTGGAGGAAGGTGTAGCCGGCTGGTTCGCCGGAATGAAGGCAAAAATCCCGTCAATGACGCGGCAGGAACTCAGGGATTTCTGTCGCTCCATAGAGGAGCTGACGACCAGTAATGCCCAGGGGTACAGTAAAAAGGCTCTGATAGAGATGTGCGGTCTGTCCGGCACCAGATATTACCGCGTTCTGTCGGATGAGTCTTACATCATGACAGAGGAACTTCAAAACACCAGGGATGATGAGGACGTAGCCAAAATCAGGCAGGTGCTGGAGAAGCATTCCTTCCCGCTTGGAATAAGGCAAATCTACATGCAGCTGCCCCGTGTCACAGGTGTATCCTTCAGTCTCAACAAAATCAGACGCCTGATGAGGAAGAACAATATCACCTGCCAGGTGCGTCGTCCGAGGAATGCTCTCAAAGCCAAACGGGAATGGCTTAAGGAGCATGTCAGACCAAACCTTCTGCACCGCAGATTCCGTCTTCACCGGCCCGGTGAGGTAATCCTCTCTGATGTTACGTATCTGACCTATGCACACGGTACCAGACGAGCCTACGGCTCATCTGCAATAGATTCAGTCACGGGCAGACTGCTTACATTCTGCGTAAGCGAAAAGAACGACCTTGCACTTGGACTGGACACCCTGGCAAGACTCTCAGAAATCCCCGGCATGGAGCAGGCCATGTTTCACAGCGACCAGGGTATTCTGTACCTGTCTGATGACTTCCAGGACAGACTCAAAGAGATGGGTATGACGCAGTCCATGTCCAAGCGTGGAAACTGCTGGGATAACAGCCCGCAGGAGAGCTTTTTCGGGCATTTCAAGGATGAAGTATCCTTCGAGGACTGCAAATCGTTTGCAGAGCTTAAAAAGCTTATAGACAACTATTCGGAGTACTATAATAACGAGCGTTGTCAGTGGACCCGGAACCGCATGACGCCGGTTGAATATGACAGGTATCTGCGAGCCATGACAGACGAGGAGTTTTCCAGTTATCTGGAAAAAGAGGAAGGTAAATACAGGCAGATGCAGGAGTCTTCATCCGTCAGAGCAAAGCTGAGAGCAGGAACTCTGGGACCGGAGTAACCCCGGCACTGCCAACCAAAAACTACAGGTTGAAGTATGACGGAAAACAAAATAAATACAAGAGCTGAATGTGAAAAAGAACTGATAAATAAGGGCTACATCGAAAAAGTTAAGTCAAACGGCGATATTATTTACACCGAGACGTTCTACAAAGAGATGAACAGGCTTATGGATGATGGCAAAAGCTCGGTGGAGGCATACACCGAACTTGGTTTCCCGACAGAGTTGTTCGGTGTCAACCGAGCCATGCAGGCAGGCAAAAACGCCAGAGCCCGTGCCAGAGCCGGATACCGTTTCACCCCATGCAACGGCACTGTTTCACCGGCTCAGGTTAAAGGTCTTGACTCCATGACTGTGGAAGAGCAGCTTAACTACTTCCGCAGCAGGACCATATACCTGGAAACGCTGTTTGAGGAAATAAAAAAAAAGAGGTGATTTGCGGCGGTGATGTACTCCGGATTAAGCTGGAATTTAACCCTGACAGACATTTGGTTATGGGCATGATTGACAGCTGTATGGACTACTTCCGGCAGGAAGACTCACCGGTAGAATACGGGCTTAAAAACGCCCTGAAAACCAATGATATTCTGACCATATTCAACATCGGGGAAAGGTGCTGGCGCAGTGCCATGCAGCGGCGTCAGTGCTGGGAGCAAAGGCTGAGAGAGGAAGCAGAAGAGCGTGAGCAGGTTGAACAGAGAATCGTGGAGATATTGCGGCTGTACTGCTGTATCCCCGGGAAGAGGGTGATATGCCGTGAACTTATCGCCAGATACGGCATCAGAATATCACTGAAGAGGGTAAAGAAAATCATGGACGGCATGAGGCTCGTATCCAGTGTTCCGTACCACAACCCATACAAGTTCGAAGCAGTTCACGATCACCCGCAGACTGCTCCTGCCAACCGGGTAAATCAGAACTTTTTCGTAGCACCGCGGAAGGTGATTCTGACGGATATCACGTACCTGTATTACCAGGACAAATCGGAACAGAAACAGTTTTTTTACCTGTGCGTATTCAAGGATGCCTTCACCGCAGAAATACTTGGATATGCAACCTCGGAGCACATGGATGTTGCTCTCGTTCAGGAGGCTTATGACCTGATGATGAAGCTGCACGGCGATGAACTGAAGAAGCAGCCCGGGGTTTTTCTTCATAGTGATCAAGGGTCGCAGTACCTTTCCACAACCTTCAGAAAGATTCTGACAGACGATAATTTTATTCAGTCCTGCTCGCGTCGCGGCAACTCCCAGGATAACGCACCATGTGAAAGTTTTTTCCAGAAGCTGAAATACAGACTCAAAGATCCGATGTTCCTGTGCACCTCCTATGAGACTTCGTCAGAAGTGGTAAAAGGCTATATCCGCAGTTACAACAGTGAGTTTGTTCAGATGTGCCTTGGCGGTCTGTCTCCAGAAAATTTTTACAGATATGCGGTTACCGGAATATATCCGTTCAGCGACTACTTCGGGGTCTTACCGGAGATTGTAACAACCGAAGAAATCCAGAACAAACTCCTGCGTCAGCGGCTTGTGAACCGTGCGGCAGCAGCCATGCAGAGGAGAAGGGGAATTCGTGCTGAAATTGACAGGGAAACTTTAGGCGGAAGCGGAGGCGGCGTCGCTCATGACAATGAGTATGATCCGGTTAAACGTGTCCTCAATGATATAAATCTGCTGGAGCTTCAGAAAGGATGGGAACAGGCCATTATCACAGGAATTGAAGAAGTCCGGGAATATCTGCCCGGACAAAGCGAGATGGCGGAAGAAAAGGTAAATTTCCTGGATGAACTGCTCCGGAAAGCAAATCTTGCACTGGAGTATATGGGTAAGCTGCTGCCTGCAGAGCTGCAGGCTCTCAGCAGACCCGGCAGCTGGGAGGGGATACAGTGGCTGGACTATGCCAGAGACATGAAAGGACTGTTCGATTACAAGCCTCTACATATCTTCAGAAACGACTTTCAGAAGCTGCTTCGCAAGGTAGGCTTCATCGTAATAAACCGCAGGATCTATCGATGGAGAAATTGTCCGGCTGGAAAAGAAATTCTTGCTGCTGAGAAACAGGGGATCTGAGATGAAACCATGTCTGAACCAGAGCCTGAATATGTGTCCGAATCTGAATCATAACGTCATGCCAGCTCCTGCATAACCACGGAACCAGTACCCGTTCTTTCGAATGGCAGACCCGTGCATACTGCTCACTTCATACTGCTGACTTCGCAGAAGCGAGTGCCGGAGATTACTGAGCTTGCAGCGTGCCCCGGGAGTTTCCATAATCGACAGGAGGGACTTCAACCAGACCAGCACACCCGTAACAGTTTATCGCGACTGAAACCAGAGCCGCGAGGCTGATCTGCACCCGGAAAATACTGCTGCTGACAGAAACCCCGCTTCTCAGAGAACCAGCCAAACCTCCCATCCACAACTGACAGCCGACCCGACCGGGAATCAACCCTCCCAACACAGGATCAAAATCTCACACCAGTCTGATCTCAATCTTCCCTGTTTCAGACTCTGCCTGACCAGAATACAAGACTGAACAACCGGGACTCTGAGCAACCAAATCCAAACCTCAGGGAAATCAGACAACAAGGCTGTTCTGTCAGAGACTCTTCCCAACCTGTCACAATTACTTCCCAACTGTCAGAGAGATCTTCCTGACTGTCACACTCAATCTCCCAACTGTCAGACTGAAATTCCCAACCTGTCAGACAAAATTCCCGGAGCTCGAGAATGAATTCCCAACCTGTCAGAAATTATTTTCAATCTGTCAGAAAAAAGTACTTGAAAAAGGGATCAGTTTAAAAAGTATGGTCATCAGAGAACCCATCATCTTTTCACCTTTCTGAAGTCCTTTCTTTTCACCTTCATCAAGTCCTTCTTGACGCCCTTCTTGTCGCCCTTCCTGACGTCCCTCTTCCTTCCATTCATTTTTGAATAATTCCATAGTTCTTTTTTCGTCATATTCTCTTAAGCACATAGCTGTTACTCCGCTCTGTTTTTCTCAAGAAATTTTCGTATTTCAGACTCTTCCGGCAGGACCTCAATCGCCTTGCTGAGAGCTTCTTCATTTGAATAT
>JAEEGJ010008708.1_pt1 | contig 27780 bp, 25 predicted proteins | sample 8958761 | NCBI WGS metagenome assembly JAEEGJ01 (sample SAMN16246546, study PRJNA631951) | gut metagenome | biome: gut microbiome; feature: rumen; material: RS-attached | host: Bos | place: Iran: Karaj | collected 2018-10 | reverse complement strand
AAGCACTTAATACCGAGAAAGAACTGGCCAGAAGAGATGAACTTACCGGTGTAAGGAATAAGACTGCATATAAAGAACTTGAGAAATCTGTACAGGAGAATATTGACAACGGCATGGATTATCTGCCGTTTGCGCTTGTTGTATGTGATGCCAATAATCTTAAGAAGATTAATGATTCCGAAGGTCATGTGGCAGGAGATGAATATATCAAAGAGTCCGCAAAACTTTTGTGTGAGATTTTTGATCACAGCCCGGTATTCAGAGTGGGCGGGGACGAATTCGTTGTGTTCCTGCGTGGCAGTGACTATTCAAACAGAGAAGAACTGATGCTGGGATTACACAGTCAGGTTCTTGAAAATATTCAATCCGGCTCGGGACCGATACTGGCTTCCGGAATTGCGGAATACAATCCTGAGACAGACAGCTTTGTATCGGAGATCTTCGATCGTGCTGACAGAGAGATGTATGATAATAAGCAGATGCTTAAGAAGGAAGAGCCAAGTTATAGAGGATAACCATGGAGACAACTGTTACAATCATTGTGGATAATAAATCGGATAACGGTATGCAGGGGGAATGGGGACTGTCTGTTCTGATTCAATATGCCGATAAGAAAATTCTTCTGGATGCCGGATCATCGAAGCTTTTTCTTGAAAACATGAAGAAGCTGGGAATCGATGTGACGGATATAGATTATGCCGTACTCAGCCATGCTCATTACGATCATGCGAACGGGCTCCCGACTTTTTTAAATATCAATGATAAGGCTAAGCTGTACATACAGGAGTGTACGGCAAATGATTGCTACGCAAAGAAAAAGATATTCAGAAAGTATATCGGAATCCCGCGTAAGATGATTGCAAGATACACGGACAGAATCATAAAGGTATCGGGTGATTATAAGATTACTGACGGAGTATGGCTTATACCTCATAAGACGGAGGGACTTGAGCGCATAGGACAAAGAGAACTCATGTACAGGAAGACAAAAGACGGATGGAAGCCGGATGACTTTGCGCATGAGCAGAGTCTTGTGATAGACACAGATAAGGGACTGGTCATTCTTAATTCCTGTTCACACGGCGGCGCGGCCAATATAATAAATGAAGTAAAGGCAACCTTCCCCGATAAGAATGTTTACGGTCTTATCGGCGGATTTCACCTGTTTAATAAATCGGAAGCAGAGATAAGAGAAGTTGCAGGGAAGATACGTGATACGGGAATAGAATATATATGTACCGGACATTGTACTAAGGACAGAGCTTTCGGTATTCTTAAAGAAGAACTTGGAGATAAGGTGAATCAGATGTCGGTAGGCTACCGTATTGTGATCTGATATAGGCCTGTTATATTAAATGAGAAAAAGAGTTTTATCGGAATGGATTAAGATAATAGGTGGACTGATTGTATTTGCGCTTGGTGTGCATCTGACAATATATGCCAATATCGGTTTAGCGCCCTGGGACTGTTTGGGAATGGGAATTGCGAAACACACGCCGTTTAATTACGGAATATCCATGACGATTATGGCGGTCACCATTCTGGTAATTGACTTGCTGTTAAAAGAAAAAATTGGCTTCGGAACCATCATAGATGCTCTGTTAACAGGTAATTTCGTACAGGCATATAACAGTCTTAATCCCTTTCCGGAGAATAAAAGCATCCTGCTTGGAATCTGCATAATGTTAGTCGGATTTGTATTTATGGCAATAGGCATGTGGATATATATGAGGTCTGAGCAGTGCTGCGGCCCGAGAGACTCTTTACTTGTCGGACTTGGCAAGAGGATGCCTAAGATACCGATAGGTATAGTTGAAGTGATACTCTGGGCAGTTGTTCTTCTGATAGGATTTCTTCTCGGAGGACCGGTAGGAATAGGCACACTTATAAGTACATTCGGAGCCGGTCTTGTTATGCAACTGGTGTATAACATCATTAAGTTTGAACCAAGAAAACTCATTCATCGCGATGTTCTGACGGTTATCAGGGAATTATCCGGAGAAATTAAGTCTGCATAGAAGGGGACAGAATGATAAAAGCAGTTGTTTTTGATATGTTTGAGACTCTGACTTCTTTATTTGAGGGGCGAACATATTTCAGCGAGCATATGGCAGCAGACCTTAATCTTTCCCCGGATGAATTCAGAGAAGCCTGGCATGAGACGGAGACCGGAAGAACCTGTGGTGAATATACCATAGAAGAAGGTATTTCCATGGCTCTTAAGTCTCTTGGCAGCTACTGTGAGGAAAATGTTCGATTACTTGCCGATAAGCGAGATGAGATGATCAGGGATTCCTTTGATTCAGTTCCAAAAGAGTCAATGATGCTCCTTAAGCAGCTTAAAGATGCCGGCATTAAGATCGGCCTTATCAGTAATTGTTATTCCGATGAGAGGGAATATATTAAGAACAGTCCCTTTTATCCTTATTTCGATGTTGCATTACTTTCTTACGAACAGGGAGTAAGCAAGCCGGACCCTGAGATCTTCCGCCGTATGACAGAGAGATTGGGGTTTAATCCGCCGGAATGTCTGTATGTGGGTGACGGCGGTTCCAACGAACTCTTTGCTGCTTCTGAGTTTGGCATGAAGGCCGTGCAGACACTGGTATTCCATGAGATGGCATACGAACCTCATGTGCCGTGCTACAGTCTCCCCGAATTTCCTCATGTATATAAGCAGGAAGAGATACTTAAGTATCTGAGTGATTAATCTGACATAATTGGAATGTGATTGATTATATGAATCTTATAGAGATTGAAGATATAAATGTGCCCGAACTGGATGTATTCGCAAGACTCTCGGAAGTGCAGTTATACAGATACAATGAACCGGATATAGGAATATTTCTTGCCGAGAGTGCCAATGTAATCCTTCGGGCTTTGGAGGCAGGATATGAGCCCCTTGCGATGCTTGTTGAGACGGAGCGCATGGATACGGAAGCGCGTCCTGTATTTGATATGATAGAGAAATTATGGGGCAGGGATAAGCTTAATTCAATTCCCGTGTATACCGCGGGAAGCGATATTGTGACAGCTCTGACAGGTTATGAACTTGTACGCGGACTATGGATGACACTTCGCAGGAAGCCGGAGATTTCCCATGAGGAATTCTGCAACGGGAAAAACAGGATCTCTGTTTTATATGATATAGTCAACCCTACGAATGTCGGGGCGATCATTCGATGCGCGGCGGCACTTGGTATGGATGGAGTGGTTCTTACATATGCTTCGGTAGATCCGCTTACAAGACGTTCATCAAGAGTCAGTATGGGGACGGTATTTCAGATTCCGTGGACCAAGGCAACAAAGGAAGAATCGGAAGGTATCAATCTGATTAAAAGTCTGCATTCATACGGATATAAGACGGTTGCAATGGCCTTGACGGATGATTCGACAAGCATAGATAATGATGATATACGGGCGAATGAAAAGCTCGCCGTAATTCTGGGTACCGAAGGTACGGGACTTCCCAAAGATGTTATAGCTGCCTGTGACTATCGCGTCATGATTCCGATGTATCATGGTGTGGATTCGTTAAATGTCGCGGCGGCAAGTGCCATAAGTTTTTGGGAACTGCTTAAATAAATGTTATGAAAGGAAAAACAGATGGGAACAATATATGTGACCGGTCACAGGAATCCGGATCTTGACAGTGTATGCAGCGCATACGGATATGCGGGGCTTATGAATATGCAGGATATGGATAATACATATATCCCTGTAAGATGCGGACACCTGTCGGACAGTACAAGAAGTATATTGGAGCAACTTGATATAGATATACCTGAGTATAAAGGCGACATTTATCCCAAAGTTAAGGATGTAATGTTAAATACGGAGCACTTAATTGATGCACAGGATCCGCTGACGGCTGTGGCTGCCATATATGAGAAGAATAATCCGAGTGCCATACCGGTCTATGATAAGGATGAATTCTACGGACTGCTTACTGTTGATGATATTACGAATTGGACCATGAGAGAGTTGTCTCAGAGCAGTAAGATAACCAAGATACCTAAAGTGAAAGATATCATGACTCCGCAGGAAGAGGAAGTGACTTCGGAAGAACTGTTTGACGAAGGCAGATCCATACTGCAGAAATCAGATAAAAGAGGTCTTGCGGTATATGATGATGACAGATATGTCGGTTTTGTTACAAGAAGATGCTTCCTTAGGTCACCAAGAAACAATGTAATACTTGTCGATCATAACGAACCGGGACAGAGTATCAGAGGAATAGAGACAGCCAATATCGTAGGAATAATAGATCATCACAGACTGGATGCAATTAAGACAAGTCAGCCGATATTCATATGTTCCGAACCGCTTGGAAGCACATGTACGATAGTTTATCAGCAGTTTATTAGGAATAACCGTACTCCCGAAAGTGTGATGGCAAAGGTGCTTCTTACGGGAATACTGTCGGATACACTTATATTAAAGAGCCCCACAACGACAGGAGAAGATACGGTTGCGGCACATGTGCTGGCTTCGATATGTAAGGTGGACCTTGAAGAGTACGGTCTGTCCATGTTCTCGAGGGTTGGAGGACTTAAAGACAGAGAACCCAGATCAGCTATATCTGCGGATTTCAAGACTTATTCCGAAAACGGCGTAAAGATTGGTATCGGTCAGTGTGAGGTTACAACACTTAATGACCTTAAGGATTATTCGGCAGAATATCTTGAGGCGCTTAATGAGATCAGAACACTTAAGGGATTGGATTGGGCAGTACTTATGATTACCGATGTAATTCATGAGCACAGTGCGCTTATATGTACAGATCACAGAGCAAATAAGCACCTGCCATACAGTCCGTTTGATAAGAATATATATGACATGCCGAATGTTATGAGTCGTAAGAAGCAGTTGCTTCCGGAGATAATCCATGCGGTAGGAGATAAATAAGATGTTTATTAAACGCGCAGAGGGTATTTCTCATCGAAAAGTACATATTGTATTAATAATCATAATTGTTATCTTCTCAGGAACGGTGGTTTTCTCCACGGCGAAGTTGACAAGTACATTTATGCGCATAACCTCTGCTTCCAAACAGAATTCGGAGTTAAGAAATGCTGCAAACGAATTGATGAGTGCATCTGATTATTTAACAGAGCAGGTTCAGCGATTTACCATAGACGGTGAAGTGAAATATATGGAGGAGTATTTCACCGAAGCATTTGAGTCCCAAAGGCGTGAAGCAGCTATTGCCAAAATGGATGTTGATGATAGAACGGATGCCGCATTGACACATCTTCAGACGGCAATGGCTGAGTCCGTGGACTTGATGGATAAGGAATACTATGCCATGCGCCTTGTTATAGCTGCCAAAGGCTATGCGAATTATCCGGAATTGTTGAAGGGCGTAAAATTGAGTTTGGAAGACCTTGTACTTCCCTCCGATGAAAAGATGCGCCGGGCTACAGAACTTGTTTTAAGTGAGGAGTATTATGAGCAGAAGGATGCAATCAGAAGAGAGGTACAGGAAAGTCTTGTTGAAGTCAACAAGATATCCAAGAACATTGAAGAGAATGAACTTGAATCTTTAAGACATCAGATGCGTATTGTGCGTGCTGCAATTGTGATTCAGGCAGCGTTTATATTCTTTACTCTGTGGCTTACATCCCGACTTGCAATCAATCCGTTGTTTGATGCCGTTGACAGGATCAAGGAAGACAGCCCGATTTCAGAGAACGGTTCGAATGAATTCAATTACCTTGCCAGGGCTTATAATAAAATGTATGAGAAGAATAAGTCAAGCTTTGAAAGGCTTAACTACAAGGCTTCTCATGATGAGCTCACGGGGGCGTATAACCGCGCAGGCTATGATTATCTGCTTGCCAATATTGATTTAAGTTCGACCTATATGATGCTCTTTGATGTTGATAACTTCAAGAGTATCAACGATACATACGGTCACGAGACAGGTGATAAAGTTCTTATTAAGATTGTTAATATCTTAAAGAGCATTTTTCGTGATGATGATTGTATATGCCGCATCGGAGGAGATGAATTCGTAATATTCATTATGCATTCAAGCAGTATGCAGCGCAGGCTTATAGAATCCAAGATATCACAGATCAATACCGAACTTGAGAATACGGATGACGGACTTCCGCCTGTCACCATAAGTATCGGTATAGTGAACGGCAAAGATGTAAAGGATACGGAGCACATCTTTGAGAAGACCGACGCCGCCATGTATGAATCCAAGAAAAGCGGCAAGAATACTTATACATTCTACGAGAATCCGTCTTAAATCGAAAATAAAGTGTAGTATGATCATTGGAGGGTATGGTTATGGATGCAAATGTAATTAAGAGAAACGAACTTTTGGCGCAAAAGACCATCGAAGGACTTAAGTCGCGCAACATGGAAGGCTACTATGCCGCAAGCAGGGAAGAAGCATTGAAGATTGCACTGGATATGATTCCCGAGGGAAGTTCAATATCAATGGGCGGCGGTATGAGTGTGCATGAGATAGGCCTTTCCTATGCCCTGAAAAACGGTAACTATAACTTTATTGACAGGGATGAATACGAAGATAAGAGAAAAGCAATGCTTTTGGCTTATGATGCGGACTATTATCTTGCAAGCTGTAATGCGATGACGGATGACGGAGTGCTTGTCAATATCGATGGCAATTCCAACAGAGTATCCGCAATAGCTCAGGGTCCGAAGCACGTTATCTTTATAGTCGGAATGAATAAGATATGCAATGATGTGGATTCTGCGATGAAGCGTGCCAGGAACGTGGCTGCACCCATAAATGTACAGCGTTTTGGTTTAAATACTCCTTGTTCGAAGAAGGGAACATGCTTTAACTGCAAGTCACCCGATACAATATGCTGCCAGATACTTATCACACGTTTTTCAAGACATCCCGGAAGAATCAGTGTCATCCTGGTAAATGATAATCTAGGATTCTGATACAGGAAATCGACAGGTCGTACGAAATATAATAAAAAGCTGAAGAACACCGAAATGTGAACTGCACCCCGAATGTTAGACAAAACATTCGGGGTGATTTTATGTCTAAATATAGTTTTGAGGAAAAATGCGAAGCTGTTAAGCGCGTTGTGGATGGAATGTCAATGACAAGAAGCGCGCGAATTATGGGTGTAAATAAATGTGAAGTTCAAAAATGGTACGCTCTATATGAAAATCATGGATGGGAGGCATTGAAAAATGGTGGTGCATCTTATGATGGTGATTTCAAGGTCATGGTTGTAGAATATATGCATAGTAACCATTTATCCTGCCGGTCTACTGCTGCGCATTTCGGCATCAAAAGTCCTGCGAATGTTTGCAAATGGGAGCGTATTTATTATGAGGAGGGGCCGGAAGGTTTGCTAAAAAAGAAGCCAAGAGGAAGGCCGCCTAAAGGTATGGAAAAGAGCAAAACGTATTTACAGAAGAAAGATCTTTCAGAAGAGACCAAAGAAGATCTCATTGCAGAAGTTCAACGTCTTCGTATGGAGAACGAATACTTAAAAAAATTGAGAGCCTTAGTTCAGGAACGAATAGCTCGAGAGAATGGGAAAGAGCCACCATCATCGATGAATTAAGGCATAAATACAGGCTCGCTGATTTACTTGCATTTGACGGCATGCCAAGAAGTACTTTTTATTATTACCTAAAAAGGATGAAGGTCCCTGATAAACATAAAGAAGCAGAGCTCGTTATCAAGCAGATTTTTTCTGAAAACAAGGGCCGTTATGGATACCGGAGAATTACCTTGGAAATGCATAATAGGGGATATTCTATCAACCATAAACTTGTGCATAAACTTATGAGAAAAAACGGTCTTAAATGCGAAATAAGGCGCAAAAAATATAGATCATATAAAGGAGAAATAGGTAAAGTTGCTCCTAACATACTCAATAGAGATTTCAAATCAAGCGAGCCTTTGAAGAAACTTGTTACTGATGTAACGGAGTTCGCTGTTAAAGACGAGAAGGTATATCTTTCACCAATACTTGATCTATATAATGGCGAGATTATTGCATATGACTTATCGTTAAGACCGACATTTGCTCAAACAAACAGAATGTTAGACAAAGCGTTCGAAATAATTCCGGATGGTTCCGGAGCAATCCTACATTCAGACCAGGGCTGGCAGTATCAGATGAAGCCCTATCAGAAAAGATTAAACGACAAAGGGATTATTCAAAGTATGTCCAGAAAAGGTAACTGTCTAGATAATTCCGTAATGGAGAATTTTTTCGGTTTGTTAAAGAGTGAAATGTATTATCGTCACAAGTTCGATTCGGCAGATGATCTTATAGTAGCTATAAACGAATATATTGATTATTACAACAACAAAAGGATAAAAGAAAAACTAAAAGGACTTAGTCCCGTACAATACAGAACTAAGTCCATTGAAGTAGCTTAACAATTAATTAAAGTGTCCAACATTTGGGGTTCACTTCAGCACGGTTGCTCTTTTGGTTATCATATTTTCTTTGTTTTTAATCTCGATAATTATACCAGCTGTGCCTGTACCGCAGTAAGTGCAACAACACCTACCACGTCTTCCCATGAACATCCTCTTGACAGGTCGTTCACGGGCTTTGCAAGACCCTGAAGCATCGGTCCGTAGGCTTCCGCTTTTCCCAGTCTCTGCACAAGTTTATATCCGATATTGCCGGCATCAAGATTGGGGAAGATAAGCACATTGGCTCTTCCGCCTATCTCCGAATCCGGAGCCTTGGCCTTGGCAACCATGGGTACAATTGCGGCATCGGTCTGAAGTTCTCCGTCGATTACTAGGTTAGGATACTGCTCATGGGCTATACGTGTAGCCTCAACCATCTTATCTACAAGCGGATGCTTTGCGCTTCCCTTAGTCGAATGTGAAAGCATAGCGATTATAGGCTTTGCACCCACAAGATTCTTAAACGACTTGGCAGAGGTGTCGGCAATTGCCGCAAGTTCCTCGGGATTGGGATCCTGATTAAGTCCGCAGTCCGCAAAGAGGAAGGTTCCGTTATATCCCATATCACAATCCGGTACATCCATTATAAAGAAGCCGCTGACAAGCTTGGTTCCGGGAGCAGTCTTAAGAATCTGAAGCGCGGGACGCAATGTATCCGCCGTGGCATGGCAGGCGCCGGCCACCATACCGTCAGCATCATTGGCCTTAACCATCATAACGCCGAAGGTAAGATTGTCGGAAAGAAGCGTCTCTCTTGCCTTTTCGGGAGTCATGCCCTTAGCCTTACGTACCTCATATAAAAGGTCGACATATTCATCCAGCTTATCCGTATTTTTCGGATCTATTATCTTGGCACCGTCCAGTTCAATATCCAGCCATCCGGCACCGTCAAGGATCTTCTCCTCATTACCGACAAGAATGATATCGGCTATTCCTTCCTTAATGATATGAGACGCAGCGATAAGAGTTCTCTTATCAGTTGTCTCAGGCAGAACAATCGTCTTGATGTCGCTTCTTGCTCTTTCCTTAATCTTGTCAATATAATCTCCCATGATGTAACCTCCGTTTTATAGTTTATTTCCAAAAGAACTAATTCTTGAATGAATGTATGGGTGCGGGTATCCTTCCGCCGCGATTTACAAAGTCCGCACAACCGAACTTATTAACAGGCATTATCGGTGCATGTCCGAGCAGACCGCCGAATTCAACATTGTCTCCCACTCCCTTGCCGATTACTGGGATGATACGAACGGCAGTTGTCTTCTGATTGATCATACCGATTGCAAGCTCATCCGCTATGATTCCCGATATCGTTGTATTGGGTGTGTCTCCGGGTATCGCTATCATATCAAGACCTACGGAACATACGCATGTCATAGCCTCAAGTTTCTCTATCGTAAGTGCTCCGGCCTCAACCGCATCTATCATACCCTGGTCTTCACTGACGGGAATGAATGCACCCGAAAGACCTCCTACATATGACGATGCCATCACACCTCCCTTTTTAACCTGATCGTTTAACAGCGCAAGGGCTGCCGTAGTACCGGGAGCACCTGTCTGCTCAAGTCCCATCTCACATAAAATGTCTGCAACGGAATCACCGATCGCAGGTGTGGGAGCAAGCGATAAATCCACTATACCGAAAGGAATTCCGAGGCGTTCGCTCGCTTCTTTTGCTACAAGCTGGCCGACTCTCGTTACCTTGAATGCCGTCTTTTTAATTGTCTCACACAGTACTTCAAACGACTCACCGTGAACGCTCTGCAATACATGCTTTACAACACCCGGTCCGCTGACTCCGACATTGATTATCGAATCGGTCTCAGTCACTCCGTGGAATGCTCCTGCCATGAAAGGATTGTCATCAGGTGCGTTGCAAAGCACAACAAGCTTTGTACAGCCTATCGAATCATTATCCTTAGTAGCTTCGGCAGTCTCCTTGATGATGTCACCCATGAGTCTTACACCGTCCATATTAAGACCCGTACGTGTGGATCCCAATACCACCGAGCTCATTATCCTTTCTGTTGATGCCAAAGCCTTTGGAATAGATCTTATAAGCATCTCTTCGGCCTTCGTCATTCCCTTGGCTGCAAGAGCGGTATATCCTCCGATAAAATTGACCCCGACTGCCTTAGCCGCATTATCAAGAGTAAGCGCGATCTTAACGAAATCGTCCGTACTCTTACATGCGGCAGCGCCGATAAGTCCTATTGGTGTTACGGATATTCTCTTATTGACTATCGGAACACCGAGCTCCGTGGATATCTCCTCACCCGTCTTGACCAGGTCCTTAGCCACCGTTGTGATCTTATTGTATATATTGTCACACAGCTTATTAAGATCATCCGATATACAATCGTGCAGGCTGATTCCCAGCGTGATTGTCCTCACGTCGAGATTCTCCCTCTCGATCATCTTATTAGTCTCTTCTACTTCAAATATATTAATCATAAACCTTTTTCTCCATTATTCGTGGCTTTGGCGCAGCCAAAGCAGGGATATTACTAACTCGCGGCGAAACTGCCCTTGCAGTGAGCCGCATGAGTTTGTTATATCCTGTGCATAGCAGAGAATATGTCCTCGCTCTGACACTTAATCTGCACACCGATGTCCTCACCGAGTTTCTCGAGTTCTTCCGCAATATCTCCGAATGGCTTGGTTGCTTTAGAAAAGTCGGTAATCATCATCATATTAAACCATCCCTGTACGATGGTCTGAGAAATATCAAGGATATTGATTCCGTTGTCTGCCAGGTATGTGCACACCTTGGCGATTATTCCTACCGCATCATGTCCGACTACGGTTATTATTGTTTTTTTCATAATTCTTCACTCCATTCTGTATATACTATGTGCTGTTTTGTAATGCACTTCTTATCAACTCTTATGCCGGATTCTACAGAGATTTTAACATCTCAACCATCTCCGCAAATGTTCCTCTCGGTCCGTCCCACGGATGATCCTTACTCGGTATCATCGTATCCGTCACCAAAAAGCCATCCATCCCGCATACCGTACATGCTGCGTACATGTCTTCTTCTTCGTCATTGCCTATCATCAGGCACTCGGAAGGTTCAACACCCAGTCTCTCGCATACGGTCTCAAAATACTTCGGATTAGGCTTACAGAAGTTGTCCGTCTCATATGATGTCACAAGTTCAAAATCGTCGGGCTTAAGCCCCACCCATTCCATTCTCGTAACCTGACCCGGCATGGGGAAAAGCGGATTTGTGGCCAAAGCAACCACATCTGCTTTATCACGCGATATCTTCACCGCTTCGGTTGCCAGGGGATTATCCTGCGTGAAAGCCTTGGCTCCCTTAAATTCCATTCCGTAAAACGAATCGCACTCGGCCTCTATGCTCTTATCCGTCACTCCGGTAAGCTTATAGAACACTTCCCAAAAGGCTTCTATATTCTTGCGGCTTCCGTCGTTACGAACCATGGCTGCCGTACCCTTCCATATGGAATCGATAAGTTTATCCGTGGGGATATTGTAAGGTGCAAGCCTCTTGGCCAGAAGTTTAAAATACCCGTCAGTAAATTCCTTCATGTCCATAGGCACAAGAGTTCCGTCCATATCATAAAGTATAGCCTTATATTTCTTTCCCAAATTTATACTCTCCTTGATATTAAAATTCTATCATCCGTGTCGGCTCGCTTCTTTTGGCAACCAACATCTCAAAATCATTGGCGTGATATTCGTTATCACCCGTCTCTATCTCAAGTCTTACCGTCTCATAGGCAAGTTCCGGAAGATTGTTCTCTTTACTTAAATGTCCTAAGATTATCGTCTGTAATCTGTCACAGGCAACGTCGCTTAAAAGCCTTCCGGCTGCCTCATTGGACAAATGACCGCGTTCTGAAAGAATACGCTGCTTAAGCTGATAAGGATAGGGGCCCACCTGAAGCATTCTTATGTCGTGATTGGCCTCCAAAAGCAGCACATCCATACCCTTAAGATGCTCCGTGATATAGTCGTTATATCCGCCCATATCCGTGGCAATTGCCATTCTTTTGTCCCCGCAGCTAAAACTGTATGCTACGGGATCTGCCGCATCATGAGATATCCTCATGGAACTGACACTGATGTCACCAAGTTTAAACTCCCTATCCGGCTTTATCTCCACAAAGAGCTCCGGCGGAATATATCCGAGTGCTCTGTTCAGCTGTATCTGCCTAAGGGTGGCTGCAGTTCCGTATATCGGTACGGGATACTTCCTTGTGAACACACCCAGTCCCTGGATGTGATCGGCATGCTCATGCGTGATGAGGATGGCATCTATGTCTCCTCCCTTAAGCCCAGTCTGCTTAAGTCCGTCTTCCAGCCTCTTTTTACTGATACCCGCATCGACAAGGATGTGAGTATTGTTGCTTCCCACATATATTGAGTTGCCGCTGCTTCCGCTGGCTATGGGACACATTCTCATGATCTTCTGTCCTTATCCCAGTAAATCTCTATCATCTCACCGCCATGAAGCTCTTCCATATATTCGGCATCATGACCGTTAATCCTCGTTATCAGAGTACCCTTAGCCTTTGTTCTGTCAAAATCTATCTCATCAAAGACATCCACGAAGACGTACTTGCTCTTTCCTTTAAGCTCTACGGGTTTATTGTTGACACTGACTGAAATATTGACGGTCGTGGCCTTAACCTCAGCGACCTTCTCTTCCTTATCGTCATCCGTCTCTATCACTTCTTCAACATAATTGGTGGCTACATAAGCACTGGTGTCAAATGTTCCGTCGGTCACTTCCCAGCTTACCGTGAAGTTCTCATATACCTTAGTGTCATCATCCGCAGGCATATTGTTGACCATACATACGCTGTCGGGCGCAACCGTGATATCCATAAAGGTCTCTATCTGCGAAACCGTATAGTAATCAAGTATCTCTATCTCGTCTCCGCTGACTATATCATAGTATTCGGACTGAAGTTCTCCGTTAACGGACGCATACTTCGGAAGATCAACGCTGTTGCCGTTAACCGTAACGGTAAGTATGGACTTATACTCAGGCAGCTCTCCTATGGTCATATGGGCAGCTTCGCCGGCCGTTGACTCCTCAACTTCTATGATATCGTTCTCCTTAATCGGAGAATGAAGATTGGCGAGTGCTCCGTTAACCTTGATTACAGCCGCTTCACCCATCTGTCCTCTTATAAGTCTCTTTGTTCCGTTTATCGTAAACTCAAGTTCCGGTCCGCTCTTGGGGAAGAATCCTCCGCCCTGGAATTCCGTCTGCATCGCAGCATCCATAACGGTCAGATTGTTGTTGTTGTATAACTTAACCTTGCTTCCGTTGAAGTTGACCAGAATAAAGTTATTGCTCTCCTCGTAGTAGTTAAGGCATATACCTATCGGAGTTACCAAAAGCGAGTCTATCGGAAGTTCCGTATGCTCAAAGATGATATCCTGCATAACTTCCTTTCCTCTTAAGGCAACTCTTTCGGGTGCCAAGCCGAGCTTCTTGGCCAGACTGTCCGTATAGCCCGGTACCATTCCGCCGCCGCCTACGACAAACACGGCGCCCACACTTTTACCGCCGTTAAGTTCCTTAATCTTGCTTGCTGCAAGCTTGGCCATCTCATCCACATCCTTGGACAAAAGCGTCTTGATCTGCTTCTGCGTGATGGTCATCTTGGTTCCCATGATGTCCTCATATTCGATGACCTGATCGGTATCGGCCTTGCGCTTTATAATCTCCGCACCGTTAAAGTCAACCATACAGTGATTTGCTATTCTCTCGGTCAGGCTGTCACCCGCCGTGGGAATCATGCCGAATGCGATGATCGAACCGTCTTTTGTAACCGATATATCCGATGTTCCGGCACCGACATCAACAAGTGCGATATTAAGAAGTCTGAACCTCTCGGGTATCGCAAGCTGGATAGCCGCTATGGGCTCCAAAGTAAGGTTGGCCACCTCAAGTCCTGCCATCTCAACCGACTTATACAGACCGTCAACAACATCATCGGGAAGGAAGGTTGCTATCATATCAACTCCGATAACCTTCGCCTTATGATTCTCAAGATTTGAGATTATGAAATCATTCAGATAATATCTTACGGCGCTGCTTCCGACACAGTAGAAATGCATATCCGTCTTGTTCTCATCCAAAAACTTCTTATATGCATCTTCTATAGCCACGGAATTAAGCGTATATATGTCTTCGGCCGTAACCGTGCGCTCTTCTTCAAGATCGACTTCGGAATGTGTCTGCATTGTCTGCAGCACACGTCCGGCTGCCGCTATGCACACGCGCTTTAATTCGCCGCCTATCTGCTTCTCCAGTCTTCTTTTTACGTCGGATATCGTCTCCGCAACGCGTCCTATGTCATGGATCTGTCCGTCAAGCATGGAACGTGTGTCATGTTCCTTGTTACACTGGGCTACCACAACAAAGTTCTTGCCCTGCTTATATCCGACAGTTCCGACTATACTTCTCGTTCCTATATCGAGACCGAATACCATCTGTTTGGGATTGCCACTATCTGCCATCTCTACCTCCAAGCCTTGCATCTATCTGATACGCGGTTACATTCATGTCGCCGCTGTTATCTATCACCGCATCACTGTTTTTTCTGAATTCGTCATCACTTAACTGACTGGCCATTATGCCGTCAATCTTCTCATCGCTGTACCCGCGTGAGCTCTTAAGTCTTTCTCTTCTGACATTCGTGTCAGCATATATGTACCACATCTCATCAACATAATCATTGAATCCGCATTCTATAAGGAGTGCCGCTTCAATGAAAAAGAACTCGGGCCTGCCGTTTCTTCTGGCCGCGTCTCCCTTCTCCTTTATACGGGCTATCACGGCGGGATGTATTATCGCATTGACTTCATCCCTTAACTTCTCATCCGCATATATGGCATCTGCCATCCTCTTTTTGTTGATGTATCCGTTATCATCAAGCACGTTCTTTCCAAGCAGCTTAACTATCGCTTCATAGCATTCTTCTCCCGGCTCCTTGATCTCATTGGCGATATCATCGGCCGTTACTATCTCGCAATCGTAATTTGCCTCTATATAATCCAAAACACTGCTTTTCCCGGCTCCCACTCCGCCGGTTATGCCTATGATCTTCATATGACACCTACTTGGCTTCATACCAGTCGCTTCCGGAATGAACATCCACCTCAAGTTTTACGTCAAGTTCTGCCGCATTCTCCATCTCACGTTTAAGTATCATTGCGGCCTTTTCCGCCTCTTCACTCTTAACTTCCAAAAGCAGTTCATCATGAACCTGAATCAGTATAGCTGCATCTGGCAGTTCTGCTTTAAGCGCCTTATAGACCTTTATCATGGCTATCTTCATGATATCCGCTGCAGTACCCTGTATGGGGCTGTTCATGGCCACTCTTTCACCGAACTGTCTCATCATGTAATTGCTGTTTTTCAGTTCCGGAACGGGTCTTCTTCTTGCGTACATCGTAGTTACGTATCCGTTCTCCTTGGCATCGCTTACCTGCCTGTCAAGGAACGCTTTGACACCCGGATATGTGATGAAATACTCATCTATGTACTGAGCCGCTTCTTTGCGGGATATTCCAAGATCCTGGCTTAGTCCGAAAGAACTTATGCCGTATACAAGTCCGAAATTCACGGCCTTGGCATCTCGCCTTTTCTCGGGTGTTACCTCATCAAAAGGAATATGGAACACCTTGCTTGCCGTAATCTTATGGATGTCCGCATCCATTCCGTAGGCTTCAATAAGGCCCTTATCCTGCGACATATGCGCAAGCAGTCTTAATTCTATCTGCGAATAGTCGGCATCTATGAATACATATCCCGGCTTCGGAACAAAACACTTACGTATCTTTCGACCGAGCTCAGTCCTTATCGGAATGTTCTGTAAGTTTGGATCCGTCGAGCTTATCCTTCCGGTCGCGGTAATAGTCTGGTTGAATGTTGTATGGATTCTGCCGTCTTTAGCAATGCATTCCTGCAGTCCGTCCGCATAGGTACTCTTTAACTTGGTCAGTCCTCTGTATTCGAGTATGTCATTGACTATCGGATATTCGGGTGCAAGTTTTTCAAGTACATCAGCTGCCGTCGAGTAACCGTTCTTGGTCTTCTTACCGCCCTGAATACCCATCTTGTTAAAAAGTATCTCACCAAGCTGCTTAGGTGAATTGATGTTAAACTTCTCACCCGCCTGGTCACAGATGCTCCTTTCAAGTTCGTCTATACGGCCCTCCAAAGAGTTGCCGTATTCGATAAGCTTATTCTTATCCGCGATAATTCCTGCCTTCTGACAGGTATAGAGAACATAAGAAAGCGGCAGTTCTATATCTTCATAAAGCTTATTCATTCCGGCATCTTTAAGTGCCTTAACGGAAACTTTATAGTCGTTGAATATCTCATGCGACACAAATCCCGGCTTATCGTCATATTCCTTGGCCTTAATCGGATTAAGAAGATAAGATATCAGCATCATATCGTCGATATGCGGAAAAAGATGTCCGTTATCATCAAGTCCGACTGTCTTATCAGAACCGCAGATATATTCATACGCCGCCTTGACATCATATGTGACGGGGCTAACATCATCCCTTACAATAAGCGAGTTCAGGCATTCAATGACAAAACCGTGCTTAAGGCTGTCACCCGGCTTAATCACATATGTGCCGCCGTCATAAGTCACTGACATCGAACCGAATTCCTTCACATCACGGTCACCCGATCCGTTATCGACACCCGCCGTCATAGCTTCAAGATCAAAGCCCATCTGACCGTCGGATTCTTCACGCGTATTCTTATTCATCTCAGGCTTATGTATGACAAAGACCACATTGCCCTTAACGGAATCAAAAAGCTTACCGCATTCATTGCGGTCGTCTATTGTCACAAATTCTTCCGCCTTTATACCGGAATCAGACGTGACATTTTTGCCCTCGAAGCGGTCAAGTATCTTCTTAAGGCCCAGGGTCTTAAGCGACTCGTAAGCTTTGTCCGTATATATATTCTTAAGTGCTATCTCATCCCATGTGACACCCGTGTCACAATCCGTCTTGATCGTTGCGAGCCAGCGGCTGAGTTCCGCCTTGTCTCTGTTAGCCTCCAACGTGTCATGCAGACCCTTCTTGGTAATCTTGTCAAGATTGTCATATACATTCGCCACAGTCTTGTATTCAACCAAAAGCGAAGTGGCTGTCTTCTCGCCGACCTTGGGAACTCCCGGAATATTGTCGGACGAATCACCCATAAGAGCCTTTAATTCTATTATGCCCGCAGGTGATACCTGATACTTATCGATAACATCCTGCGTATGATATATCTCATACTCCGTCTTGCCGGCTTTGGTCTTCGGCAAAACAATCTTGATTGCATCCGTAGCAATCTGCAGCAAATCCCTGTCACCGGATACCAGGCTTACTTCCATACCCTCGCTCTCAGCCTTAACCGCAAGCGACCCCAGGATATCGTCGGCCTCCCAGCCGGCATGCTCAACGATGGTTATATCCATCGCCCTAAGCACATCCTTCAGTACCGGAATCTGCTCACGGAGTTCTTCCGGCATAGGCTTACGCGTACCTTTGTATTCGGGATATCTCTCATGTCTGAATGTGGGTGCGCTCATGTCGAATGCGACGCAAAGATAATCCGGAGACTCATCATCCAAAAGCTTAAAAAGTATGTTAAGAAAACCGTAGATGGCATTAACATGAAGTCCCGAAGCATTTGATAACTCCGGAACGCCGTAGAAGGCCCTGTTCACTATGCTGTGTCCGTCTATAAGCATCAGTTTGGACATTGGTCTGTATCTCCGATCTAATACATCTTATCGATCATGTATGATTCATACCGAAATCACATCAGTATGAATACCAGAATGAGAATGAATATAATGGCGGCTCCCGCTATGGCTTCCATCCAGTATATGATTACATTCTCGGTATGCTTTCTCTTAAGCTTCTTCTTGTACGCCGTCACCTTTTCGGACAGTTCCTTGTCAAGGTTAAAGCTTCCGCCGCTCTCAAGTCTTGCCGTACCCTCACGTACCAGAAACTGTATGTGCAGTTCCTCTCTGCAATCCTTACAAGTGTTCATATGGTCTAAGAATTTCGCTCCGCGCTTACCGTCAAGCTTACCGTCAAGCCAGTTGGGTATCAGTCTGATAAACTCCTTACAGTCCATCTCGGCATTACGTCCGGCGCGTGCGCTTCTTTTCCTGTGTGCGGCCTTCTCACCGCGTCTGTCAGATACACTCATCAGTGCTTAAGTTCCTCTCTGTAGAAGTTCTTAAATTCCGTATATCCCTGTTCCTTAAGCTGTTCCTGCTGGAACTTCTTGTTCTTGTTCATACGTGATACCAGAACCTGCTTGCCCTGCTTACGTAGCGCTGCAGCTTCTTTCATCACTTCGTTAAGTCGTGCGGAATCGATGCCCTTCTCAATTAAGAATGCATATTTCTCCTGTTCATCAGGTATCTGATATCCGTTCTCAAGCAGAAGAAGAACTATTCTCTCAAATCCGATCGAAAATCCGCATGCAGGAACGTTCTGTCCCGTAAACTTTCCGACCATTTCATCATATCTTCCGCCGCCGCCGCAGCTTCCGCCGAACTGTGGCATCGCCACTTCAAAAATGGGACCGGTATAATAACTCATCCCCCTTACCAGAGTCGGATCAAACTCTATCTCAAAATTGCAGCTCTTACCCGCATTGACACTTTCTATTATCTCATTAAGGCCCGTGCTTACTTCTTCATCAAGGTAATCCTTTATGTGCTCCGCAACATACTTAAGACCGTCCGTACCGCCCTCGGTTGCACCCTTGAAAAGATCAAGATACTTATTTGCCTTATCTTCTCCGTATCCGGCCTTGATAAGTTCCTCAAGCACACCTTCCGCGCCTATCTTGTCCATCTTATCAAGCATGATGAACACATCATCATAGGAATCTTCCGCAAAGCCTGCATATGCCGCCATTGCCTTAAGGATTCTTCTGTCATTGATTCTTATCTTGAAATCCTCAAAACCCAGTTTTCCAAGCGTTGTCGTAGTAGCCGTAATGAGTTCTATCTCCGCAAGATTGGAGGCTTCTCCGAGTATGTCTATATCGCACTGATAGAACTGTCTGTATCTGCCTCTCTGAGGTCTGTCGGCTCTCCATACGGGGCCGATCTGAAGTGCTTTGAAAGGATTGGGAAGTTCCGCATTGTTCTGTGAATAAAAACGTACAAGCGGAACCGTAAGATCGTATCTTAAACCGGAATCGGTAAGACTTTCTTCAGTAGCGTCGCTGTCGATTCTGAGTTTTTCTCCTCTTTTCATGATACGGAAGATGAGCTTCTCATTCTCTCCTCCGGCCTTACAGTTAAGATTCTCTATATGCTCTACACAGGGTGTCTCAATATGTGTGAAACCGAAGCTTGCATATGTCTCTTCGATGACCCTTATCACATAGTCTCTTATCCGCATCTCCTGCGGTAAGATATCCTTCATTCCGGTAACCGGTTTCTTGCTTAATGCCATTCTTTATATCTCCTCATTATCGATTCACATAATCCTATATATTTTACTATTTTTTTTGCTTTTTCACAAGTTCCGTATCAGATTTCTTCCTCATATTTCGGCAGAAATAAAAAAGCGCGGAACGTACCGTAAACAGTACGTTCCGCAATTCACTTTTCATTCTTTGTAAATATACTTAAGTGTCATTATCCGATTCCGAAATACCTTACGGCATTACGATAGGATATCCCCTCAACAATTTGCTTAAGGGCCTTATCATCATTGGGGTATTCCCCGTTCTCCACCCATGTTCCGATCAGGTTACAAAGTATACGTCTGAAATACTCGTGTCTGGTATACGAAAGGAAAGATCTTGAATCGGTCAGCATACCGATGAAATTCCCAAGCAGACTCTGCTCGGCCAAAGACTTCATCTGTGCTTCCATTCCAAGCTTTGTATCATTAAACCACCACGCCGGACCGTGCTGAAGCTTGCCCGGAATCTCAGGCGACTGGAAACTGCCGATTATGGTATCGATCAATACATTATCCGTCGGATCAAGCGAGAATATCACGGTCTTCGGAAGTTCATCCGTTGCATCCAGATTCGATAAAAAAGCCGCAAGTGCGCTTCCGCAGTTATTCTGCGCAATAACATCATATCCCGTATCGGAACCCAATGTCTTAAGCATTCTTTCGTTGGAGTTGCGCAGACACGAATAATGAATCTCCATAACAATACCGCGCTTATGATACGCCTTCGCAAGTTCCGTAAGAACCGCCGTCTCATAGCCTTCGATTTCTTCCGCAGTAAGACTCTCCCCTCGCATGGCCTTTTTGAACGCCGCATTAAGCGCCCGGTCATCAAACTTATTATATGGCACATAATCAAGACCGTGATCCGAAGCCACGCATCCGTGGGCAACAAAAAAATCAAGTCTTTTTATAAGCGCATCAATGACATCCTTTATCGTATCGATATGATCCTTATCTGCCGCCGCCGCAAGCTTATATATATACTCCGCAAATCCCGGCTTATGAATATTGACGGCCTTATCGGGTCTGAACGAAGGTCTTACCGTAAAAGTGACAGATTCATCTTTTGCAATCTTTTCATGCCACTCCAAAGAATCCGTCGGATCGTCCGTTGTTCCGATAAATTCAACATTGCTCTTCTTGATCAGTCCTCTCACGGTCATACCGGGATCGTTATGCAGCATGTCATTGCACTTATCCCATACTTCCTTCATATTCGAGCGGTTTAAAGGCTTATCTATGCCGAAATATCTCTTAAGTTCCAGATGACACCAATGATACATGGGATTGCCCACGGCCATGTTAAGTGTATCGACAAAACTCACAAAGCGCTCATACTCATCCGCCCCTCCGGTCACCTTATCTTCAGGAATTCCGTTGGCACGCATAAGTCTCCACTTATAGTGATCTCCGGCATAAGTTCCGCCAGACTGCTTACCGCCTAACCATACCTGCGTTAGATTATCAAATCTTAAGTCCTCATATATCTCCTTTGGAGAAAGATGACAATGATAATCGATTATCGGAAGGTCTTTAGCATAGTCATTATAAAGATGCTTTGCCGTCTCACTGTATAACAAAAAATCATCATCCATAAATGCTCTCATATTAACGCTGTACCCTTCCCGAAGCATCACCGCCGGCAAGCTTTGCAACTTCCGCCACGCTCACCCTGTTAAAATCTCCCTCTATCGAATGCTTAAGTGCCGATGCGGCAACCGCAAACTCTATGGCGTCCTGTGATGTATAGTTATTAAGCAGCGCATATATCAGTCCGCCTCCGAAACTGTCTCCGCCGCCCACTCTGTCAACAATGTGAAGATGATACTGCTTTGAAAAGCAACAGTTCTCTCCGTCATAGAGCATTCCCTGCCAGTCATTGTCATTGGCCGAAATGGAGGTTCGCAAAGTTATGGCCACTTTTTCAAATCCGAATCTGTCCGCAAGCTGCTTTGCAACCGACTTATATCCCTCCGTATTAAGTCTGCCGCCTGTTATATCACTGCCCGCGGCTTCAATACCGAACACATCCTTTGCATCTTCTTCGTTGGATATGCATACATCAACATATTCGCAGAGCTTTGTCATCGCTTCCCTTGCCTGTTCTCTGGTCCAGAGCTTACCTCTGTAATTAAGGTCGCAGCTAATCTTTATTCCTTTTACTTTAGCAGCTTTACAGGCTTCAAGACATATGTTCACAAGATTATCGCCAAGCGCCGGAGTGATTCCCGTAAAATGAAACCAGTCTGCTCCTGCAAATATCTCATCCCAGTCAAAGTCTCCGGCGGACGCCTCCTGTATGGCAGAATGTGCCCTGTCATATATGCATACGCTTCCTCTCTGCGATGCACCCTTTTCAAGATAATAAATTCCGATTCTGTCTCCGCCTCTGACTATGTGAGAAGTATCCACACCGAATCTTCTTAAACTGTCAACGGCTCCCTGTCCTATTGCATGGTCCGGAAGCTTTGTAACATATACCGAATCAATTCCGAAATTGGCCAAGGACACGGCAACATTTGCCTCACCGCCACCGAAAGTGGCCTGAAGCTGATCGTCCTGGAAAAATCTGTAATATCCGTTAGGCGCAAGCCTTAACATTATCTCTCCGAAAGTTACTACTCTGCTCATTAATTCTTCCTCTCAATAAATTATCAGTCTTACTTTCTGGTCAGATGTATGGGGAATCCTCCGAACTCACCGTCAATGTATATGAACTTCGTCCCCCTTTCATCCGTCATTCTTGACTTCTCATCAAAGGTTATTCCCTTCTTTTCAAGGTGATATATCGCCCTGTCCACATTCGTAACGGCGATTGCTATATGACCGTGTGTTCCTCTTGCTTTATAGTTCATAACCTCCAAAGCCTCTCCTACAAATATGGCTTTATCGGTCTGTCTGCATTCCATATCGAATATTGCCGCCACGGTTTTGGCCAGTTTTTCCGCTTCTTCAAGATTCTCTGTGTTGATACCTATGTGACGCAGCTCAAATCCCAGCATCTTCTTTACCGCAGCCTTACATATGGCCGCAATCTCGTCATAACATTCACCTTCGATAAGTTCTTTTTTAACCATCCATGTTCCGCCGCAGGCAAGCACTCTGTCAAAAGAAAGATAATCCGCAACATTTGATGTATTTATTCCGCCTGTCGGCATCCAGTAAAGATTCTTATACGGTCCGGCAAGCGCCTTAAGCATCGGAAGACCGCCGTTTGGCTCTGCAGGAAAAAACTTCACGGCCTCAAGACCCAGGGACATGGCCTGTTCCATCTCACCTGCCGTGGCTGTTCCGGGCAGCATACAAACGCCTTTGTCCAATACATATTTTGTTATCTCCGGATTGAATCCGGGACTTACGATAAAACTTACACCCGCTTCAATCGCTCTGTCTGCCTGTTCTTTTGTAAGGACCGTTCCCGCACCGACAAGCATCTCAGGCACTTCCCTTACTATGGCTTTTATGGCATCTTCTGCAGCTTCTGTTCTGAATGTTATCTCAGCCGCAGGAAGTCCGCCGGCAACCAGAGCCTTTGCCAAAGGTACAGCCTTAGAAGCATCCTCTATGGCTATCACGGGTATTATTCCTATATCATGTATCTTCTTAAGCAATCCGTTCATCACTACCTCCGCAACGTATTGTACTTTATAGTTTTCCTATGTTCCATACTACATCTTTTATAAAAAAAAGGCCATATACACATGGTTTTAACGCAACAGATTCAACAAGCAGCACAAGTTTTACAATGTGTTCGCAAAAGCGCAAACTGTGTCCGGCCCTTTTATGTTGCAGTTTCTCGTATTTTTACGTAGAATATAAACATGAATGCAGATTATTTTACAAGTTACGATGACAGACAATATATGCAATCCTCGGATTTTGAGCTCTACTATTATCAGGATCTTAAGCCTGTTAAGAGGACGGGGCTGCATATGCATTCATACTATGAGTTCTATTTCTTTGTCGAAGGACATGCCGAGATAACCGTAGGTCAGCAGCAGTATGCATTAAGTTACGGCGATATCGTTATCATTCCCCCCAATGTATCTCACGGTGCATTTATCAAAGACTATAATGTCCCTTACAGGAGATTCGATTTATGGATAAGCATACCGTCCTATAACAGACTGATATCCCTAAGCAGAGATTTCGGATATGCCGTGGATACGGCAATAGCCAATGACAGCTATGTCATTCACGCCGACAGAATAACCTTTAAGAACATTGAGAATATGCTTTTCGGCATCCTCGAAGAGATGAAGTCCTATCATTTCGGTCGTTCCAGCCGCCTGGCACTTGACATTGCACAACTCATTCTTACAATAAGTCGCACATCACACGAACAGTGTGAGAAGCAGAAGCTTAACAAAGACGATCTTTACGGCAGTATATGCAAATATATATACCAGAATATAGGCGAAGACTTATCGCTTGACAATATTGCGGAACATTTCTCTTTAAGCAAATCCTATATTTCTCATATATTCAAGGATAATACGGATGTTCCTCTGCACAGATACATAACTAAAGAAAGGCTCAAACTCTGCCGCGATGCAATCGCAGCAGGTGAGCCTATATCTCATGTTTACGGCACTTACGGCTTTGATGATTATTCAAGCTTTTATCGTGCCTTCAAAAAAGAATTCGGTATTTCTCCCAAAGAACTCTGATTCCCAAATGCAGCCTTTTTAGTACTTAAGTGGTGATGTCCAATACTTCTGTCCGTACAGATCCGTGAAGCAATATGTCATAAGTGCGGTTCCCGAACCGACATCCGTATTGCTTATTAACATATCCTTCATATCCTTCTCTACGGTCATAGTCTCTCCGAGATAATAGCTGTCATCATAAGCCTTGTCATAGCTGTAATGGTCGCAGATGAAATCTATCTCATCTCCCTTTTCAAGTTCCGTCAGATTCTTGGCTATCGTATCGGTCTCTCCCTCTACATAGTCAAAACATGCACCGGCAATATATCCGTTCTCATTCTCATCCGTAAACACTATTATAAGATTGCATCTTACACCGTTAAGTTCACAGGGTACGCGTCCCGAGATAATATAATCATTCTCATCCCCCTGGGTATCAAGATGATAATATGCCACGGGCTGACCCTCTATCGACAACCATGTTCTGTCCGTAGGAGCCAAAAGATTACCCTCTTCATCATACTCAAATACATTATCAAGACCGAGATCTATATATCCCGTTCCGTCATCATAAAAGGCATTGAGCTCAAGATCTCTTACAAGAGCCCACTGCTCATCGCTTAATGTAATAACGGTATCGCCGTATTCATTGGCTGTCCATATTATCGAATTCTCATCAAAGTGATTTGATGCAATGTATTCCGATGCGGCATCTATATCGAGGCTTCTGCCTAAGAATGCCGTATTGGCTGCCGAAAGTCCGGATATAGAACTGAAATCGCTTCCCATGAATGAAGTAAGCAGCTGTCCTATCATTGCTGCCGAATCAAGCGAACTGCTGCCCGATCCCGTCATATCTCCGAACAGAGATCCCGTTGGAGCCGATGTACCGCCTGCTGCCACCTGACCCGCTACACCGAGGGATGCAAAACTCTGAATACACTTCGAATACTCTTCATCCATACCAATGGCTTCATATGTATCCACCATGGAATCAACCTTGGATGCCTTCTTATAAGGGAAGTATATTGAAAGACCGTATGCGTTGGTCATACTGCTGCCGGTCTTGTTGTATTTTACACATCCGAGTAATGCTTCAGCCAAAGCCTTACCTTCATCAGTACCCATCCTCTGAGCGAAGTCTATAAGGTCAACCTGATCTATCTTTGAAGAAGTCGCAAATTCTCTTGTATTGCCTCTTGCACTTGATACTGTCGCATATTCCTTATTCTGTATCATATCCGACGTATCTTTTGAGAATGCCGCAAGTTCCGAAGGTACGGTCGCCTCAAGCTCGGCAAGATCTATAAGTGAAAGTGTGGTCTTCTGTCCCTGTGCACTCCTTGCGCATGCATCCGTGAATGTATCTATGATATTCTTGCCTATCTCGGTTGTAGGCATGGAGGTATCGGCATTAAGCTTGCTTAACCAGTCCGTATAGTACCATCCTATACCGGGCTCAGTCTCCTCGGAAGCAATCATATAATCGCTGTAGTTGGATACCACAAGTGCAGTCTCCACGGTAGCCATAAGACAAGCGTCAAATCCCACGAAGTCGAATGTAACGCCGCTTGCCTTCAATGCCTTGTTGATGCCCGACAATGACATCGAACCCGAAGATGCATACTTCTCGTCATATCCGTAACCGCCGGTAGAACCACCGCCGTGATCCCACATGATAAGTTCATATCTTTCCGCCGGGAATTTGCCTGCCGCGTACTTAATAAATCCCGTAAGTGTATCGGGTGCGGTCATTGCCGCCTGGCCCAGATTGTCTTCAAGGCATAAGAGTTTTCCGCCCTTCACCTGATATATCTGATTGACGGAACTGCTTATAACATTGTTCTGCCATTTTTTACATCCGCCGGTATATATGATGAGATTTATATTGTCTCCGACATTGGCCGCAAGCATCTCCTGCAAATCTTTCGATGCCATCGCGGATCTGCTCTCAAGATCGGTACCGCACATATATATCATTATGGTCACTTCATCATCGCCGTTACCCTTAATGATAGTACGCTTTTCTCTTGCCCCCTCTGCAACCGATGTATCAAGCACGCCCGTATTGGCCTTGCCGCTCCATGCGGAAGAAGCGTTACCCGTATATACGGATCCTCCGCCCAATAAAGAACCCAAAAGCGAGCTTCCGCCGCCGGTAGAAGTCGTTGTCTGGTTGCTCTGAACCGAATATCCGGGATCCTGATAAGTGTCAGTTCCGCCACCTCCTAATAAAGCGCCGATACCGCCACCGCCGCCGAGAAGTATCACAGCCGCGATTATTATGAGCATAAGCGGACTTCTTCCGCCGCCCCTTGTCACATTTCCGCCGCCGGAACCCGTACTTCCCGAACTGTATCCGCCTGTACCGACGGGACCCGTTCCAAGGCCTTCACCTCTCTTATGAACGCCGGCTCCTCCTTCGGTCACATTTTTCTTTCTGCTAAGCGGTCTGTCTGCCATCTTATCACTCCTTACACTCTGTTAATCTTCAAACACTATAATCATATCCGGAGCTTCTTTGGTTGCTCTCTCACACATCTTTTTAAAGTTTCTCATATACTTTCCCAAAATGGCCTCTGCTTCGGCACAGCCGGTAAAATATATGCTCCATTTCCTTCCCTGATCCGTGAATACGTCATACAATGCATCCAGGGTGCCTCCGTAATATTCCGGCAGAGGCAGAGCCTCTCTTAACACATCCTGGAACTCATCCACCGAATATATTCTTGCCAGGTCTATCTTATACTGAAATTCGTCGTTCATATTCTCTCCCGCGTAATTATCATTCTTCGCCGTAAAGCAGGGTAAATGTTGCGTAATGATCGCTCGTATAATATATCAGTCCGTCATTGGAATATATTATTCTCTTTGCTCCGCGCTTTCTTTTACCCAAAGTGTCTATATCGCATTCCCTATACTCTCTCCCTTCCTTTTCGGGCAACAGGCCTTCATAGTTACCGAAGTAATCTCCGCCTATACACTTACCCGGAGCATAGGGTTCAAGCGAACCGCCTTCCCATCCTAACTTCTCGGCCTGCTTCTTTGTAATGAAATTCCCGGGCAGTCTGCCGAATTCATTAAGATAAGCCGCAACATCCGCAGCGGATGTGTAAGTTCCGTCCACTCTGACACTTACACCTGTCTGTGCCGTATCGCCGGCCGACTCCGATGCAGCTTCTTCACCCTCAG